>Ga0164297_10001475_pt1 | contig 24989 bp, 21 predicted proteins | sample GEODES058metaG_FD_113539 | JGI IMG/M metagenome (GOLD analysis project Ga0164297, IMG submission 113539) | Dystrophic lake water microbial communities from Trout Bog Lake, Wisconsin, USA - GEODES058 metaG | ecosystem: Environmental > Aquatic > Freshwater > Lake | place: USA: Trout Bog Lake... | reverse complement strand
GCTATCCAACTAAATAAATTTCCTTTTTCGCTTTACTATACGTTAAATAAAACGACAAAAACGGTAAAGGTTTTATCTTGTTTCCACAACAAGCGAAACCCTGATAAAAGACCATAAGCCATCCTTCACAAGCTAATAGTCAAACATAAGAAAAAAACTGCACAAGGTACCCCGCTCCCCGCTTTTCGAGGCTACAAGTCTCTAAGAGCGCAGTTAAAAAGATAAAAGAGCCTGATGTATAATGCCTTTAAGTGCGATCCAAATGGTCCATTAATGTCGGGAGCTATTTTATGGTTAAACAGCTTACATCTACCAACCTTTATTCCCAAAAACAACTACCCTATTTCAGATTATTTTCCCATCTCCTTTCCCAAAGACCAAAATAATCCTTAAATCTTAGAACATTCATCCTTCCTTTTTACCGTTTATCAATTTACATAAAAATATCTTTTTGCTATATATCGGCATAAATATTTGTTTTTCAATACTAATCTACATTAATCATATCTACCCTTAACCTATTACCATTAAAAACTTAGTACTTTGTTTTGCATAGTACTAAAAAATCCCTCATCTTTGCATTGTCAAAGTAATTACAGACGTGTGATTTGACGAAGGGATTATTAGTTAGAAAGAAAAGATTTATCACAAGGATTTAAAATTTAAAAGAAAATGGATATTCAAAACACACAGAGTCAGATGCGGAAGGGGGTACTGGAATTCTGCATTTTATCTGTCATTAGTCAAGGGGAAGTTTACCCCAGCGACATTGTAGATAAAATGAAGGCCGCCAATCTGAACATTCTGGAAGGGACATTGTACCCCTTGCTTACACGACTGAAAAACGCCGGCTACCTTAGCTACCGATGGGTGGAAAGTAATAGTGGCCCGCCCCGCAAGTACTTTGTAATGACGGATGAAGGACACACTTTTTATGAAGCATTGGAAAGTACCTGGAGAGAGCTGGCAGACGCGGTGCACGCCCTCACACAACCTTCCGAAACAACGTTATCCGAAGAAAACGAAACCACACTTTAACCACTAATAAAATTTTAAAAATGAAAAAAGTAATCAACATTAATTTTCAAGGTAGGGTAGTTCCCATCGAAGAAAACGCTTATGAAATATTGAAGCAATATGTGGACAGCCTGCGCCAACATTTTGCCAACGAAGAGGGTAAGGAAGAGATAATTAATGATATAGAAAGTCGTATTGCAGAACTTTTTGCAGAGACTTTGAAGAAGGGTAGCACCTGTATTACGGATGAGGATGTGGAAAATATCATTAAAAGCATGGGACGCCCCGAGGACTTTGATGATGAAGAAGGAAGGGTAAAAAGTCAGTTGGGTGGCGAACAAGAAAAGACAAGTAGCCAACAATCATATACCAGTACTAACCGCCGTTTGTATAGGGACGAAAACAATAGGGTGTTTGGGGGCGTATGTAGTGGCGTTGCCAACTATTTTGGCATAGAACCGCTGGTGGTACGCATCTTGGCGGCAATAACATTTGGGTTTTCGTTTGTGCCTTACCTCGTTTTATGGATTGCGGTACCAAGTTCGGCAACTAAAGTAATAGGCAGCACCCGCAAAAGACTCTTTAGGGACATGGATGATAAGATAATTGGCGGGGTAGGCAGTGGATTGAGTCACTATTTCGGCATCAACGTATGGATAGCCCGCGCCTTGTTCTTCATTCCTTTTTTATCGTTTGTGGCACACTTCAACAGGTGGGAGTTCTTTGGTTTTCCGCATGTATTGAGCTTGTCTTTTAGCCCAGGGGCAACCATTATATATATTATACTTTGGATATTGGTTCCGGAAGCCGTTACTAGTGCCGACAAACTAGAAATGAAGGGTGAACGAGTAGATTTAAACAGTATAAAGAATACCATTCAAACCGACATGGAAGGCTTTAAGGGAAGGGCAGAAAAATTTGGGTCAGATATCAAAGAAAGGGCACAAGGATTGGGTAAGGATTTCTCTCCCAAAGCACAAAAGTTTGCTGATGAAGTGGTGTATGTGGCTAAAAGAAACAGCCTAGGGCTTGGCGGGGTAATCGCTTTGATAGCAAAAGTATTTACTTACTTTATCTTGGCAATCGTATTGTTTTCGATAATAATAAGTCTGTTTGCAGGGGGTGTAGCTTGTATTGGATTATCTCCTTTATTCAGTTATGTACTAGGTGATGGGACAGAAACAGCATTGGCTTGGTTTGGTATCATACTGTTTATCTGGATTCCTATTGTTGGAATCATTATTTGGATAATTCGCCGCCTTACTAAAGCCAAACGCAACAGTGCATTGGTGCGCTATACGTTTGTTTCTTTGTGGTTAATAGGTTTGTTTTGTTTCATTAGCCTATTGGTTTCTTTAAGAAATGATTTTAGGTATAGAAACGCCGCCGTTGAGGAGTCTGTCACCCTATCAAATCCCAAAATAGACAAGCTTGAAGTGTTGCTTACTGGTTATAATAAAATGGTGAAGGACAAAAGCTGGTTTAATATAGAACCTTTTGAAAGCTTTGACAGCGATACAGTTTATGTTCCGAATACAGACATTCGCATAGTAAAATCTACCACGGATAGCTTCTATGTTACGGTTGTTAGGGTATCTAATGGGAGCAGCAAGACAGAAGCTAATGAGTTGGCGAATAAAATCACCTATTCCATCACACAAAAAGACTCTATCCTAGCTTTATATAAAGGCATTCCGATAAATACTACAGATAAATTCAGGAACCAACGGGTGATTATAACAATTGCCGTACCTATGGGCAAGAGGATAAAAGTGGACGATAAGATTGCTTGGAAGAACAATGTACAAGTATGTATAAATAATAACAATTGGGACTGGCAACACGATTTCTTTAATACCGATGACCTTAATTGGGAATCGAACAAGGAATATATAATGACGGAAAAGGGATTGAAAGAAGTGGGAAAGAAGTTTGATTTATCTGATGATGAAAACAGTTATGATAAAGATGAAAGCATTGAGGAAAACAAACAGAATCTAGATGAATTGAAGCATGATATTGAAGAAAAGCAACGTGAAATGGATGAGAAAAAGCGGGAGTTGCAACGCCAATTGGACGATGAACAAAGAAGGCTTGACGAGAAGAAAAGGGAATTGAAATTGAATGTGGATACCTCTGGGCTAAAAGCAAGGACACAGAAGGTAGTCGCTGTTCCGAAGAAAGAAAAGAATCAGTTTAAGGAAATTGACAATGGATTGACCCCGTCTTTTATAAATACAATATAACCGAACTAGAAATACTGGTTAAAGTAGGGGAAGAAAAGGTCACCGTTTTATTCTTAAAATGGCGACCTTCCCTTTTATATTAATAAATTAAATCTTTCTTCCTTTTTTATACCGTGCAATGATATCCACTACGTGGTAATTCTGGAGAATTGAAGGGTTTATCTCCATGAATTTCTTCAATAGTTTTGGGGCTTTAGACATCCCACTTTCCAATTGTAGCAATGCCTCCTTCTGTTGACCAAGCATAAACAAGGTTGCACTATAATAGAATATAAATATGGGTTTGTTTATTGTTTTATTCATTGCATTCTCGCATTGTTCGGCTGCTTCTTCTATCATTTTTGCATCAATCAAGCAACGAATCAATGCTTCCCATCCTGCAGCACGCTTTGGTTTGCTACGAACCACGTTTCCAAAGTATTGAATGGCATCTTTTATCCTCTTTAATCGTTGCATACACTCACCCATGGCAAGGTTGTACTCACTAACGTTCCTATTTATTCGTAAAGCAATCTCTAAGTGCTTGACTGCAGACTGCCATTGCTTTTCTAGCATATAAGTTACCGCAACTTTGTACTGAAGCTTACTATCATCAGGGTTTAAGTGCGTGGCTTTCTTATAATTCTGCCTAGCTTGTGCATAGTTACCCATGCGATGGTAACAATGCCCGATGGCTTCATAGATTACGTCCTCAGGACGACTTAATTCCAGCACTTTTTCAAGTGCTTCGATTGCTTCTTTATACTTCCGAAGGCGGAGATAGGCATCGCCCATATTGCGATAGGCGTAATCGAACTTCTCATCGATAGCTATGGCATATTGATAAGCGTCGATAGACTTTTCATATAGTTTTAAGCCCTGATAAGCTGCCGCAAGGTTAAACCACGCTATTTCATTGTAGGGATATTCTTCTATTATAGCTTGATGCAAGCGGATGCTCTCCTCGTTTCTGCCTGTAAAGTCAGTCCAAAAGCAAATTTTATACAAGGCTTCTTCGTTGTTAGGCTCTTCTTCTAAGATTAACTTGAGGCAATCGAATACTTTCTCAAATTCTTCGTAGTCGTCATATACATCAGTGAGTTCGAAGAGTAGTTCAAGCCTTTCTTCCCCTTCAAATTGTTGTAATGCAGCTTCAAGAAGCTCCACTGCTTTTTGTTGCTGATCCAATGCTAGGTAAGCATCAGTTTTTAGGATAAATAAATCGACGTTCGAAGAGTCATAAAGTTCAGCGACTTCTAAAATAGAAAGTGCTTCCTCATATCTTCTAGTTGCAAGCAGTAAATCTGCTTTCCGAATCATCAATTGACTGGAGTATGGGAACTGTTCTAAGCCAGACTCGGCTGCTAGTAAGGCTTCTGGCAAATCATCTTTCTCATCATAGTAGTCGATGATTCTTTCAAAGTCATCTTCTTCAATGAATGAGTGACTTCTTCCACCTTTAAGGTCCTGATATTGCCTTAAAAGTACATCTATTTCTTCTCTGTCTTCGTGGTAAGATTGATCCCTCATAATAAAAGGTTTATTAAAAGTAAGAGAAAAAACAATAACAGCCTAAATATAACGTTTTTATTTTACTAACGGTTGTTAATAACCATTTTGTAGTAATTCCATGGATGTGAATATAGTAGTAATTATTAAAATGAGTGATTACCTTGATTTTTTATGGCTTTACCGATAAACTTTGGGATAAATTTAAGAATTTAACATATCTTTGCTTCGTGAAAAGTTTCAACAACATAAAAAAGTTTTCGATTGCACTCCTTTTTATAATGGTAGTGAAGCTTGCTATTGCCTCCGTTACCTTCACAGGAATAAACGATGATAGATTAAAAGGAAATAAATATTCCTTGAAAAACTTTAGCAGTATGCACCATACTCTATCATTGTCAACATTGAAATATAGCTTGCATTACACTAGTTCTGATGTGTATTCTTTTAGCAATTCGCACAATAGTGTTCAAATGAATTCGATGATGAGGTACGATAGAGGGAATACTACCTACATTATGCCTTTCAACTATAAAGTGAAAGTGCCTAAATTCAAAACACCTTCTGCAAATAATTAATCTATAAATAAGTATTTAAAAGAAATGGGCTAAGGATTTATTTCCTTAGCCCATTTCTTTTATTGTAATAAATATCATTTAAAACGTAGCAACATTCCAACTTCTCTTGAGGCTTTCGTTTGGTCTTAGTTTATTTATTCCTTCTTTCTCTTGCAATAATCTAGTGGTATTCTCAGGATCTGCAATGCCACACCAAGGTTCTATACAAACAAAATCGGCATCCTTTGCACTCCACAATCCCATATAAGGAAAGTCTTTGTAGCTAAAAGCCAACCCGTGTTTATTGTTTTTACTCAGTATGGATATAGTTGTAGATTTTAACTCCTTGAAGATGAGGGCATCTTTATAAAAAAGAGCCTTTGTAAGCGGAAGTTCTTTTGTACCATTAAAAAAAGGCATTGGCTTAGTAGCAACAACTATTGTATCGACCAAAGGATAAATAGGTGCATTTTCTTCTTCATTGAAAGCAAGGTAGTTGTCAGAAAAAATATCCCCATCTACTAAAGGAACTTTAAATGCAGGATGTGCGCCTACAGAAAAATACATTGTTTTAGTGCCTTTGTTCTCAACGAAATACGTGGTTTCTAAGATGTTATCAGTAACTGTATAAATGATAGAAAACTTAAAGTGAAAAGGATAAACCTTCAATGTGACATCAGATGTTTTTAAGGTGAAAGTGGCACTGTTTTCTGTTCTGCTTTTCAAATCAAAAACCATTTCCCTTGCAAAGCCATGTCTGCCCAACTGATAACTTACACCATTGTATTCATAACTGCCGTTCTTCAAGCCACCAACTACTGGAAATAATACAGGGCTTTTCTTTCCCCAAAATTTTGGGTCGCCACTCCACATATACTCCAATCCCGTCTTTTTATTGAAGATGCTTTGTAGTTCTGCACCAACTGGCGAAATGGTAACTTCCAAGTAATCGTTGCTAATTTTTATCATATTATTTTAGTTTTCAAGGCTAAGCCTCTTCAAGTTTTTCATCTACGCTATTTGCAATCATGCGGGCACTCATTTTCCTCATAGGGTTCGACCGTGCATCTTTATACCCGTGTCTCCTTCTAAAAATGTCTATTGCTTCGAAAGTGGCAGCCAAAAAAGATTCCGCATCTGCCTTATCTTTTCCTGCAATATCAAATGCAGTTCCATGATCTGGACTAGTGCGTACTACAGGAAGTCCGGCAGTATAGTTTACACCCTCACCAAATGCAAGCGATTTAAAAGGAATCAATCCTTGGTCGTGATACATAGCAAGCACACCATCAAATTTTTCATACAGCCCTCTTGCAAAGAATGCATCAGCACTGTACGGTCCCCAAACAAGCATATTGTGTTTAGCATCTTTTATAGCAAACTTTATCACTGTTTCTTCTTCATTACCAATCAGTCCCCCGTCTCCGGCGTGCGGGTTTAGTCCTAGTACTGCAATCTTAGGTTTATCAATACCAAAGTCTTGTTGCAGGCTCTGGTGCATTATTTTTATTTTGCTAAGAATACTTTCCTTGGTAACATGTTTTGCAATTTCAGAGACAGGCAAATGTTCCGTAACCAATCCCACGCGCATATTTTCTGCAACCATAAACATCAAAACATCTTTTACGGCAAAAACTTCTTTCAGGTAAGGCGTATGGCCGCTATGTTTAAAGCTTTCAGACTGAATATTTTTCTTATGAATAGGTGCTGTTACCAAAGCATCAATATGACCATCTTTCAGTGCTGCGGTAGCTTGTTCTAAAGAGATAAGTGCGTATTTTCCACCAATATCATTTAGTTCACCCGGCACAATAGCCACTTCTTCTTCCCAAGAATTATAGATATTAACCTGCTTATGGTTCAGTCTATCTAGTTCTTTTGTACTATGGTAGTTGAAACTTATGTTGGGCAGCATTTTTCTGTAAAAGTTGACACTTTTAGCTCCTGCAAAAACCACAGGCACGCATACATCCATGATACGTGTGTCGCTCAGTGCTTTAATTATCAGTTCCAGCCCTATTCCGTTTAAATCCCCAGAAGTAAATCCTATTACCGGCTTGTGTGAATCGTGGTGCATATCCTTAAAAAGTTTGACTGTAAAAGTAGGGATAAACAGCGGTTTCTGTAAAACGTCTTCCAAATACAAATATTATTAACAGACCAAATCCAATTGTTGAAGCTAAAATATTAATCTGCGAATAATTATTGCCAATTTGATGCACTTTATAATAGACCTCAGTTTTCTTTTCCATTCGAAAAAACTTTTTTAGAATTAAAATAAATTGTTAAAAACACCTACATTTGTTATGAAATTGCCTTATTAAATTAAATAAAATAAAAATTATGAAACTAAAAACAAACACCTTAAAAGGGCTATTGTATCTAGTAGCGCTCTTAATCACCACATTTATATCCTGCACAAAGGACACTTACGACTTTAATACTTTTGCTTCAAACCAATGGGATCCACAGTTTGCAACAGCTCTCGTAAATGGTTCCTTGGGTATCAATAATTTTAACCTTACGGACAGTAACAGTTATCTTCAGGTAGTTAGCGACAGCGTTATCAAGTTTGTTTGGTCTGGAAATATTAGTACATTCCATACTAGCGACTTCATTCCTGGTTTTAGCTCTGACCCTGTTATCGATACCATTTCCTTAAATGCAAACCAGCAATTAGGACTTAGCCAAGCCGCCATAGGCTCTACTTATACTATCAGTGCAACACAAGTTGCCAATTTATCGGCACAGAAAGCATCACAGATATTTATTGACAGTATCAAATTGAAAACAGGCACTTTCAGTGTTGGAATAAGAAATACTTTCAACGATCTTGCTAATGTTACAATCACTATTCCTGGAATAATTAAAGGAGGGAATCCCTATACTACACAGCTTTCCATAAAACCTCAAGATAGTTCCACTGCCATTTTTGACATATCCAATATGATGATTGATATGACTGATAGCGGCACAACAAGTAACTACTTAGCAATTAATTATAGCGTAACGTTTACTAAAAAATCTTCTTCCACAGCTGGAAGGCTAATATTCTCTAATCAAATAAATAATCCTTCTTTAAAGGTATTTTATGGCGATGTAAGACAGCAAAACTTTTTTACAAATGAAGTTAAAAAAGTACCACTTAATGTTTTTAAGTATAAAGAGAAAAGTGGAAGCCTAAAACTTAACGATGCAACAATAAGCCTTTCTTTCATCAATACTTTTGGTGTGCCATTAGGGTTTACTGTCACACAATTAAAGGGGCTTGACGTTAGTAATGATAGTTTCTATCTGAATGTAGGTGGTATAGTTCCCGCTCCATTTATAATTCCTGCTTCCCCAGGTTTAGGTGTTCAGTCAAATTCAACGTTATTGATGAATAAAAATAATCCAATCGCCAACGGTAAACTGATGGACATACCCACTTTCTTCAGTAATCTCCCTACTGCTTTTTTGCCTAAATTTGATGCAGTTTCAAACCCGGGTTTACCTTCTACAAAATTCCATAATTTTATACAAGACACTTCCAAAGGGATAATAAACGCCAAAATAACGGTGCCCCTAAACCTTACCTTGAACAATTATGCTATCAATGATACTTTCCCTTACACTTTCAGCAGTGTCCAAAACGTACAGTCCTTCACTTTAAGAACGTATTTTACCAATGGGTTTCCTGTAGGTATTGGTGCTAAACTTGTTTTTGTTGATGCACTTAACAACACTATTTATACACTGAATGCAACCGATTCGGCTTTAATAACTCCTGCTACAGTAGGAAGCAATGGTTTGGTAACCGCACCTAGCATTACGCAACACGATTTCTTGTTGGGTGGCACTATAGTACCTAACCTCGACAAAGTGAAAAATGTAATCTTTACGGGTACTATCTCTTCGCCGGGCAATGGATCGCAACCTGCAATCATCTATCCAAATTATACTTTAGGTGTAAAAATTGGGGCAAAAGCAACTATTAAAAACTAAAAAAGATAATTTACTCATCAGCACTTAACACCAAACAAAATGAAATCAGTTAAACACTTAGTCTTCATAAGCATATTGCTAATAGGTAGTTTCAAGGTATTTTCACAAGATGAACTAACGCTTTACAACATAAAATCTTTGCCTGAAAATAGGTTCCAGAACCCTGGCAAGATGCCCGAATCAAGGATAAACATAAGTCTGCCCGTCATTTCTTCCACGTTTGTGGGGCTTAGCAATAGTGGGTTCGCTTTTTCTGACCTTGTTGCCAAACGTCCACAAGATGATTCACTCATCCTAACCACTGCCAATATGTTGGGCAAGCTTTCGGCAAACAATTTATTGTCTACTTCTTTTAGCACCGAGATTTTGGGTGTAGGCTTTAGGGTAAAGCAAAATTATTACTCCTTCGATGCGCGCATTAAGACAAACGTTGATTTATCGTACACAAAAGACATGATGCAGTTTCTTTTGCAAGGCAATTCGGCTTTTGTGGGGCAACAGAAAAACCTTGGTCTTACACTCAATTCCACCCTTTACACCGAGTACGGTTTGGGCTTTACGCACATAACCAAAGACTGCAAACTAAGCTATGGAGGCAGGTTCAAAATCTTGTCGGGCATTGCCAATATCAATACAAAGCAAGCCAATATAGCAGTTGCTACCGATTCTATAAACTATGCAATTTCGGCTACGCCCAATGTGCTTGTAAATTCTTCGCTCATTGATACTGGCTCTATTTCTAATAATGCTATTGGAAGCAATGTTTTTGGGCCAAACAAAGGTTTTGGCATCGACTTAGGTGCAGAATATAAGTTGACAGATAAGATTACGTTGTCGGCAAGTGTGGTTGATTTGGGCTTTATCAATTGGAAATCTAATGTAAACAACTATCAAAGCGATCCATTGCACCCCAACTTTACTTTTAGTGGATTTGATGTCACCAAATTTTTCAATGGCACCACCGTACAGCCTTATCTAGATACTTTAAGTGATAGTTTGAAAAATACTTTTTACCCCATCAAAACAAATAATTCCTACAAAACAAGCCTTTCCACAAAAATATTTGCAGGTGCCACATACAAACTGACAAGCGGGTTGGATGCGGGCATATTGTTGTACGGCAGGTTTGTAAATTCGAAGTTTTATTCTGGCATAGCACTTTCTTTAAACGAGGAATTGGGTAAATGGCTCAATGCTTCTGTTAGTTTCAGCAGGGTAAATAGTACCAGCAACTTAGGCTTTGGACTTTCTGCCAATTTAAGGCCGCTTCAAATATATGTTGTAAGCGATAATATTTTTGCCCTTTCGCATATAGATCAAACCCATGGCACCAACCTGCATTTTGGTATAAATATATCTATCGGAAGGGTAAAAAATAGCGAGAAAGTTACTGCTAAAAAGTAGTCAAATTCAGAACAATTCATCTTCTTTAACCTCTCTATTTGAGGCTTTAAAGAAAAGGTGGTATCTTTTTAAATAATAAAATAAACTATTTACTATACGAGAAGTCTTTAGCCGGTTTCAGTCAAGTGCCTTAAGGGTATATGTTTGTGGAATTGGTATCAACATTTGCAAATTCGCCCGTTTTAAAGCCTTGTTTGTCTATTATTTTTAGTTGCGCTAAAGATTTTGTGCTTTTTACTACAATTTAGGAAAATAAATATGCCTACCATTGCGTTCTATAGGCAACGAATTAGGTTACATCTTTGTCTATCTGATAACTATCTTTAGTAATATTAAAAATTTTAGTTGAGCTAGGTAGTTTTGATTTTTGAATAACGCCCCCACTTGTATTTGATAATGATTGTTGACGACATTTTATTTTTTATTGCTTATTACGGTTTTGCGGTTGCACTTTTGTTTGCGATCCTCAAGTTCATTTTGTTGCTTTGGTACAAAAAAGGAAATTACAAGTTCGCCTTCAGTAATTTTCTTTATTTAAAACCCCGCCTCACGCTCTCCACTTCCGAGATGTCTAAGAGTAAGTGGGCTGCTTTCAGAAAATATTACTACCTCGTTTCTTGGGCAAAGTATCTGTCCCTTATTTTATGGTTTATTTACTTTGTGGTGATAATGATGTTAAAGTCTAGATAGTAATAACAAAAAACCTCGACCCCTGCATATTTCCCAAAAAAGAAATTAGCAAGAACCGAGGCGAGAATACCAAACTATGTAATGTAATATTATTAGTCTATATGCCCAATCCCCCCATTACAAAAGGATTTTAGCAAGCCTAACACAAACTTCATCTAAAAAATACTAGTTTACCACCCCAAAAACTTGAGAGGCTACAGTTCCCAATATATTTCGGGTGTTTTTGTAGCGTACATAGCCAATATAAAGCTTGTTTAAGTTGGCAGGTGCAAACACTACAAAGCCTATATTCTTAGAAAAAACAATTGTTTGGGTACAATCCACTTCCAAAGGAGGGGTGGTTCCCGGTGCATAGAAACCAAAGGCGATGGATTGACCATCCTGCCCAGCCGGCTTGCCGCCCAAAAGGGAAACAGGGTCGCTAAAATTTACTTTTGCACCCAGTATCCCAGTACGGGTAATAACGGCAATTGGTGCCACATTAGCTACTGGAGAAAGCGTATGCGTACCGCTGTCGTTCACCACTCCACAACTAGTGCGATCTTCATCGGTCATTGAAGCATTGTACTTCATCTGACCAATGCCTATTAACCTCATGGTTTTTTCTTGGCAATGATTGTTACAAAATACGGATTGCCATTTCTTCAAAGGGAAAAGGTAAAAGCGGTGGTGCAACGGCAATAAGCTACGTTTATATTGAATCAAATGCCATTTACCTACTCACCATTTACGATAAATCAGAAAAGGAAGATTTAAAAACCAATGAGCTAAAAGAGATGGTTGTTGGGTTGATGCTTTAGTAGGAGTATATCTAGTTCCCTATTTTCGAACACCCCTGAACTAGATATGTATTCCTTTCCTCATGTTTATTTCTTTCCATTGATAATTTTTACATCTACTAAACTTGGCATATTTCTAATTTTTGTCCAATATTCTACTCTTACATCTTCATCTATATAAATCGGAAGCCTCTCTCCATAAAGTCTGTCAGTTCCATCTTTTTTACAACCAGAAATCCAGTAATATTCTCCTGTTTCTGTATCACAATAATTAGACTTATATGGACCACCACTTACTTTCTGAAAAATCTTGCCATTATAATGAAGACCTTTCATAGTTTTAGTGAATGTTACTCGTCCTATGTTGGCTATTCCTGTTAGCCCACCTCCTTTGTTTTCTATGTACATAATACGCGACCCCATAATATTGCTTTTTTTGCCTCAAATAATCTTTGAAATCCATTCTTTTTCGCCGTTGTTGGTGTTCTTCACCAACAACTATCTATAAATAATTCATCTATAGAATATCTTCCTGTAGAAACTACGCTTAAATTTTATTGTTGTTGGTGAAGAACACCAACAACGGCTAATATATCGTCCCAAAAGGCACTATAGCCGCCGTTATTGATGGATTTTCTACCAATATTTTGTGCCTAACGGCACTTATCGGTGAGAGTTTTCGCAGTTGGTAACGAAGAATAGCAAGGATTATAAGAAGAATTTACCATCCCACGCCTCTATCTATGCCTTCCTCTTTAAACCCTTAGAAGAAGTATTATTTGTATAAGCATAAGTATTGTGAATATCAGAAAATTAATCACAATGCCAAAAATTTTAAAGTATTTTAATCTCTCCTTTTTTACCAAACTAATTATACTACATATTAATCCAGATACCCAGCTAATTTTTGTTACATCAAAAAGCCAATCTGGACCATGGGGGAATCTTTCATCAGGTTTTACTAGTGATGGCATTGAGTTGTATAGACATATAAATAGAAAAATAGTCAATATCGAAAAGATGAAGGACAACCTTGAGAATAAAGATTTATACATTTCTAAAAATTCATAAATTATCTATGATTGAACGCTGCCATTAGGTGTTAATCATTCAAAACACATTCAATCATTCCGTAAATATACCCATTCCAATCCAATCTCCATCAATTCCTCTCTATCTTTCCCCAATCTTTTTCTCTCATTCCCCAAAAAAACCCTCAAGTAAGGCAATTTATATCGCTCATTTAAGGAAGTGTTCGTTAAAAGCGAAGCCTTCCTTGGTTCATTCTCCAATTTCAATTGTCAATTACTAATTATCAATTGTCAATTAACCAAAATTGTTTGTCTTTTGTCCAATATCCACCGGAAAAAGCGTTCTTGAATACGGAAAAAGTGTTCTTGAATACGGAAAAAGCGTTCTTGAATACGGAAAAAGCGTTCTTGAATACGGAAAAAGCGTTCTTGAATACGGGAAAAGCGTTCTTGATGGTAGGTATTGGGCAATTTAACAACAATATTTAAGTAAATGACAAAGAAAACGTAATAAAATACATTGGAAATAAACATCTATAAATTGCCTAAATAGTGCTGTAAATTAATAATGCGTTGTTTACAACTATAATAGAACTACTTTGCATGATTAATTGATTGCCTTATTATAATACTGTTCATTATGCGTAAAAAAGACCCTTACAAAGCACATTTTGCCTGTATTTGTGAGGAATAAATTGCCATAAATATAAAAAAAGAGGCTTATTTGAGCAGTAGGGAAAAGGCGTAAGGCATAAGGAAGAGAAAAAAGGGGCTAAAGATTTACCACTTATGCACAGTAGGCACATAGTACACATTAGATTTAAAGAATTAGGGTTAGCAACTATGTTTTCTACGTGCCAAATGTGCCTATGTGGTAAATCCTCTATGTTTTCTTATGCAAACTAACTAATATCTATGTGCCTACTGTGCCTATGTGGTGAGTAAAACCGTTGTTTGTTTGTTAAAGCATCGGGATGGCAACAATTGTTTGGCACTGTTATGGTATATTTACATCCTACTACAAAATATTCTCTTCTATTTGGGTTGATTTTTACTTTTTATTCGGGATTCGTTAATCGTTAATCGCAAGTTTTGTACATTGATTACTTGTTAGGAGCTACCGATTTACGATTCTCGATTTACGATTTACTTTCATTTAAAAACAAAAAGATGCCGTTAGCAAAGATTATTTGGGTAGATGACGAAATGGAAAGCCTTCAGTCGCAAAAGATGTTCCTAGAAAGCAAAGGCTATGATGTAACCACGTTTTCCAATGGTTTTGATGCCTTGGAATACCTGAAAGACCACATTGTGGACGTGGTGCTGATAGATGAGACGATGCCTGGCATTACTGGGCTGCAAACGTTAGTGAAAATCAAAGAAATCAATCAACAAATACCTGTTGTCCTGATAACTAAGAACGAAACCGAGAACCTAATGGATGACGCCATAGGAAGTCAGATAGCTGATTATTTAATTAAACCAGTAAATCCCAATCAGGTATTGCTGAGCCTGAAAAAGATAATAGATAATAAAAGACTGGTATCTGAAAAGACTACAACTACGTACCAGCAACAGTTCCGTAACCTTTTTACTGCCCTAAATAGCAATCCGGATTATAATGATTGGATGGATATTTATAAGAAATTGGTGTATTGGGAACTGGAAATGGAGAAAACCAATAGTCCTGAGATGCAAGAGGTATTGGCTTCGCAAAAAGAAGAGGCGAATACAGAGTTTTTTAAATTTATTAGTAAGAATTATGCCAAATGGGTGGGTCCGAAAGCCACAAATGCACCCATAATGAGCCATACATTGTTGCAGAATAAAGTATTGCCGCAGTTGGAGAAAGGTACTCCACTATTTTTTATTTTAATAGATAATCTTCGCCTAGATCAATGGAAAACTATCCAACCAATCTTCGCAGAAAGCTTCAGGATAGTGGAAGAAGACACTTTTTATTCCATCCTTCCCACGGCAACACAGTATAGTAGGAACGCAATATTCAGCGGATTACTTCCTTTAGATATAGAAAGGCAATTTCCACAACAATGGAAGAATGATGACGAAGAAGGAGGGAAGAATTTGTTTGAAGAAGGGTTCTTTAGGGCATCGTTAAAGCGATTGAAAAAGGATAATTTGAAGGTGAGTTATACTAAAATAGTCAATCACCACGATGGGCTGGTATTGGTGAACAACATCCATAATATGTTGACCAACGACCTGAATATAATTGTATATAACTTCGTGGATATGCTTAGTCATGCCCGCACTGAGATGGAAGTTTTGAAAGAATTGGCTGGGGACGAGGCAAGTTATAGGAGCGTTACCAAAAGTTGGTTCGAGCACAGTGCCTTGCACCAAGCATTGAAGAAGATTGCTGATAAAAAGATAAAATTGGTGGTCTCTACCGACCATGGAACGGTTCGGGTGAAGAAACCAAGCAAGGTAATTGGCGATAAACAAACCACTACCAACCTTCGTTACAAGCATGGGCGCAACCTTAACTACGAACCTAAGGATGTGTTGGCGTTTAAAGATCCCCGTGAAGCAGGATTGCCTGTTCCAAATGTAAATTCTTCATTTATTTTTGCAAAAGAGGATGGCTTTTTATGCTATCCCAATAATTATAACCACTACGTTAATTATTATAAGAATACCTTTCAACACGGTGGCGTAAGCTTGGAAGAAATGATAATTCCAGTGGTGAAAATGGTAAGCAAATAGAGAACAGTTATCAGTGAACAGTTATCAGTAAACAGTTATCAGTACAAAGTAAGAAGTGATTAAACAACGATAATTACTAGTCACTCTTTACCGCACACTGTCCACTGTTTACTGATAACTGTTCACTGATAACTGTTTACTGTTCACTGATAACTGACAACATGAAATTTAATCAACAGACATTACAGAAATTAGAAGCTATATTATCGCAAAGCGATTACGTAATAAGGTATGAAAGGGGCAACTTTCAGAGTGGATGGTGTTTGTTAGAGGCAAAAAGGGTAGTTGTATTGAATAAATTCCTCGACGTAGAAGGAAGAATAAATACATTATTGGAATTGATTCCCCAAATAGAAATCCATTATGATAAATTGACCATCGAAAGTCAACGTCTTTATGATGAAGTGAACAAGAAAGTTATTATTTCTCCAGATTCTTCCGCTACTTAACTAATTCTTTGCATAGCTTTGGGCGGTGAATAATCCCCCCATTACAATTACCTTTCTCGGTACAGGAACAAGCAGTGGCGTTCCAATGATAGCATGCAATTGTGAGGTATGCACATCGAAAAATCCTAAGGACAACCGATTAAGAAGCAGCATACTCGTCCAATCAGACAAGACAACCTTTGTTATAGACACAACCCCCGATTTTAGGTATCAGATGTTGCGTATCCAGAATAAGAAACTGGATGCGGTGCTGTTTACTCATCCTCATAGGGATCATATTGGCGGCTTGGATGATATAAGACCTTACAATTACTTCCAAGGAACGCCTATTGACATCTATGCAAATGCACTAACCGAGAAATACTTGCGAAAAGAGTTCTATTATGTATTCGAAGAAAACAAGTATCCGGGACTGCCGGATGTTGCCCTGCATACTATTGATGAAACACCATTTAAAATAGGTGACATAGAGATAATTCCCATCTTGGTTTGGCATTTGAAGATGCCTGTTTATGGTTATAGGATTGGAAACTTCACTTATATAACCGATGCCAACAGGATTGATGACAGCGAGAAAGAAAAGATAAAAGGGAGTGAAGTATTGGTTGTGAATACACTAAGAAAGGAGAAGCATCTGTCACATTTTACATTGGAAGAAGGCATTGCACTATCACAAGAGTTAGGCATAAAACAAACATTCTTTACACATATAAGCCATCAGCTTGGCTTGAATGATGCTATCAATAATGAATTGCCTGAAGGGATTTGTTTAGCATACGACGGTCTCACAATTAAAATGAAGTAGCTGCCATTTTAAGCCAATTAAACAATAATGGCTATCAAAAAAGTTATCAAAGATTACTTCACATTCTCAAAGAAAGAAGGGACTGCTGCAATTATTCTATTAGTATTAATAGGTGTTTTTATTGCCTTGCCATATCTAATTAATCCCAAAAAGAAACAGCCTGTTGTGGATATTAAACTTCAAGAGGAGATTACTCAACAACAATCTGGGCAAGCAAGGAATGATAGCAATCATTATCATCATCAAGTATATAATTCTAACTATACGAAGTACTCTTCGCAAGAAAATAAAGTCTTCCAACCATTTAATTTCGACCCAAATACTGTTGATGAAGCAGGTTGGCATAAGCTTGGGTTGAGAGATAAAACAATACATACAATAATTAATTACCGCAGCAAAGGAGGACAATTTAGGCAGCCAGAAGACCTGAAAAAGATATGGGGAATACGCCCCGAAGAAGTAGAAAGGTTATTGCCTTATATACATATAGTCAACACACAGGTTGAATATAAAAAGAAAGACTACACGCCTTATAAACCTCAAGTAAATAAACCAACAATTGTAGATATTAATACTGCAACGCTTGAAGAACTACGAATTATCCCAGGTACAGGCAATGGTTTAGTGTTCAGGATATTAAAATACCGGGAAAGATTAGGCGGCTTTGCAAGCATTGACCAAATAAAAGAAACCTATGGCATGAATGACTCTTCTTATACATTGATGTTGCCTTATTTTAAACTAAGCAATCCAATCCTTACCAAAATAAACATCAATACTGCAACCGATTATGATCTTGGAGGCAATCCATACATAGAAAGAAATGTTGCAAAAGCCATTGTTTTATACAGGCAACAACATGGTAACTACCAAACGGTGGAAGGAATAAAAAAGATTGTATTTATAAAGGAAGCTCTGTATCAAAAGATAGCACCGTATCTGACAGTTCAATAGAATAAAAAAAGACTGCACCAAGGCAGTCTTTTAAAAAGAAAATTATATCAATCCCTATTTACTTTATTGAAGAAGACTTTAAGTTGAAGGTAGTGGTTACGTTACTAAGTGTGGCACTATTAAACACTGTTGCGTCAACGCTAATTAATCCGACACCTTGGGCATAATAAAAATCCCCAGTAGCAGGCGTAATTTGCAATCCATTATAGCTGGCGGAAGAACTCAAATGCACATCAACAACATTTGTATATGTTTTGCCCAATACAGTCATTGTTTTACCAATACTAGGAATAGTGTATGTGATTGTAACGGGTATGGGTGACCCTGCATAAGTAATGACAAAATTACTACCCCAAGTAGTACTATCTGCTACGGCATTGGGCTTTAAATAGAGTTCTTCAAAAGTTGCTAGTTGTGGTAGCCCCAACAAAGTAGATAACAAACTACCTGTTCTGTAAAAGCCACTATCAGTAATGGAATAATAAACATCACCTACGGAACTATTGAATATGTTGTAGGTTTTGTTGCCAATAATTTTGGTAGAATCTGTTGCGGTAAATGTAAAAACTGAATCATTAAACTTCCCGTCACTTGAACTCATTAAATAAGTCCACGTACTACCCACAGTTACGGGACAAAAACTTGTGTTAGGAGTAACACTGTTAGTGTTCTTTTTACAACTGCTTATTGCTGCAATAAGTAATGCAACTGTTAATAATCTTTTCATTTGACTAATGTTTAAAATTGTTTTTTTAATTAAGAATAAGATAAAGCTAAATTCGCTGCCTGCAATCAGATACAAATATCACTTACTTTTTATTAAATAAAGAAAATAATTATGGAAGCATGGAAGATTTATCAAGAAAGTAACAAAGAACGTTTCCTAAACGAGTTGCTGGAGTTGTTAAGAATACCAAGTATAAGCTCTAAAAGTGAGCATCAGCAAGATATGCTAACCTGTGCGGAGGCTGTAAAACAAAGACTCTTAGAAGCAGGTGCAGACACAGTAACCATATATCCAACTGCGGGGCATCCTGTGGTTTATGGAGAGAAAATTATTGATTCATCTAAGCCAACGGTATTGGTTTATGGACATTATGATGTGCAACCAGTTGATCCATTGAACCTTTGGAACAATGATCCCTTTGATCCAACCATAATTGATGGGAAGATATTGGCAAGGGGTTCCGCTGACGATAAGGGACAGGTTTATATGCACGTAAAAGCATTTGAAACATTGGTTAAAACAAATACCCTTGGCAATAACGTAAAGTTTATCATTGAAGGGGAAGAGGAGATTGGTAGCCCTAACCTTGCCACCTTTGTAAAGGAACATAAAGAACTGCTAAAGGCTGATGTGATATTGATCAGTGATACGTCTATGCTTAGCATGGAAAATCCTTCGATAGATACTGGTGTCCGTGGGCTAAGTTATATCGAAGTAGAAGTTACAGGTCCTAATCGTGATTTGCATAGTGGTGTTTATGGTGGGGCAGTGGCTAATCCTGCTACTATCTTAGCTAAGATAATTGCTTCCTGCCACGATGAAAACAATCATATAACTATCCCGGGCTTTTATGATGACGTAATTGAGTCTTCCGCAGAAGAGAGAGCTAAGATGGCAGAAGCTCCTTATGATGAGGATGAATATAAAGCAGACTTAGGTGTAGAAAGTTTGTGGGGAGAAAAAGGATATACCACCAATGAAAGAACAGGCATCAGACCAACATTGGAAGTAAATGGCATTTGGGGAGGATATCAGGGCGAAGGTGCGAAGACTGTTCTTCCTTCAAAGGCTTATGCTAAGATATCAGCACGGCTTGTGCCTAATCAGTCTTCGGCCAAGATTACAGAGAAACTGATTAGTTATTTCAAGGGTAAAGCACCGGCAGGAATAACTGTAAATGCTTGGGAGCATCACGGTGGCGAACCCTATTTGACTCCTATTGATAGTATTGCTTACAAAGCTGCCGAGAAAGCAATTGCAACTACGTTTGGCAAAGACCCTATCCCTGTCCGAGGCGGAGGAAGCATTCCTATCTGTGCTTTGTTCGAGCAGGAGTTAGGTATCAAAATAGTATTCATGGGCTTTGGTTTGGATAGTGATAACCTGCATAGTCCCAATGAAAAGTATGACTTGTTCAACTTCTACAAAGGCATTGAGACGATACCTTATTTCCACCAGTTTTATACAGAATTGGCAGGTAGCTAACCGATGTACCGTTAACCGATGGCGGTAAACGGTAAACGGTTGACGGTAAACGGTAAACACAATGAATACAACTAACTATCAGATAAAATTGGAACATTTCGAAGGGCCATTCGATTTGTTGTTGTTCTTTATTGAAAGGGACGAGTTGGATATTTATGATATTCCCATCACCAAAATAATGAATGACTTCTTGGACTTTATCCATACCCAAGAGAAGCTTAACATAGAGTTGAGTAGTGAGTTTATCTTGTTTGTTTCCACATTGATGCGCATTAAAGCAAGGCTATTATTGCCACGTAAAGAAATAGATTCCGATGGGAACGAAATAGATCCACGTAAGGAATTGGTTGATAAGATTCTCGAATACAAGCGTTTTAAAGAAGCTTCCTTGAAGATGGCTGAGATGGAAGCAGAACGTTTGATGATGGTAAAGCGTGGTAACTTACAACGAGAACTGACTGCCATTGGCGAAGAAAGCGGCGAGGGAACAGAGATACAAGCTATCACCATGTTCAAGCTAATGAAAGCTTTTGAAAAGGTAATGCAACGGGTGAACGAACGTCAGAATAAACCTGTACACACAGTAGTTCAGTACAACTATACAATGGAGGGCAGCAGGGAACACATGCTTACCTTGGTTCAGAAAGAAAAGAAGGTTGCCTTCGAACAGATATTCGAACTCTGTAAGGATAGAATTCATGCTTTATTCCTATTTCTATCGTTATTGGAACTATCTCAACAACGCTACATGACTTTGCTTATTGGAGAAGGAAAAAATAATTTCATAGTGGAATGGAACGAGGAGAGAGAATTGACAATTGAGAATTAATAATTGATAATTAGACCTTCAATAAATAAAAAATCCTCAGACGATAATGTCTGAGGATTTTTTATTTCAATTATCAATTAATTAATGCTTCTTGTTCAAAGTGTCTTTCACGGCGTATTTAATCAATGGGTAGTGGTCTATTGTTTCAAACACATTGCGTGGATCGCTTTTTAGAAGATCAATAAAGCGTGACAATGAATCTGCGTATTGTGGTTTGGCAAACATACGGTCGTGCGCCAATATCACTATTGCATTAGGGGCTACTGTAAGTGCATCTTCAAACTTTTCGTTTACTTCTTTAGCCATTTCGGTTGCACTCTGCACAGGCACGTTGCCATGTAGGAAACGCCATTCCAAATCCCAACCGATTACACTATATCCCAATGCATCCAGCTTTTCATAGACTTTCTTTGTAGAAGGTTGTCCCTTCATTTCTCCATCAAGCACCCAAGAATTACAACCCGGAAGCCTTATTATCTTCACAGGTACTTTTAGTTCTTCTTCATTCTTCAAGAAATCTTTTACTGCACTGTCAGGCAGGTTATAAAAACTCTTGTATTTATCTTGAAAGCCATGTGTGTAACTGTGGTTTCCCAATAGAAACTGAGGGTAGCTGTTACGGATTTCATCTACAAGCCTTTTGCGGCGAAGGTCAAAGGCATGCATGCCCACAGAAAAGAATGTTGCTTTTACACCTTCCTTGCGGAATAAATCCATACAAACCATTGTTCCGGGAGGTTGAGGTGAATCATCCCACGTTAGATAGATATAACGTTTACTACTGTCGAACTTTATGGGTGTTCCCGGTACGGGCTTGGGTGCTTCTGCTACTGGTGCTTTTGCCTCTTCCTTGGGCTGGTTCTTGCAACTTGTTGCCATAAATAATACGGCACATCCGATGGTAATTGTACTTAACTTCATAATGAAAACTATTATTGATTATTCAAAAATACATCATTAATAAAGTTATTTTCCATTAATCAATCAATGGTTAACAACTATTTTATTTTAAAGGATAAATGCACATTGTGGTAATTGTTAATGGTAAATTATATTTCGTTTAGCCCCTAATAAATAACAACCATAACTGTCATCTTACACAGGGAAGTCCAAGATTGGTCGTATTACTTCTTCAAAACCTTCTGTATCAATGGCAGCATTTAAGAGATGGTCTTCCATTGCTTTGGCCATTTTAAGCATATAGTTTCTCGCATCTGTACCTGTTGCTTTGCCACCTTTGGGTGTTGTCTCTTCCAATATGCCTTGTAATTCATCGCCTGCGTCGGAGAAATAAAGCTTTTGGAAAATACTGTTAAGCATCAACAGTACGACAATATCCCTTAATGAAAGAGGGAATGCGTACGTTTTCCTTCGCTTAGTTGTTTCAACTGCTTTATGGTATTTGTCCCTTACCTCATGTATTTCAGTAACGCAACAAAAATCTGCTTCTCGCACACGCTCACTAAATTCTGATACACCATGGAAGATGAAAAATTCGAAGATGCCAAACACTGTTGATATAAAATGTGCAGTTGCTGGGTCGGCAACTGATACTTTTGTTACAACTTTAGTTTTGTTTAGTCCAAGCGTCTTTGCTTCGTCTTTTTGCTTCTTTCTGTGTGTTTCATCAGCATAAAAAGGTTCTCTTATATCAGGGAAAACTTCAAAAATATCATCACCAAGTTCTATTATTTGTTCAATGAGTTCATCGAACACTTCCCGCGCCTCCAACTGTTCCGCACTTAAATTATCCTTTACTTCAGTAGCCGTAACGATAATGTAGTGATAATAAAATTTAATCATCCCCATCATCTGGCACATCACCAAACATTCCTTATGGTTCATCTCAACTATGCTTTCAGAATCGGCCGCCGCCAGTTTTGCTTTTAGTTTTACATTGTCTTCATCAAAGTCTTGATGCAATGTCATCTGGGGTAATATTTTTGTAATGCCATCTGCAATCTCGTACATTGGCAATATCACATCGGCAGCAAAAGAAGGGGGCAATTCGTAATAATCAATATCATTTGAATCTTTCATAAATAAGTTTCGTGCAAGGTAGAGGTTAATTGATAATTGATGATTTATAATTGATTAATGGTTAATAACAAGCACTAGCACTAGGCATTTACCTTTTTTAAAACTATGAAAAACTCCAAAAACACATGAGAAAGGTGACTGACAGCGTCTTTTTAGTCACCTTGTAGGTCGGAAAGGTGACTAAAATTGTTTTTTTAGTCACCTTCTAGGTCGGCAAGGGTACTAAAATTGTTTTTTTAGTCACCTTGTAGGTCGGCAAGGGTACTAAAATTGTTTTTTTAGTCACCTTGTAGGTCGGCAAGGGTACTAAAATTGTTTTTTTAGTCACCTTGCAGGTCGGAAAGGATACTAAAAAAACGCTGTCAGTCACCTTTCCGATGGCTTTTGGGAAAATTATCGAATAAAAATAAGCTATTCTGAAGCCCAAACTTTGAATAATCTCTTTAAAACTAACCACCAACACCTAATCCCTAACCATTATCCTCCGCCTATTTTGTAACATTTATAACATATAAGTGTAATTAGGATGGCTACATTCGCCACCAACTTATTTTACCCATAAAAAAGTACTATGAAGCATACATTAATAAACTTCTTTCTTTTACTAATGCTTGCTCCAGCTATCGGCTTTAGTCAACAAGCAAAAAACAAATACTCCATCAGCGGGATAGTGTTGGATAAAGGCACGGGCGAATCGCTTATTGGTGCAAACGTTAGTTTCATTGGGCAGAATGGGTTAGGTACCGTCACCAATTCGTATGGGTTCTATTCGGTTACTGCTGCTCCGGGGCATTATCAACTCATTGTGAGCTTTACTGGATATTCGATTGATACGGTTGATGTGGTGCTTGATAAAAACAAAACTTTACAGATTAATCTAACAAAAACCAGTGCGCAATTGGATGAAGTTATTGTGTCGGACAAGCGCAAAAGCGACAATGTTTCGAGGGCTACAATGGGCGTAGAGAAGATGTCCATTGAAGAGATTAAGAATATTCCGGTATTATTTGGCGAACAAGATATTTTGAAAACAATTCAACTGCTTCCGGGCATTAAAAGTGCCGGCGAAGGCAACAGTGGCTTCTATGTGAGGGGTGGTTCTGCAGACCAAAACCTTATTTTGTTGGATGAAGCAGTGGTGTACAATCCATCGCACTTGTTGGGTTTCTTTTCTACCTTCAATTCCGATGCGATAAAAGATGTTACGGTATATAAGGGAGGGATGCCTGCGGAATATGGCGGAAGGCTGGCCTCGGTGATAGATATTAAGATGAATGACGGCAACAACCAGAAGTATGTGGTGAGTGGCGGTGTTGGATTGATAGCTTCCAGACTGAGTGTTGAAGGCCCAATAGCTAAAGACAAAGGTTCTTTTACAGTTAGTGCAAGAAGGACTTATGCCGATTTGTTCTTGAAGCTTTCGCACGATACTACCCTCAATAAAGACATACTATATTTTTATGACATCAATGCAAAAGCTAATTATAAACTGAGCGACAAAGACCATCTTTACCTATCTGCCTACACCGGAAGGGACGATTTGGGCTTTGGTAGTGTGTTCGGATTAACCTATGGAAACCTTACGAGTACCCTCCGCTGGAACCACGTTTACAATAGCCGTTTGTTCTCCAATACTTCTCTTATCTATTCCAACTATAACTATGTGATTGACATTAATAGTGGCAGCAACGACATATCCATTACTTCCAGAATACGAGACTGGAACTTGAAGGAAGACTTTCAAAACTTTATCAATAAAGACAATAAACTAAACTTT
>Ga0164297_10001472_pt1 | contig 24998 bp, 33 predicted proteins | sample GEODES058metaG_FD_113539 | JGI IMG/M metagenome (GOLD analysis project Ga0164297, IMG submission 113539) | Dystrophic lake water microbial communities from Trout Bog Lake, Wisconsin, USA - GEODES058 metaG | ecosystem: Environmental > Aquatic > Freshwater > Lake | place: USA: Trout Bog Lake... | reverse complement strand
GTAATTAGAAAACCCAACCCCAGACACCGTAGAAGAAGCCGAGAGGGTTGTGAATGCGCCTGTATTAGCCGTACCAGACCCAATAGCCGGAGGAGAAGCTAGGTAATTAGAAAACCCAACCCCAGAAACCACTCCAGACGCAGACAATGTAGTTGCTGCAACAGGGCCAGAAACGCTACCAGCAGAACCACCAACAGATAATGAAGATGCCGTTCCAGTTAGTCCAGTGCCTGGGCCGGTGAACTGAGTGCTGGCCGTTATTGTTGTACCACCAAGAGTGGTAAATGTACCTGCTTGAGGATTAACTCCTCCTATAACCATTCCGTTAATGGTTCCGCCAGTAAACGTACCGGTAGCCCCAGTAGTGCTAATGCTAATAGGTAAGTTGTTTCCGCTACCGTCCTGCACCGTGACAAGAGAAGAGGTCAATCCGCCAGGAATCTGAAGCAGATATCCAAAAGTGGCATTGATCTGTTGAGATCCAAGGTTAGACATATAAAATCCTCATTCCTAAATTGCCTGCCACGTTGTCACCAAATGCTCACCTATTATAAGCCAATTTGCACCATTTGATTGTACAGTAACAGATTGATATTGATAACCCATAATATAAGTTGTAGCGCCATCAATTGTCTGTGATGACGTAGTGGCTACGGTGACTGTATTTGCAGAACTGTCGATCTTTTTAATAATAAATGATTGCCCTGGTTTACCAACTGCAGTAGGCAATGTAACTGCAAAAGATGCCGAAGTGGCATCACCGCCAATAGTATAATCTGTTGAAAGAATAGTATAAGCGGATGTTTTTGTTGCGTAGGAATAAGTAACTCCTGCGCTAGGTATTCCAGTAAAGTTTGCTCCATTAAATGTAGGAGAAGCCCCAGAATTAATGCTCTGAGGAAGGCTTAAGGTAACCGCCCCCGTAGAGGCCGATGCGATAACCTGATTAGTCGTACCCGTAATGGATGTAACTCCATTTGGATTAGACCATCCGGTAGCGTAATCTGCCGAAGTTATCTTGGTTACTACTTGACCAGGAGAACCACCAGCGGGTACGCCATTCTCAATAATAGACGGATCAATATAATCGCCCGACTGAACTTCCTTGAGAGTACCGGCGTAATTCGCTAATGGCTTTTTGAGTGTCATATATTAAGCAAGAACAATCGGCTGCTGGAAATCAATATTAACTGAAGTGGCTGACGTAGTAATTCCAATTCTTTGAACCACATTTCCGCTTCCAGAAGGAGCGGTAGCCACCACTGCACCTACAGTTCCAAGGAAAGCCGTTCCAATCGTTAGACCGGTTACTGCGGTGTTGTTACCAATGAAGTATACCGTTCCATTCGTTCCAGAGGAAACCGCGCTTAACACATATCCATGCGCCTCTTTTCCGGCAGCAGTATTGTCTGCATTACGAATATTGGCTACGCTAGAGTTGTTCCATATGTTGACCAATGCCCCAGCAGAAATAGCTTCAGAAGCAAGGATAACTTGGGTATCAGGACCAACGCCAGAAGGCATTACGCTAAGGTCAAGATGACCGCTAGAATCAAGGGCCGTAAGTTTGCCAGCATCAGCAGCGCCTGTACTTACTACCGTAGAGTTAACGAGCGTAGAGCCAAGAATACCGCTTGAGTTAAGTTCTGCAATCTTTCCTGAATCAGCAGATCCGGCAGAGGTAGTGGTAGCATTGACAAGGGTGGGATCAACAATGCCTGATGCATTGGTGGCGACAATTTTGCCAGCGTCTGATACGCCAGAGGTAGTGCTAATTGATGCCTTTTCGGTAATAGTACCGGCATTATTAGTTAAATATTTTTGTGAAGTAGTTCCCATTGATTAATCCTCAATTAAGTAAAATTGGGAGTTGAATTCCCACCGATAAACGAGTTGATGTTAACGCTACACCAACGACTTGCAATATTCCTGAAGTCGGAGGAGTTTGCGTAAGCATTCCATTGTCTCCAAGATAAACCTCGCCAGGCTCCCAAGTCCATGTCGGCTCATCTACTTCACCAGATACAATTACTGTAACAGAATTTCCCGTAGTTGCACTGTTATTAGCAATACCCATTGTCTTTCCAGACTGCGTTATATCTGATTGATTTGCATATAGAACAGCGCCAGTGCCATCAGGGATAACAGCAGTATGAATGCTAATGTTTGTACCTGCCGTCATAATGATTCCAGAGAATGGGGCAGGGGGACCAGGAGGGCCAGGAGGACCGCGAAGTATAATTCCTAGTTCCAGTACAATTTGAGGGGTGGCAGGGATAATCTCCAGTGATCCTGAATCAATTTGATTCAAAACAATTGTGACAGGTGTCACACCTTGAGCCTGTAAAGTGCTTGCGTTCTCGTTTACAAGAGAAACTGCAACATTAGGCATCCGTTACCTCCGCAGCCACATTGATTTGAAATGTGGGCGTAAATATCACTTCATCGCCGTCTACAAATCTAATATCGCAGTTTAAAGGGCCAAGTGGCCATAAAGCGGTAGATGCTGCGTCTTTACCTAAAGTTAAAAGCCATAAAGTATTTGGCGCAGTAGGCGCGGTTAAAGTGGTATCTAATGTGGCTATCAGTGTTCCTTCAAGATTCCTTACTTCAGATAAGGCAGTCCATGAACCGGTAACAAGAGAGGCTGTTCCAGCTAGTGCAAGTGTGGCTCCACGCTTTAAAACAAAGAACTGAAGAGCCATCTCTATACTCCTTGGTTAACCCCAACAGAAGCCGTGAGAACAGTGCTAGATGCAGCCACTAACTGTACACGCCAATCTGAAGGTAGGAAGTTAGGCGATGATACATTAGCCGTGGACGCCAATCCTGGGCCTACGCTTAGAACCGTTAATCCAGTTGCCGCCAAGGCAGAGCCAACCAAAATATCATAATAGTTGCCACTGGCTGGGTCTTTTCCTTGGATATGAGGAGTAATTGATCCAGAAGTAAATGCGCTAATATTAATGGCTACCTGAGCGTATTTTGCTGGAGGAATACTGGTTACATCCGAAGTTACACTAGTTGCGGTAATTGCCGTACTAGGTAATAAATTTATACTGTAAGGTGATGACATCTTATTGGCCTCAATGATTTGATTCAGATTTTTTCTTTTCAGAAAGTTCGACCATGTGCATCTTTATCTCAATGATATTTGACATGATCTCTTTGTATTGCTCGTCGTGCTTTTCCTGGTGGGTAGCAAAGTCACGCTCAAGCTTATCAACTCGATATACAACCATTTGAACGGTTGAGTAAAACATTGCCCATGCAACCACGAGCGCCAACATAATTCTTACCCATTCAGCCATTATCGAATCCTTCCGTATATGTCAAGGTCGCACTCCGTGTATGCGATCATATCCCTATCAAACTTAATGCTAATTGAAATTCCGCTGAATTTACAGTCGTTTATGTAATTATTATTTGAGCAACTCACGAGCAAGCACATAACTCCTAAGTAAACGCTCACCATCAGCATTAGTTGTAATCTTATCCCCATCTATATCAATCACCACTCTTTGTCCAATAGGCGGTAATGTTATCTGAGGACAGGTCTTTTCGCTTCTTTCTGGGAGCCTCAAATTTGGCGCTATCGGGGCCGATACGCACCCAACCAAAATAGCATTAAGGAGTAAAGTAAATAGACCTTTCACGCTGTCTCCTTGGAAGCAATAAAGATGGATTTCTGCCCGATCTTTTCCATGCAAGGAACGCATCTCCCGCTTTTGAAAACTGTTTTGTTCTATGGAATCTGGCTATGCTAGAAGTCCTGAACGCACTGACACCAATATTGAATGCTAGAGAAACCATCGCATCAAACTGATTCTGAGTGGTTTCTACTCCATCGCATACGCCATTCACTACTCGAACAAATCTGATTAAATCATTTCTTAATAATCTGTCAGCTTCTTCTTTGGTAATTGATAATCCTTTATGGACATCAGGACCGGTATGTCCCGTACCAATAGTCCAAATACCTTTTGGATCAGCATAAGCAACTAGCTTGCATCCTTCTTCTTTCTCAATGAAGTGAATGCCTTTATCACTGATCTCCATCACGACCCTCTGCCAATACGTCCTGAAGACTTTTGTCTAATTCCTCTTTAACAAGATGTCTATCGCCTTTTGTTAGCCAAAGAGAAACCACAATGCCTAACATGCAGATAGCCATGAGAATAGTTTTCTGCGTTCCGTCTGGCATGGCCGATATTGCCGTCATGGCAGTAACAAAAACAGCAATAACATTAGTTCCGCCATTTGTGCTTAAACCTATTTTATCCTTGAGGCTCATTCTGATTCCTGCGCTATCCAAATTAGAGCAAGCTGAACTGCATGATCAAATGCTTTGTTGGTTAGAAAAAGACCTTCGCCTTTAAGAACATTAAGTACGCCAGCCTTCTTATCAGCACCACTCAATTCCTTTTCCATCCATGCATCAACTTCATCTTTGACCCTTTCAAGGATTCCGGTCCCAAGAACATATCTTCCAATTAACTTTACGGCTTCAATTATAAATGCATTCATTTCATTCTCCCTGTATCAAACGTGCATTATGCATTCTTGTGGCATTTATCAACATATCCCGATTGTCAGAATTAATCTGAACAACATTGTTTCTAAGAGACTCAACAGCAGATGCGGTGCTTAATTGTTGTCGGCTATTTTCAATTAAAAGCAAAGGAGTCCATGCCATAGAGCAGCCCCATTCGTCATGCATTTCCTTTGTTTGAGGGTCTTCCCCAGTAACCTTTACATGCCACATGCACTTATGTATTTTTCCGTCTTTTACGGTTTCACATTCAGCGCCCAAAGGACAAAAATAAACCCTTTCAATTGCCATTAGTTTTTACTGCAAATTATTGTATTAATGTATTTTACTGCAAGATTGATGTTATTTCCCGTAAATGTCCCAGTTTGTGGATTAATTGCCAAGGTGTGAGTATGCGTGGCCCCTGATCCTGCATTTTGGATAGAAATATTTGTAAAGTCGGTTGATGAATTCCAAAGATAATTGTCAAAGTCTGTTGAGGCAGATCCTTGATATCCGGGTCCAGCATATACTCCAAACCATCCATTTCTTGATTCGCCCCAACCGCCGTGATGATGACCTGGATCAGAAGTTGCGTGATTATGTGCGGGCATTTGAGCGACAGAAAGCGCTGTATCTCCAACAGTTCCTGTTGCAGTTGCTATAGAAATTGAGCCTGTAACTGAAATGGATGCAAATGCACTGGAAAAAGCCGTAGTTCCACCGTTACCGCCACCGACCCCCGAAACGACCCTTAGTGCGGCATCGTTCTGAGTGGTTACTTGAGTCCATCCCGTTGGCGCTGATGCCTGATAAAAGACAGCCGTAGTTCCAGATGGCATGTACGCCCAGCCGCCTGTAAGCGTTCCAAACAATGGCCCATAGAATCCATATGAGTTTGTTAAGGCTCCGGTCATGGTGTCGCCACCAACATTTACTGGAACATATCCTATGTTAGAGATGGTTTCACCGTAGGAAGGTGTCTGTAAACGCCACGAATTATCTGTAGCATTGTAGTAACAGACCTGTATTGTATTTGTGGCTATTTGCCCAACTTGCAAGGCAGCCCCACTAGCGTTTTTGATAACTGATGCGCCTAACCCATTTACATTCAAAGTAGGATTAGTGATAGTGTTTACTGATATAGTCGAGAAAGATGCAGGCATTCCAGTGTAATAGGCCGATGCTGCGGTCTGATTGCTGATTACATATGCATTTGAGCCGTTTGTGTCTACACCATAATAGGGCTGCATAAACTGACTATAAGTACCTGCCGTGGCCGCGTTATAGCAAAGATCGTTTACAGACCAAGCAACTGCTGTCGTTCCTTCTTGTCCTCTTAGAACAGTAAATACATCTCCAGACCTAAGAGTTACATAGCATATTTCTTCTACTGTGTTAGGGCTAGATGCGCCCGTCAAAGTAATTCTGAAGAATGATTGCCCAAATACAGGAGAAGGAAATTCAGCGCCAGATCCTGGGGCTACAGTTAATGTAGTGGCTGACGAAGTGATCCCGGCTGCCAAAATGGTGTTTGCATTATTTGAGTAAAGCTCAATTGTCGCTGTCATGGTATATCCCTACTTTGGCAAGCATTAATACTATGTGATAGTTGCCACATAATTAAACCGGAATGGCAGTCCAGCAAAACCGGAATTGATAAAAATCTCCAGAAACATTCCAACAGGATCAGGAGCATCTGTAATTACAATGTTACAAGTCGGCAAAGCGGTAGTGCTTTCCGTAAAAGTAACGCTAATGGTTGGCGTAAACGGGCCAACCGCATCTGTTCCATTGTTTCCGTAAAGAAACCTATATAGCCTTCTCTTTAGCCAAGGTATGGAAAATATCTCTCCATCTCCCTTGTAGAAAAACCAAGTCAGCATTCTTTGGTAGATGCCATCAGGGATGGTATAGCTTGTTTGCGACACCAATTGATAAACTGATGATATTGGCAAAACGGTTGTTGGAAACGAACTAATTTGACCTTTAGTATCAATTACTTGAGAACTTCCTATAATTGGCCTCGGATACCCATACACTCCTTGTCCTACCCAATCTAGAAGATTGCCGCTAAGATGAGTGTAGATTGGCAAATTAACAGAATTAAACCAATCAATTATGCTTTGCGTATCTTGATTGTATGCAGTCACAAACGCAGCAATGTCTGGATCATTTTGATACTGCCAGTATAAATAGCTGGGTATCGTCTTTGTTGCTGATGTCGGGCTAGTTGATAGCATATTAACCCTGTACGAATGTTATGCCGGTTGAGGATACATAATAGTACCCCTCTGGATCTCCAACAACTATGCCAGTTCCAGAGATTGGAGCAACAATCACGCCGTTAATAGTTATTGAAAATGCTATATGCGTAATTAACTGTGTTGGCAATATTGATATGACAGCCTCTTGAAAAAGATACTGCATCTCGTATTCATTGATTGTTTGCCCTGGACCCAAATTATTTATGTACGCCTGCAATGGGGCGGCAGCAAGAGCAGCTATGGTTGCATTTGTGATAATTGTTGATGAACTTGTATTCCAAGTCACGGCAACTGTAACTGGCTGCTGAATAGGGATCACATAAGGAACATTGTAGGAATCAGGCGTATTGTAAATTGTTACTACATTGTTTCTTGGAATAGTCACCGATGTAGAACTTGTAGAAACAATTCCACCGCTAGTATAGCTTCCGGTAAACGTATTGCTTACGGTAAATGAATAAGGGGTTGGCAATGCGGTAATTGTTAGAGCAACCCCGTTGATTCCTGACAAACCAACAACCCCAGTAACGTAAACCGTTTCGCCAATCGTGAAATTGGTCACAAGATTAGTTGTAATCGTGTGTGCAACTATGTTTTGCACAAGCATAGTGCTTCCACATAGAACCCCAGGATCTCCGCATGAAGTCCAGATAGCATTAGCCACTTCGTAAGGATCGCCTCCACCAACAATAACTTCCCATCTTGGGGGAACATAGTATGAGTTTTGTCTGATACTAATCAGGTTCTGAACAACGCCAGAAACATTTTGCAGCGCTGCCTTAATTGCTGGGATCATTCCTATTGATGATACTAGACCGGCCTGTAATACTTGATCTCTATAGTTTGATGCCGATTGGGATGCCGTGCTAGGTATGCCGGGAGATGGATTGGCTACCGTTAGCGTTACGCCAGATGGAATTGATGATGTTATAACATTAACGCTATATGCTGGAACGCCCCATGATCCAGATACCGTTGCTATGCAATAAATAATTGCGCTATCTCCGCCAGAACTGATTACTCCAGCATCCTGAGTGATGTATGAATAAACGCCATCTGAAACAATGACGCCTTGAGGAATCACATACCCAGGAGTTCCGCTGAACACAACATATACAGAAGTGTTAAATCCTACTCCTTGCTGAACTCCATATACGTTTCCAAGCAATGTAAGAAGGTATTCGTTGGCGGCATATGGAGAAACGCTTGCTATGGTTTCAATCTGTGCTTGCTGGCAAAGATAGACCGCAGCCGTATCAGTGCTTGCAATGTCCTCAATCAATGTTCCAGGCAGATTGGCAACAAGCCCTGGGCTTAATGCGGTAGCAGAAGCGATGATATCTGTATTTATCTCCTGAAGAGTTTGGCCAACTGCGCCAGAAGAGGCGATTGTTATGGATACGGTCATATAGCTACCTTTGCTGTAAGGATTGCCCCAGAATTTGCAACTGCGGTGACATTGTACACCGGATAAACTGACTTATCCGTATCAGTGTTTGTCGTTGGTATTATTGATAAGGCTATGAAATTTGGAGCATATAACTGCTGCATGTAATACACGTTTGCAGTTGGATAAACTTGACTCTGAACGGCCTGTATTGATGGTACGCCATATTGAGCATAGAACGGTGATTCACCAGGTTGCAACTGAAGAACCTGACAGAAAGCAGTCAACATGACTTCATCATTATAGCCGTTGGCATCTGTATCAACTTCCACCCAAGAATAGGGCCTAGTCGTGTCGTTCGTGCTATATGCCCATGTATTAGTGTCATCGCCAAATGGGGTTGCCACCTCAGACCAATAAACGCCTGTTTTTACAGAAGATACCCTTCCCCAGACTCGCATATTATGTTACCCCGCCAGTATTGCTTCCACCTGTTGATACACCGCCATGATGGTGCGATAGGAAGTCTTTACCCATTATCATCACTGATGTTCCTTCTATATCAATTGCTCCGTTATGGTCAATCTGTATATACGAAGATCCGCTTTGAAGCTTGATTCCTGTTGGAGCTATTGTAACAACACTGTTGCTATTATCATCTCTAATTATGGCTCCTTCAGGTCCAACAACAATTACCGCTTGAGCATTGTCGCTTACTGCCATACTTGCTTGCATAATGGGCAAAAATGCAAGTGTAGGCCCAAGATTTCCAGATGATGTTAATGATGCCTGACCAGAAGTAAGCCCAGATATATTCTTTGTGTCAGTGTTAATGCTGATTGTTATTCCGGCATCTCCTTTTTGGATTGGATATCGTATATATCTCCATCCAATCACAGGAACAATAATGTTAGGAAATGGGGTGGCTAATCCGCTAATTTCAAAGTTAACCTGAACAAATCCATCAATTGTTTTTCCGTCAGCGTCTTTAACCACATCCACAACCGTGCAAGGAAGCTCCCATCCTGAGTTCTGTGAATTTGCTTCAGCGGCATATCTAGCTATCTGAGCAAGATTTTGCGCGGTTTGGACTTTTTTGGTTATATCATTCATGGAAGAATCACAACACTTTGATTTATAGACGAATACGTCATTGTCGATGTTGTAAACCAACCTTTGAGCAAATTTGGAAGCCCAGGCACTAGCGGCATATTTACTACGGTATTTCCGGAAATATCAGATATCAGAAAATAATATCTTTGGCCAAAGGTTTGATAGTAAATTGTTAAAGTGTAGGTTTGATCATCTAGTTGAGCGCTAGATACAATCTGAGATGAGATAACATCAGGAACATTGATTATCATAATTAGCCTATTACCACTTCATTCGGGGCCGTTCCGCCACTAGAAAGCAATCCAAATATTGGACTAAGGGCTGATGGCGTTGGGCTATCAAGCAATGGTTGCATAAAATCAAGCTGATATGCCCATTGAGCCTGTAAAGTTTCCTCTGTAGAAACGTCCGTCATTCCAAGTAGCAGGCATCCAGTATATACATAGGCAGGAGTGATTACCGTAAATGTTCCGCCCGCCTGTATGTGATTTTGCAAAGTAGACTGAACTAAAGACATTATTCCTAGCTTTATGCCAGACAATGAGGTGGCTGAAGTAGCTGGGCAATACATCAACATTGACACGGTCAAAGGTTCTTGTATTGATGCATTGGCTGCAATCTGTTGATTGTAGAATGGGTATTGGCCAACTTGATATTTTGCCAGAGTTGATCCAGGCAATGGCTTGTAGTTAGCAAAAGATTGGCTTAATACTCCAGTTCCTGATAGCTGTTGAATTCCTCCAACAACAGTGTTTAACGCTTCAGTAAACAAGCTTAAAGGAATGCCGCCCTGAACAAATGATGGCAACGAATTTCCGGTAACACCATTGATACCGCTCCACAGAGATGTTGCAATCCCGTTGGTTAAGATTATGGGGGAAGTCTGGAATACGGCCCCAGCTACACCAGAAAATATTCCTCCAACACTCATTTCTTATCCTCCTTTTATGGAACTTGCGGGAATGTATGCAAGATTTGCAACGGTCACCCATCCTTGGTAACTGGCATCCCGAAATTTACCCATATGCGTAACTCTCTGAACTTTAAGTATTTGATTCCTAATGTTTATGCTTTTATAGGCGTTGGCTGCCTTATTTGCATTTGTAACAATAAATCTGTTATCTATATTGATCCGTATGCCCATTCCATTTGGGGCTATATTAGCATTTAATGGATGAACAGTCTGAATCTCTAAAGCACCGTTGTTATAGGTGATTGTAGGTTGGCCAATTATGTTGGTTGATGGTATATCTAAAACAGATGTAACATTTGGATTGTTGGAGTCCAGAATGTAAATATTGTTATCCTTTAAAACCATTGACAGTCCGTAAAGGTATTTATTCTGACCGCTGTTCAGCTGCTCTGATGTTATTTGTCTTAAGTAGACTCCAAAATCAGTAAGATCACTTCCCTGCCATTCGTATAGCTTGTTTGTTGGCAGATTCCTTAAATCTTTATCTCCTGGTGCCACCATGAATATAACGTCTTTAATCACACTATTTTCAGAGACAAATGTGTTCCTAAGTGCTTGACCGAGCGTCTGCGCTGCAACCGTAAGATTTTCTGTATTTAAAGCCTGAAAAGGGCCGTTTGGCGCCCACAAGAAATGATAGGTTGTTGTTTGATTATCGATTGATAGCAATCCAGATGAAGATATTGATGGGCCTATATAGAAATCAAGCGCTCTATCTCCGGCCATCCAGTTGGCAAAGCTCATAAATACAGTTCCAGATCCTATTGGCTTAAGCTGATTTATGTTTGCACTTGTTACCGTTTTAAATCCTGATCGATCATCATCACTAAAGCCAGCCCATATAATTACATTTAATCCTTGAAATGCTGCGGCATTATCAATGGCTTCAATTGGAGGATTGTAGATTCTAAGAAATCCATTGGGTATTGCCTGATCTATCGGCCCAAACTCTACATGAAACTCTATTTCAAAAGCCCCGCCATTATTTTTTCGATCAGAATTAAAAAAAGAATCTATTGATGAAGTGGGATTTTTATAAGACGTAAAAAGAAGATATTTGGCTATGCTTGACGGAACCGTTTGCCCTTTCTGCGCCTGAAACTGAATTCTGTAGTATCGCATTAGGCGTACACATTCCTGGCTGCGGTCCCAAACCCAGACCCGCCAAATGGTGCGCCCCCCGTTGCACCAGGCACTCTAACAACCTGAACATTCATATTTGATGATGCTTGAGCGTTGCTGAATTCTACGCGAACACCTTGTGGTCTTTGGTTGGCTATTCTGCTAAGAACCCTGACAAGCATGTCAGACTCTCCGCCCATCTCATTTCCATAAGACATTTTCTTGTTAGCGCCTACATTGGATTGGCTTTGAACGCCCATAGAATCCATTAAATACTTGATCAAATCAGCTGCAAACTCTCTTTCTTGCTCATCATTAATTGAATAGACCTCGCCAATGCCTTTGGCTGCATCCACAACCCCTTTATCAGCAGCCCTTTGGACGTCCCACCAATCGCCTATCCAATTAAACGCTTCATGCAATTTAATGACGGTTTTTACCAATGACTCTAAAGCCAATACTAAATTTTCACCAAGAACGGTTACCCGCTCAACCCATCTGGCAAATTTTTCCATGTTTTCTTTTGTGCCAAATGCTTTCGCTATTTGATTTATGCCATCCGTAATTTGGTTGATTAGCTTTGTGAATACTTCATCAGAAGTAAGTGTGGTCATTATTCCCATGAATGTCTGACCTAGCTTTTCTAGTGAAGCAAAGTTTCTAATCATGGCCTTGCCAAACATAGTTTCAATGTCGGTCAGGCCATATTCAAACTTTCGTACAAATTGACGGATCTTGTTTTCGTCTTCTTCACCAATTTCCCTTTTACGGGAGGTATATTCTTTTTCTCTTTCTCCAATCTCTTCTGTTGAGGTCTGGGCAAGAGTTCTAAACTTTTCCATAGATACGCCGGTATCTTGGATGCCATACATTTTGTAGGCTTGCTCAAGGTTACCCGCATTCTGTTTCGCAATGCTTTGAATGAACTTAGTGGCTTCTATGGCCTGAACATCCATTGGTTCAGTACCCTTCATTCCCTTTTCTTGCTTGAAGTAGTTATAGAAGACGTTAGTAGGATCTTGCCTCATGCTGGCAAGCCCTTTTAATAGCTCATCTGTGTCTACAACTTGACCAAAGGCAGCCTTTAAGTATTTAGGCGTTTGTACGTCTACGCCTACGCTACGAGATATGCCCATGTCGTGGACAAGCTTTTCGCTCAAAGCAGTAATTGCAAGAACGCTTTTCATCCACCATGATCCTATCTTTTCTAGGATACCAATGAATTTTTGCAGAGCGGTATAAGCGCCTTTTATGATCGTAGTGAAGAATTTCAGCGAAGAAGTAGCACGTTTTGACTCTTCCTTCTTCTGGTTGTCCTCTTCAGAGGCTCCATCGCCAACAATAGGAGGTTGAACTGCCTCCCCTTCTGGTTGCTCCCTTAAGTGGGCGGGAGTATATAGGCTGGTAAGTTTTCCTGGGTCATATTCTGTTGATCTACCTAGCATTGATTGCTTTTGTTGATTCTCAAAATACTTTTTGGCTTCTACTTGCTTCTTAAGGGCATCGCTTGCCTCTTTGTCGGCCTTTTTCTTATCTTCACGCTCTTTTTTATCAAGAAGCCTTTGATCACGAGCCATTAATCTGTCTCGTTCTTTCTTTCTTCTTTCGTCTTCTTTTTCGCGCTTAATACGGTCGCGCTCTGGCTGAGAGGCTTCTCTAGCCTCCGCAGCCCTTTCACGAGCTAATTTCTGAGATTCAGCAAGGGCTATCTTCCTTTCATACTCTTGCTCATAGATTTCCTTGAGTTGAGCATTTAGCCTTGCTATAGATTCAACTGTTTTACCGAGGTTTTGTGTAGCAGATACAAGCTGTTCAACGCCGTCAAGTTTGATCTCTAAGATGTCGGTCATGGGCCTGTTCCTCTACATAAATCCGCACACATTCCATTATATAGGAGATGATGTGGCCATAGTGCCAGTATGTTCTTTTGTGCCTGAGATCGTCTTTAAAGCTTCGTTCGCCATAGAACTCTGCGATAAAATTTCCTGCACGGTCGTTGTTTTCAGTTCCAAGCCCAAAAGATACGAGATCGATGGAATCCATTCCTTTTTCTGAGTTGGCGGTACAAACAGTTGCCATGTATAGAAAAAAATCAGCCTATCGACAACCTCCTCTTTTACATCCTCTTCAACATCGGAGAATTGCAGAAGAACAGAACTGCCACGAATTACGGTGGTGGCCCCAATAATTGTATTGATGACTTCTTCTATTTCATTTGCCTTGCCATGTTTTTCTGCGGCATCTCTCAGTATCATTGTTGCTACTGCAATAGATGCCTGAATGCCAGCCATTCCTTCTGAGGTCATGTCTCTATAGGCTGACATGAAAACGCGCCTGTTTGAGGCAAACAACTCGGTTGGAATTGGCACAGAATGCACGACAAACTCGCCTTTGCTATCCTCCATGTTGAGGATCAGGTTTAGGTCTTTATTTATCTTCATAATTAATCTCCCTGATTTAAATCTCCCTGAAGTATGTGATGGGAAACCAGCAGGGAGACTGGCCTTTCGGAAGCGATCCTACCCATCACAATTCTACTTTATACTGGAACCCACAGATCGTTAGATACTGACCAGTAACCGCTGATCGTGATCTGGAACTCAGCCTGTTTACCAGCCATGCTTACATCGCCTACATTCGTAATAACGCAGTTATAGAACGTGATCGATGGGAACTGATTGGTGTCCGACTGTACGGTAACCGTTCCAAGGCTTGGAGAATTCTGAATCTGACTAATCCATTGACCAGAAAGAGCCAAGCTTTTCAGTAAACTGATTCTGATCTGTGAAGGAACATAAGGTTCTTCAGAATTGATCGTAGAGGTCAGACCCATAAGCTGGGTAGCAACATTGCCTTGGAAAGATATAGAAATGCCTTCTGCCCCCAAATAGGAAGCAGTGACATTGAGATCCGTATAACTAGGGATTGATACGTTAGCCCGAACTCTATTAAGAGGGCTAGGTATTAAGTTAGGGTTAGCCATTATTTACTCCTTACGCGAATTGCGTTGCTTGAAGGTTGAAGACAATCCGCTTAAAGCCGTACTGAGGCACAAAAGATGCCTGAAGACCGCCATACAGACCTTGACTGTAGTCGCTTGGATTTTGAGCCACATAGAATGCAAAAGGAACTGCGTTGATAACGTAGTTTCCAGCATAGAGTCCAGAAGACAGGTTCTGAGCGAATGTGGTTGGATCAAGCTGGGTAAGAACAACCTGACCAAGAGCCAGACCCGTTGCAATACCGCGAGCAGCCGTATTGGCAGCTACGGCCTGAAGCCTATCAATACCATTCTGGTTGTAATACAGAGGATTAATTGTGCTATTGCTGCCATTAATTACCGCATTAGAAAGATCAAGGTTTAAGTTGATCTGCTGCCAATCAATTGAGTAAGCAACATTGGCTGGAGATCCGTCAAGGTTGTCACCCTGAATCAAGATCGTATTGCTGATTCCGCCTTCTGCGCCCGTAGAAACGTAATTGATGTTGCCATCAGAAAAAGTGGTGATCAGTGTCTGAGTCAATCCAGAATAAGCCGTTACCCCATATAGATAAGCATAGCTTGATGGAGGAAGCTTGTTAGTAGGCGTAGGTACAATATTCGTAATGAACGCCATGTATGCAATTGAATCAAGCTCTGTTGCTGGGCCATAATTTAATGACTGAATCATTGCAAATACATTGATCAAGCTATTCTCTGCCGCCCAAGTTGGGTAAGTCGTTTGATTAACCGGCAGATAGAATTTCAACAAAGAAGAAAGCGTATTGTACAAGTTGAAGAATGCAAGGGCTGAAACAGAGTCTGCATCAATTCCAGGCAGGAATCCCCAGTTGTAAATGGACTGTGGGTTTTCATCAATATACGTTTCAACTGCCGTTAATACGGTTGCAGCAGTTGTTGCGCCTGATTCAAATAAGAAATAACCAGTTTGCTGGCCATTCTGCGCCCACCAGGTCTGATCTGCAGCTACAAGCCATGCATTAGCGCCAAATACCGCTCTGCCAAAGCTTGTTGCTGTGCCAGGATCAGTAGTAACTGCATATGTTAGCGTAGTAGTCGTAGATGCTGTAGCAATAAATCCTCCGTTATAGCCCGTGGGAGCCATTTCAGTAACAATTATTGGCGTGGTAGACCCAACAGTAACCCCGTGTGTGCTACCAAAAGTCAAAGTGACGACCCCGCCCGCCCATGTTGCTTCAGTAATTGGCGTACCAGCAATCAGGCTACTAGATAAAGCAGAAGGGCTTCCAATGTAAGTGGCTGAACCGGCAGCAAAGCTAGTTCCCCCTTGTGATACGATTGCCGCACTCTGTTGCAGTCTATTTGGTTGCGGGGCATATTGCTGCGTAACATTTATTTGTACGATTCTATTAAACGATAAGTTGGACATTTCATTAACCTCTTATATGAGTCTCGGCGTAAAGGTTGCTGTGGCCTTAAGGATGTACTGGATGGCAGTAGTATAAACCGCCTGTTGACAATAGGAAATTTCCAGCACAATTTCCTTTTGCTGCGCGATGGCATTTATTTCCGATTGGATATGCTTTCCATCCGAAACCGTTATGCCTCCCTGCAAGAACCCAAATACAGGATTTAACTCGCAGTATTGATATATAGATTGAACAAAATTCAATGCTCTTTGATTGTTCAACCCATAAACAATAATCCTAACCTTATCCATAACTTGTTGATATAGATTGTAGTCTGGCGTAAGTAATTGTATAGGTTGCAGTGCTTTGGTGTCTTCTCTACCTATATGCACAACCACATACGGTGGGCTTATGTTCTCTGGAACCAAGAATGATGGATACACAGGAAGTTGTGGCGTATTTAGCGCAAGCCAAATTGGAAGGCTATTAGAGATAATAGGATCTGAAGGAAGGTCTTCTATGCTCTCAACAACCTGAGTACGCATCTCAGGGTACACGGATTGTCCACGGTAATGCCATAAGTTGGCTTGCTCGTAGTAATTTCCGTGACTAGAAAAGCTAAATTGTAAATTATCAAATAGGCCTATCCAAATAGTGTCTGGCTGTATGCTATCAAAGTCAGCAATCTTTGTTTGCGTAGTAAAGATCACGTTTTGATATGCAATAGTTTTATCTAACTGTTGCTTTTGGTCTGTTTGATAATGGAACGAACCTGAAACAGAAATTGGATCAATATTTGGGTATCTAACCCAGAACACATATCCATCTACAGGCAATATGATCCGCTGATAAGCGACAAAGGTAATTGTCTGATGCTGGCTTATTGTGCCAAGACCAGTTCCTAATACAGCCTGTAAACTGTTATCTGGAAAATCACCAGTCAAATTGATCATGCAACATCCCTGCTACTAGTAACTTTTGTCCCAAGAGAGTTCAGCATAGTGTCTGTATCTCTAAAGCTTTCGCCTTTCCTTGTCATTCTTCCAAATGCGCCTTTTTTCGTTAAAGCCGCCTTTGTGGGAGTTCCCGGTATAGGCCATTTGTCTTCTACAATCTCTTGTTTTAATTGAGATGTGACATATGTCTCAATTTCACCATCAGTGGCACCATTAAGGACAAGATTTATCATGTTTGCCATATTCCTTTTGGCAAAGGTGGTAAATAGCTTGTACTTGGCCTCTATGTGAAGAGCGACATCATCCGAGTTCTGGACATCTTTTCTGAATTCGTTTGGGTGTCCTGCTGGGTACGCATCACTGTTAGATGTGATGGTTATCTTCATCAGCAGATTCCCATCAAACTGAGCGATCCAAAGTCCTGCGCTATACCTAAATATGTCCTACCGTATGGGGTCTTTAGGTTTTGTAAGTTAGCTATGGTCATGTGCTTAAATGCATCAGGCACAACCATTGTTGTCTGAGTGCCTTCATCGCCCGCAAACGACACAACGCCCGGAACAAGGGCGTGTAGCTGATACTTTTGCTGAACTTGAGCAAAGAACTGATCTTTAGGCGCAGTCCCAGGAGGATCTTGCGCGTATGTCAGTAATGTATCGGTAGCAAGATTGTATACAGCAGTGATGTATAAAAACTCGCCTGGGATTTGGGGTATGGTGACCAACAAATCTGTACAAATGTTGATCGCCATATTGTAAGAGAATTCGATGACGGGCGCGTCATCTGGCAATATCGTTGAATTAATACCTACAATATTACGCAAAAACGCTATGAAGCCAGATAATGACGGCCCTTCCATCTAACTACCTCTTAATGTCAGACTTAAACTTCTGAATTACACGGTCCTTGCCTTTGCGTGTAGATTCTTTAGGAACATCTTCGATTATTTCAAGTTCAACAGACTTAATTCCTTCATTTAGATCAGGATTCTGCTCAACTGATTTAATCATAGAGATAGCCGTGAGTTCCTTTTCACGTTGAATCTGGTTGGAAACGATTTCCTCGTTAACCTCTTCAGTAATTCCATAAATCTCAGCCGGTAGCGGGCTATCTGAGTAAACGAGACTTACTTTACTACCAGCCGTATTGGCTGATTTAGCTTCTGAAACTGAAAGCAAGCCATACGCTTTATGCTGCTCTACAACATATCTAAAGTTAAAGTCAGTTGCGTCCCTCAACACATGTGCTTGGCTTCCCGCAGGAATAGGCAGACTAAAGATCTTGTGTTGTTCTGGGAGTCTCCAGTTAAAAACATGATCCTGAGTAGTAGTGTTCGCAATAAATAGATTTGCCATTGTTTACCTCTTTTAGAAAATGGGCGAGACTATTATGCCACCGCCCATTAACTTAGTCTCTTAGCTGTATACCATTGAAATAATGGTGATACCCTGACTTCTTACGGCCCAACCAGGAGTCGCTCTCATTTCTGAGATGGTGCTGAGTGCGCCATCTGGCAGAGGAGAAGTGATTTCTTTAGGAGCAGCAAGATCCGTCAGCTGCAGCGTGGTAGCAGAAAGGCCCGGAGTCAACGTAGCAAATACGTTGGTGTTTGGCTCAGAGCCAACATATGGGACTTTAACTTCTGGGATAACCAGAAGAACTGCGTCTGCGCCGCCTGAACCCTTACCGATGAGCGTGTCATCGTAAGCCCATTCAACGCTATCACCGCTCCAGCCGATTATAGACTCAGTCGTCTGTGCGGTAGAAGCAGAACCTGCGCCAGGACGCTGATAAGAAGTTAGCTGTACAATGCTGTACTGCCACTGACCAATTACGCGCTGTGGAGCAACGATAACAACACGAGCAGCCGTGCCAAGCTGATTCATACGAATCTTTGCAGCTACAACCTGTTGAGACAAGAACTGAGCCATCTGACCGTTATCATAGGTGACAACCGTGTCATGGGTGTTCGAGTCTGGTGGCAGGTTCAGGGTCGTTGCACCTGGGGTGTTCAACAGACCTTCGCCTACATTCTGTGGGTTGAAACCGTACAGAAGGCCGTTACGAAGACCGGTGAAGATACCCTGACGCATTGCAAGACGCTGTGCTTCTGGTAGAGAGAACCCGTAGTTGTTTGCTGCAGCAATGTCGTGGTGATCATAGATCGCACGAGCGCGGAGCAAGTAAGTTGGGGTGCTGATCTGAAGCGCATCAATCGTGCAAGAAGGCAGCTGATTGCTTACGTTCTGGTTAGCAATGTATGCAGACTTGACGTTAAGTCTCTTGATGTAAACAGCAAGATCGCCTGATGCCATACGTGGAGAGATCGTACCGCCTGCAAGTGCGTTGAACGCGCCTGATGGCTGCTGGTACTGCATAATGATTTCAGGCATGGTGTAGTTAGGGTGTAACTGCACGAAGCCGTTAGTGATATTCGCCATGATTTAGCTCCTTAGATTTGAATGACGGCTACGTTAGACGCAGTGTTCCACGTTGCGAACCCAGTTCCTGAGTCGTAAACAACAGTTGCGCTATTGGTGTCAACCTGAATCAGGGTTGCATCGAAGCTAATGCCTGCCAAAGCATCATAAGGTACGAGCTGATTCAAAGTAGCATCCCAAGAGAACTGCTGTGGGTTTGCGGTTCCTGCCAATGCAACAACTGCGCTAGAGCAAGCAACAACAACACGGTTGTTAGTGCCTTTACGAACGAAGTTGAAGGAATTTCCAGCAGATCCTAGTGGAACTGGTGACTGTGGGGTAACCGGTACACTGTAAGAGCCGTTGAATACTGAAAAACCAGCAAAGTTTGCAGTCTCAGTTGCGCGACCAATTACAGAGCCAGCGTAACCGGCAGCAGGCGTAGCAGATGGGGTGTTTTCAAATACTGGCAAACCGCCCCACATAGGAGCAGTTTCAGTAGATTTGATTACGCCAGCAGCTAACTGGAAGCGACCAGCAGGATCAGCCTGCAAATCACCCTGCCAGAAGCCGTTCGACTGAACGGAAAAGCCATCTTGAACATTCGTGACGGCGTAGGGGTTAAAAGTAGTCATTTGTGAGTCTCCTTATACTCGAATTGAGCCAACATAATTGGCCCCATTGCTGAAAACACCCATCCAAGCGCGTGGATCGCTATTCGCAGTTGGAGTGCGAACCATACGACCAGCATCATCACGGGATTCAATCAACTGAACTTGACCTTCTGCCATAGGCGGAGCCTTTGCATAAGCCATACTGTCAGCGTAGATGGCATCTTCGACTGGCGCAAATAACGCTGCATCGTTGATATTGCTTACGTCAACTCCTTTGAAACGCTCAGAGAACTGTGCGAAACGAGCAGCAATACGCTTACGGTAAGAGAATGCACTCTCACCAGCTAAAGGAGAAACACCACCGGTTTCACCAAGAGCCATAGCTACGCTGTCGGCACGAGACTGAGCCTTTGCAATTGTTTCACGCTCATCAATTGAACGCTCTGCCGTTAGACGACGGAGTTCGGCCAATTCACGACGCATTTCTTCTAGACTATCTGCACGGGCGGAATCATCTTTCACTTCTTCATCCTCTTCTTTGGATTCTTCCTTTGCTTCCTCTTTCTCTTCTTTGTCTTCGCAGTCAGAGTCAGCTACGGTGTGGTGAGCTTCTTCAATTTCTTCCTTGACCTCTTCTTTGACTTCAGCTTTTTCTTCCTTATCTAAGCCTGCTTCATCAGAGTCAGCGCAGTCATTAGCGCCCATATCATGGGCCGCATCAAGTTTATTATGAGGCTCATCGTGCTTCGCATCAATCTTAGCAGCCAGAGCTTCAATCATCTTCGTGAGTTTCTCAATTGGATCTTCATGTTCCAATGGAGCCTCAACTCCCAAATTTTCTTCTTCCATTATTGATACCTCATTCATGGAGTCTATACGAACGCCGTCAGGTGTGCCTTTATCCCACACGCCAACGGCGCAAACAGCGATGTGGTCAACGAACACTGGATTACCTTCTATCAACACATCTCCCTGCTTAACAGCAGATGCTCCTACGCTAACGGCAGGAGAAGTTGATAGTTGGTTTTCTTGCATTAACTTTGCTGCATCTCCATCGTAGATACGCGCAATGGTCCAAACTTCATCTCCATCCACATAAGGGAGAGAAGAGGTTCCTATAATCTGATTCCTGAAAGATTCAGAGTCTAGGAGTTTATTCTTAGGATGTTCCCATACAACAGGTAACCCGTTGCATCGAGATAAGAATTCATTAGTCAGATAGTCGGCAGGGGACTTGTGAGCAATCTCGCCAGTGGGGCGCTCGGCAAGTCCCGTACCTGTCACCCTCAAAGCAAATAGCCACAAATTCCCACATCTCTGTGGGCTGGGGAGTAAACCATCCCTGATTTTTTGCATGACATCCAATTCTGTCATTTCTCCGCAGTCTGGGAACACAGATGCAATGATCGTGCGACAGGCCGGGATCAAAGGCGTGGGCAACTGTTTTAAGTCGAACCACCCGTAATCGGTAGACTCCTCATTCAATATAGGAGTAAATTGATCGTCTGATAGGAATGCATGAAAGTTGATCCCGTCAGAATCAAAGCGCCCTATGGGCAATGCTGAAATAGTGTGATGACCTACTTCTTCCCACGTTTCTCTAGCAGCAGCCGCATATGGTGATTCTCCGGGGACAATATGTCCACCAGGAAACGCCCAATAGCCTGCGCGATTAGTGGCTTCAGTAGCTCTCTTGATGAGAAGTATTTTTCCGTTTTTGTGGTGAAGAATACCCGCGGCATCATCTTTATGTTCGATGAATTTTTCGCCCACAGATTTAGGAATGCCTATAGTAGATTTTCCTTTGGCTGCAGCATACATTGCCTTACGTTGATCTTCCGATTTAAACGGCATAACCACATCCTATGTGAATATATATGCCTTGATATACCATATGATGGGTATAGTCAAGGAGTATTAGGTTAGTATTGTAACCCATTACTTGTCGCGTTTGTTGTTGATTTTAGGAGGCTTTTGCTCCTGAACAACTTCAGATCTAGTGGCCTGAGTAGCGCCTGCTGCATTAGGGCCACCGGCATCTTGGTCTAATCCTAAAGCCGATCTTAAAGCTATTTCGCTAGAATCAATCTTTAGTTTGTTAGGGAATAGGTCATTCATTTCATTGAGGTTATCAACAACCCATTGCATTAGATGACCCTTGTTATTGCCCTCAGTTGTCCTAGACAAAGAGTTCCAAACCTGTAAAACAGATTCATAAGAGATTCTCTGTTGCTCAATACGCTCCTTCTTTGAAGGCTCCAAAGCGTCAGGCCAACGTGATCTAAACGAGCGCCTGCATGAGTTAAAGAATTCCTCATAAGACATTAAAGGATCTTTTAGCTGTGAGCGAACGCTTTCAAAGTAAGCGGGGTTCCAAGCGGAATGCATGACCACCATATCCATGAAGTCATATAGGTTCTTCATGTCTAGGCGTACACGGTCAATGTAGCTCGTAATTAGTTTAGCGTCTTCAGTGCCTTCACCAAAGCCCTGAGACAAAGCATCAGAAGTCAAAAACTGTGCAGGCATGTCAAGAGACAAGGCGATTGTTTCCAGAATGTTCAGTCGTTGTTTCTGGTAATCAAGGTAATGTAAGTCAAGAGATTCAATGGCCTCAGTTGGCTTAATTGCCACTGTGTTACCTGTTCTAGCGCCTTTCAATATAGAGAGTCGGATGGACTGGGCAGCCGTCTGTAGCTTGTCGATGATAGAACCAGGCTGATCTACCTTGGCTATCAGTACGCCAGACTTAACCATAACTAGGTTATCGGCTATCATGGACTGCAAGTAAGATTGCATAGGATAAAGACAGCGATTAAAGGCTGATCGACCTACATAACCGAATGCAGAGTTAGTAAAGGAAAGGTATACGGGGTTTTCGTATAGCTGGATATGTGCGCGTCCTGGTGAATACTGTTTGCCCTGTACGGCAATAGAACTGTACTTTAAGAAGTCAGGTTGGTTAGGGTCCAGTACGCCAACCATAGAGCCAGCAGTATTAAGAGGGTCTAACGAGTTAAATCTGATCTTATCCTTCCATAGCTCTTTTGGCTTGAGCGGTGAGGACGTATCTCCGTTTTCGGGAACAATAGCCAGAGAAGAAATCCCATAGATGCGAGAAAGGCGATAGCAATCAGCAATATAATAATCAGCTTGAAGTTCATCCCATTTCTCATCAAATCTTCTGACAACAAAGTCAGGTTGCTCCAGTACCACGATCTCACGGCGTTTATTCATTGCTCTAGAGATAGGCGCATCGATAATCTTTTTACCGAGGGGATGATAGAGATATAGGTCTTTGCATATCTCATAGGATGGCGTCTGACCCGGAACGAGGGTCTTGGTCATCAGAATATTATAGAGAGGGGTGTTTTCCTCTACTCCGCTACTAATTAATTCTATGCTGCTCATCAATATGCCTCGTGATTACCCAGAGCAAGTGCAATACCATAAGTAAAGGTATCAATCAAATCATCAGTCTTATTATCCATACCGGCCCTAAAGTTGACCACCTGGAAGACTAAATGATTTCTTTCTCGACCTTTATATACTTCTCGCTTATTGTACGCATTTTCTGTCAATTTTACCTTGCCACTATACACATAACCTGAGACAGATACAGCCCTTTCTGTTTTACCGACCTTGGTTAATGGCGAATCAATCGCTCTAGCAGGGAGTCCACGCCTGATGGCCTGCTGTATAAGGATTGTTCCAGAGGACTTATCTTCGATAAACGCTCCCTGAGAACCAAGTCTCGCACCACAGATACTGGAATAGTTTTCGAGTTTTGCGATAACAGAGGGTAGCCATTCTTCGAGCAAGGCTCCTTCGATTTGAACAAGTTCCCAGTCAAGTATGAGAATAGGGTTAGGGTCAAAACGATTATAAGCAAAATATGTACAAGCAGTAGCATCATGTTTGTTACCGTCCTTAGAAGCGGTATCGATTACTGCATAAACAGAATCGCACCATTTTGGGAAAGGCAGAGGCTGACCGTCATTAAGTAACTTAGCGAGGTCAAACTGATTGGATTCTTCTGATCTTGGTCTTTGTTGATAAAGGGAGGCCCAGTTTCTAGGGGTCTGCATTCGCTTGGTGTCCTGTAGCATTTGCAGATCATAGTATTCAGGCCAAAGCGCATCTCCTATCTGTCTACCGAGTGCATCGTCCTCTTGTTCGCATATGGCAGGGAAATTGACAACTTCCCAAATTTCTCCATTAAGGCATTCGACAGGGCCAGATTGCCCATGATAATCGGTGGGTAAGATTCTTCCTGCGAGATCGTCTTCGTGCCATCGGGTTTGGATAATGATGATGGAACCTCCTGGCTTAAGACGGGTTGAGAAGTCAGCAAGATACCATTCCCAGATTCTCTCCCTAACCAACTCTGACTCAGCATCCTCACGGGAGCGAATAGGATCATCAATAAGGCCCACATCAGAACGGCGTCCCGCAATACCTGATCCAACACCGGTTGCTTTGTATTCACCGCCTTTCTCAGTTTCCCAAGCGCCCATCGCACGGGAGTCATTAGCGACCCCAAAACCATATAACTCATAGAACTCCTTGCATCCAACAATATTACGAGTTTTACGGGAGAACCTGTCAGCCAGGTCCTGTGTATGTGATGCTCCAATAATACACTTATCTGGATTTACGCCAAGATAAAAAGCGGGAAAGTGGACAGATGAATAAGTAGACTTAGCGTGACCGGGAGGCATGAATACCATAAGTCGTTTAAGACGGCCATAGGCAACGTCCTCCAGCTTATCGCATAGGAGGCGGTGATGCCTCGCAGGTTGTATATCAGAGATACGAGTACAGAACTTACCTAGATCCTCTTTGGCTTCCTCCCTAAAAAGAAGCTCTTCCAGAATCTCTATTTCATCTAACATAACTCTAAATGGCTTATCCGTTCTTCAAGAATCGTAATCAATTCTTTCATTACCTTAGCCTGACGAACCGCTAATCCCGCCTGGATGGGATCAAGTTCACCAGAATGCGCTGAAGTCTCAACATCACCTAACCACAACTTATTAGTCGCTCGGATAATAATAAGATCTTTCCTTAGTTCTAAAGCTTTAATCATCAGTCACTCAGTATAGTGGCAATAATCATTAGTCCAGCAAGAACTACAATACTAGAAATCCAAAATATTATTTTAGGGTCTATCAATGAAGTACCTGCTTAGTGGAGCTACTGCTCAGTGGAGCTACTGCTCAGTGGAGCTACTGCTCAGTGGAG
>Ga0164297_10001469_pt1 | contig 25006 bp, 35 predicted proteins | sample GEODES058metaG_FD_113539 | JGI IMG/M metagenome (GOLD analysis project Ga0164297, IMG submission 113539) | Dystrophic lake water microbial communities from Trout Bog Lake, Wisconsin, USA - GEODES058 metaG | ecosystem: Environmental > Aquatic > Freshwater > Lake | place: USA: Trout Bog Lake... | reverse complement strand
TTCTGATCCTCCACAAAGGTGCTCGCCGGATCCCACGTCATATAACGGATCGGCAGAGTCACATACGTGTTGGGGAAGTCGTAGGACTGCTCGGACCAGCCCTTCTTCCAGGCAGTCGTGGGCTCCTCGCGGAGACCGCTCTCAACCTCGGTCTTGTCAGCAAGAACCACCTGAGCCGGACCGTACCAGACGTTCTTCTCAAGGGTCAAGGGTGTCGTATCGAGAAGCATTCTCTTTACCTTGTGCCTATATTTATTTTTAGTTGCCCGCCTCCATCTGGACACGCTCGGGGAAGGTGGAGTAGAAGCGATCGGGGTCGCACGCGGCTCCGCCTTGGTCGTGGCACTTGGGTGCGAACGGCTTGCCATAGGCGGCCTGTGCGAAGCCCGTCTGGTCATTCGGGATGGTCGAGGCCGCGACCGTGTAGAAGTTGCGCTCGGCATCGCGCTGACGCTCGAACGGGTGGATCGTGCTCCACTCCTGCTGGACCTGGGTGCGCATGCTGGGATACCACGCGGCCGAGGGGCGGTCTGGGTTGTCCACGTAATCGCTCAGGAGCACGTTCGCCATCGGGTTATCTAACGTCGGGAGGGTGACATCGGGTCGGAAGAACGTCGAAGCACGGGCATCCCCATTCGCCGCACGCATCTTTCCTCCCGAAATCATATTCGAATTCCAAAGGTAAAAGAGAATAGCCAGAACGAGAGCCCCAAGAGCAAAGACGCGCGGATCTCGGTTCAGCAGGTACACGATGCACGTCGCATACAGAACGAAACGAGTCGTCGAAGAGACGCGCTCACGTGCCGACTGGGTCGCCGTCGGCCAAAATTCCAGGAGCTCATCCGACTTGAAAACGTCTCGAGGGTCCATCTATTACTAAAGGACTTTAAAAAAATTGAGATCTACTTCTTCCGGCGGTTGCCTGGACGAGGCTTTCCAGGTGTCGGTGGAGGCAAAGGTCGTCCGGGCGGCTGCGGTCCCAAAAGACCCGCGAGTCCTCCATTGCCGCTCATGAGCTGAGAAATCATGCTGTTCATACCGGCCATAAGACTCGCCTGGTCGAGCTGTCCATTTTGGTTCGTTTTCATATTCTTGGCGCAATTCTCGGCGACCGACTCAATCATACTCAGAGTCTCGGGAGGGAACATACTCATCGTCGTACCGATCATATACAGGGATTGGAGATACTGCCATATAGCCTGCCTGGTCGTCTCCGAACAGTCCGGGCGGGCCCAAATCTCAACAAGTCCCCATGACTTGGCGAACTCGTTCTGATCACAGAAAAAAGCAGGGTCCTTGGTGTTGATATGAGAGGCCCAAGGGCCGAGCTGTTTGAGAAATGTGGGGCAGTCGACCGCGGGCGGCTTGGGGACGTCCGGGAACGTCTGGGTCAAGTCTGTAGCGAACTGCAACTGCATCTCTGAGAAAGCTTGCGTGGTGGTCATATATTTAGATTTAAAAGCGTTATCCTTAACTGTATCACGACCGGCTCCTACGGATCCAGTCGGTCTTAATAAGGTTCCCTCATCACTGGACCCGAGTCCCCCTGACCCTGACTCACGATAAAGTAGACAAGGAGGCCCACAAGGAATGCTGGCTTGAAGTACTCAGAATTCTTATTTTTTCCTTCATTATTCATCTTTCCCTTGACAAAAACATAGATGGCCGTGATGGCAGCTGCAATGATCGCAGCGCTAAAAGGTTCACGTAAATACTGATCCATTCTTGTAGTATCGGATATTGTTTTTAGACAATCTAGCCGAGCTTGTTAATATGAGTGGGGGCATCCGCAAATAGAGACTCGCCTTCGTCGGCTGGGGGTGGAGTTCCGCCAGGGACGCTCGGGGGCGTCAGAGAGTTGTTGACGGTCACGGCCGTGTCGACTCCGCCGGGCGTCTTGCCAAACTCCATGTTCCCCGTGTTTTGGGGAAGTCCCTCGGCTTCTCCGCCGATCGGCTCCTCCTCCTCCATATCCGGGATATCCTCCTCGCCCTCTCCCTCCTCATCATCGTGGTCCATATTCAGGTCCTCGCCGGTGGCCGGAAGAGGCAGATAGGTGTTGAGAATCTCAGCCGTCGGGATCAGGGACTCAATGACTTCACTAATTTGAATGCAAAATCGGCGCCGAAGCTCTGTGTTGCGCTCCTCCTCGCTCTTTTGGTCCACAATGATGCTCGGGGAGTCATAGAGATCCTTCGCGCACCGCATGTAGCACTCCTGGACAAAGAGGTCGTTCGCCGGAAGCTTGATACAAATCTTCTTCGACTTTTTGTCGGTCCGGATCGCACTCAGAATCTTGACGTGGATGACAAAGACGGCCGCCAGGAGGTTCGGGAAGAGAGGTTCGGCCTTCACGATAGCCTCGGTGTGCTTGTGGGAGATTGAGGAATTCCAAGTCTTGACGCCCCGAAGCAACTCCTGGAACACGCGCGTCGTGCTCTTGCCCTGGGACTCCTTCTTGGCCTCGAGCCAAATTTCCCAGAATGATTCAATCATCACGGGAACCATGGCGTCGCATAGCTTTTTGGTGAATCGGCGCTCGGACTCGTTCAAGAGATCCATTACTGGAGGCCGAGAGGAAAAGACGGGCACAGTCCCGCACCTACCTCCCCTTCTTGACTATCCGCAGTTGGTTCGCCGTCTTCTGTAGATTCGCAAGGCTTGGAAGAAATGTTCCCGGGTCGGCCTCCTCCTTTTCCAATTCTGTTTCTAAATTAGCACTCTTGTACCACTTGGCCTTCAGAGTCAGGGGACCGGCCACAGTCACAATGTATCCAAGCCTGGTGAGTTGCCTGGACATGTATACCATTGTCTGCCCTAGGTCATACTTTGGGAAGCCCACCAGAAAGGTCGGGACTTGAAGCAGCGCCTCCTTACTTCCAAGCTCTGAGGATACCTTAATTTTCCTACAAAATTGCTCAAGGAGAGCCTTGTAGTATTCCTTTTTCGCATTTTCTCGTTTTTTCTCAGAGGCCACAACCTGTTTGGCCGAAAGGCTCATCTAATATACTATAGGAAATATGGGGCCCAAGTGCTACGCGCGAGTCTGTAGGTTGCTCTCGGCCAGGATCATGTTCTGTCCGTAAGCCCTGGTGAGATTGTCGAGGTTGGGCTGGGGAGGCTGGTTCTTGTAGCCGACCAGGGCTCCCTTGAATTGTGAATCTAAATTGCTCTCGACAGACTTCCATGGCTGGTACAGATCCGGCTTGTACCCAGCGGTCGGGTCAATCTGGGCCGAGTCGCCGAGCTTCACAATCTGGACCGAGCCGTCCGCTCCGACCTTGGCGTTCACATCGTACTGTGTCCCGTAAAAGTGCTTGGTGTTGTAGAACATGTGCCGGGAATTGTACGACCCGTCAGGCTGGATGTTGACGAAGAGAGTCTCGAGGGGCGCCATGTCTGGCAGAGAGCTCTGGACCTTTTCGATGATTGCCTGGATGATGACGGGCGGCACCGGAGCCGTGAGGTTCACGTCAGACACGGCATAGGTCGACACCTTGGGAGCATTTCGCCCATTCAGGACGGCAACAAACGCGAGGGCGACCAGGACTAGGATAACAAAGTCCTTCATTACTATTCGTACCTAAAAAAAACGGGAGACCGAACGTCCAGCCCCGCGTCGTCCCCAGATAACCAAAAAGTTGCGTGATAGAAATGGCCCTCCTGGTCTACTCGGACAAGTGTAAGCACTCTCAGGGGATCATCGCTTTCATAAAGACCCAGCCACCCCTCCTGGAGATTGTGCGTTTCCATAATGTCTCGACCCACGGAGTCCCATCGACCAAGATCACCAGAGTCCCGACTCTGGTGACCAACGAGGGAAAGATGCTCGTCGGTGGAGAGGTGAAGTCGTGGCTCGAGTCTATGATCCCATCCGACTTTTGCTCATGGGACACGACAGGAAGCCTGTGTACGAATCTCGACGGAACTGACGAAAATGACAACCTGTTCGATATGTCGAGGTACGGAGAGTCTCTCGAGCCTCTGTGGACCCCAGAACTCGAACAGAGAATTAGTATGTCTGTGACGGATGCATACCAAAAGGCGCGACAGGGTTAAAGAATTCACGCACTCAAAAATAAAGATGCACTTTCGCACCATCCAAGCATCCGCTCTCAAGTCTGTCTTTGAGGTTCTCAAAGATATCATCAACGATGTGAATGTATATTTCAACTCAAGCGGCATTCACATCTTGACCCTAGACACGGCCCGTGTGACGCTGGTCCATATGACCCTGGGGGCTGAGAACTTTGAGGAGTACGAGTGCCCGATGGAGATTGTGGCCGGCCTGAACATGGCCAACGTCTACAAGCTTCTCAAGTCGGTCTCGGGGCAGGATACCCTCTTTGCCCGCATTGATGGCCGAGATTTCATGGAAATTTACATTGAAAATCCAGAGAAGAAGTCGGCGACTAATTTTAAACTGAAATTGCTAGACATTAATGAGGAGCCACTGGAGGCCCCGGACGTCCAGCTAAACACCGTGACGACCATGCCCTCTGTGGATTTTCAGCGGATCGCACGCGATATGGGAAACCTCTCGAACGAGATGGACATCTGGCGAGAGGGCAACATTCTCGAGATGAGCTGCCGCGGGGACTTTGCGGACCAGAAGACGACCCTCGAGTTCCCTGGAGTTCCGGCCGCCAACCGGTCCGGTGGAACCTTCAGCCTCAAGTACATTAACCTGTTCACAAAGGCGACCAATATGTGCTCTTCGGTCCAGCTCATGCAGGATGTCGATATGCCAATTGTATTTCGATACACAATTGCGAACCTCGGAGATCTGAAGTTTTACTTGGCTCCAAAGGTGGACTTAAAAATTTAAAACATAAATTAGTGAATGGAAGCCAGGTACGAGGAGCGTCTACGGGGATGTCAGTCTCAAGATGAAATGGCAGAATATCTCCTGTCATGTATGCCAATTATTAAGGAATACACGACAACAGAAACGGCCGAGGCGCCGAGCGAAACCAGAAGGGTCGCGAATATGACAATCACGTCCCGAAAGGGTGTCGCCCGGAATGACATCTATAAAAAGTACCTTCAAGAGGTCGAAGGTGATCATACAGACTGTCGAGTTGAGAAGGAACACTACATGAAACCATGCAAGGGATGTGGCAATTTTAATACAAAATTCCTTGATGATAGTCTGAGTGAGGAGATTTGCCAGGAATGTGGCGTGTCGGACTTTATCCTGGGGGACGAGGTCGGCTTCAAAGAGGAGCAGGAACACGAGAAGAATATCATCTATTCTTACAAACGCGAAAACCACTTTAACGAGTGGATCAGTCAGTTCCAAGCCAAAGAGTCCACGAATGTTCCAGATGAGGTCCTGGCCAGACTGCGGACCGAGTTCAAGAAGCAGAAGATTAAGGACCTTGCTGAAATTACACACGAAAAGGTCAAGGGACTCCTGAAGAAGCTGAATTACGCCAAGTATTACGAGCACGTGCCATATATCGCGACGATCCTGAGCGGCATCACGCCCCCGACGATGCCTCAGGACCTCGAGGACAAACTTCGCCTCATGTTTCACGCGATCCAGGCGCCGTTCGAGAAGCACAAGCCCGAGAATCGGAAGAACTTTTTATCTTATAGTTTTTGTTTATACAAACTCTGCGAATTGCTCGGACATGATGAATATCTTCCATGTTTTCCGCTCCTCAAGTCCAAGGAGAAGCTGTACGTACAGGATCAAATTTGGTTCAAGATTTGTGAGGAGCTGCGCTGGGAGTCGATAAAAACAGTATAATTTTGAACTTAAAGTTTTAATATATTCCCATATTAAATGAGCGACCTCATCCAGTGTTCGAACTGTTCAAGACTTCCTCAGCCCAAAGAAGAATTCTTGGGCCGAAGAAATCAAGTATGTAAATTGTGCCGAAAATGTCGAGAAAAATCCAAGAACCAGATGACCAAACCAAATACTATACAGTATGTTGAAAAATGGCGCGAAGTGAATAAAGAAAAAATTAAGGTTCAAGGCCGTAAAGCAACAGATGAATATATTAAGCGTGAGAAGGAAAAGGACACAGTCGCTTATAACGCCAAGATTCAAGCAACTCGAAAGAAATGTTCAACTTCTAAAGTCAACTATATGAAAACTAGTGCCACTAAGCGAGGTCTAACATGGGAACTTTCAGATGAGAGGGCTCTAGAATTGGTCACTTCTCCATGCGTTTATTGTGGCTTCCTTGACCTCACTATAACGGCAAATAGTATAGATCGTCTAGATTCTTTTAAAAATTACACTGTTGATAACTGCGTTTCATCTTGCACTCATTGCAATATGATGAAGGGCTGTTATGACCCAGATACCTTCATTGAAAGATGCCGTCGCATCGGACAATGTTCCCTATCATTCCCTGATATACAGAAATGCGACCTACCTAAAACTCAAACTAGAAAAAGAGAACTTAAGGAAACCTAGCAAACAATTGGCTCCTCCTTCGCAATCTTCTCAAACTCGACCGGGATCCTCTTGTCTGGGAAGTTGATGAGGAAACCCTCCTCGAGCCCAAGGAGTTTCATGTAATTTTGAGTCTGAATTCGATAGGTGTCGTTGAGCTTGCCGACAGCCTTGAGCTCGATGACGTACCGACGATCGACTATGAGGTCCGCGCGGACGTGTCCGACGTTCTGGCCCTCGTAAAAGACCGGGATGATGCGCTCGGTCTCGTAATAGATGCCCACCTTTCGCAGGGCTACTTCGAATGCGCAGTGATATACGGATTCGGAATAGCCTGGGCCGAGCGAGGCCCAGATGTTTTCAGTGATGCCCTTGAGAAAGTCATCCATTAAGGTTTAGACGCGCGTTGGGTTTAAGCTTGTTTTATGCGAAGTGGCCTAGGTGTGCTCTGCATACGCGCAAGAAGGTTGTTATTCGTGGGGGTAGCGTTGTTTTTTATTTTAAGTCTCCTACTTCCATAATTCAACACATTTTTCCGACTCAGGGAGCGAATGTGATATGTGTCTGATACATCTTTTGTTATTTCACCAATTACTGTAAGAGATGAACCTTTCAATGATGTTATTAACCAGCAAATCATTGTCACTATGGCTTTTTGAACCGCAATTGCATCGGCTACTGTCCGGCCAGTTATTTTCCCAACCACGCTATTGTTGTACTTATTTATATTTTTAACAAAGCCGGTTACACCAGTTCCGAGTGCATATGTGAGTGCAAAAGATGTAGCGGCAACTGGTATATTTGTTATATTCAATCCTCGGCCCATCTGTAGTTTTCGAGAAACGACCGCAAATATCGCAGAAGCTCCAGCCTCTATTCCTCGTTGATATCCTGCAAAATACGTCTTGGTAATTTCTACAAATTGGCCAAATGCTTTAAGAGTCCACCCTCGGACTTTAAGAGCGTCTCTTGGAGACATGTCCAGAATTGCGTTGTTGAGATGATAAATTGCAACAAATTGAATAATGAGAACGACTATTCTACGAATCTGAATCCTATTAAAATATGGTAATCTGGTGTTATTATTTCCGTTTCTCCTTCCCCCGTGAACATTCACTTGACGACCATTATTAGCCATTTATGTATGCCGAGATTTTATAAGAGATGGACCTGAACGAGGCGTACCAGGTTCTGCTTGTTTGCGTTTGAACGCATCGCCCGCATGGCAAGCATGGCATATCCGCCCGCGGTCAGCAGAGTCAGGAGCGCGGCAACCTTGAGTCTCTTGATACCACTCGGACCCAATTGTTTTGCTAAATTGCGGGCGTTATTCTTGCTCGCAAGATTGTTGAGACTTCTGATAGCACTTTGACGAGCGGCCGAGATTCCCTGCTGACGGTATCGCTGGGCTGTCTGGGTCGCTTGGCGAAAAGCTTGAGCTTCACGGTTCTGCTGCCTCCGCCGCATCAGAACACTCCGTGGAACCATGGACGTGGTCATTTATATTATAAACTATTTATTTGGTAGAGCCGGCCGCCCAACTGGCTGGAATAGAGACATCTCTGGATTTTCCTTGATTGCCTTTCGGACCTTTACTCTTAGAGCGGCCGGAAAGGCATTCACGCCCGTTCCAGATGCCTGGGCCCAAAACCGCTGAGATTGGCGGTTGACCGAAGTATTCGGGTTAATAAGAGCACCAGTCAGTGCCTTCTTTCTTGAAGCATTATTTTGAATACGATACCCTCTAGAAAGTAAAACACGAACCTGTTCCGGGGCGAGTCCTGGTTTCATTCCAATCTGGATAGGCCCAGCCTTCCCCATAGTTACATAGACAGGTTTAGCAGAAAGGATGTTTTCAGGGATATAACCACCCGTCAATTTACGATTAAATTTCGAAATTTTAGACATGATAACTGGTGGGAGCTCCCCGTAATACTCCTGAATTTTCCGCTTAGATATGTTACCCACGGGATACACAGTGGCAGCTTCCTGGGCAGGAGGGACATAACTACTACGGACCATACGGGATTCGTACGGACCCGTCGCCCGACCGAACATACGTGGAGCGTTTCTCGGCCCGCCCGCACCAAGGAGTGATGAAAGTGCCAAAAGCTGAACAAGTCTTTTCATAGGTCCTAGTCCGCGAGGTTTTCTCGAGGACTTGCGAGGGCTCGAGGCCGGGGTTGGCGTAGGGCTCTTGCGCGGAGAAGCGCGAAATGCCGCAGGGGCGGAACCCGCGCGGCGTAAAGCAGACTTGGGAGAACGTCTGAGAGACGCCGACCTGGTGAACTTTGGCGCACTCCGCTTCTTGTATGGAGTCTTTGGCACCTTTGTGGCTGACGGGGCCGACCGGGTAACCTGGAGCGGCGAAGGGCTTTTCTTCCTACTTGTTGGAGCACTTGGCATTTAAGATATCCAGATATTTTACTTCCGCCGCCCGAACATCTTGGAGTACTTACTGTGGACCCACCGTGCATCCGCCTTGTAGATCCTGGACGCGCGGGGCAGGGTCCGCTTGGTCAGCGTGCTGATGGCGATGAGGCGGCGGATGACCGCGTGGGGATCCTCGTGACCCTTGCTGACCGCCTTGGACAGGGCCTTGTGGCGGTTCGTGGTCGCCTCGACCGGGTGGTAGTGGTACCGAGTCAGCATACCCGCCTTGAGCTTGCCGATAATCTTGGGACCCTTGCCGATCGCACCGACATCCTTGGTCGGCACAGCGCGCACCTTGCTCGTGCCAGCCTTGCGCGTGTAGCGAAAGGTCGAACCATCCTTGCGGTGGACCGTGATGGTCTTGCGCTTGCGGTGGACTGTGTAGCCAGACCGGATGATGGTACGCATATGTACTTTTTACTAAGAAAAAAGTCATGGGAGCCGTGGGCTGCAAAGAGGGCCCTTCGGGCCCTCGCAGACATCTACCGAGCCTGCTCGTATCCTCGAAGAAACAGCCGAATTTTAGCATCATTTGACGCACCAAAGTCAAAGGCTGACCCGTCTGGGATCGTCAGGTTGAGTGCCGGGTAATCATAATTGTGTCGCATTTTCATAGTAGAATAGAGGATACTGAGGGCATAAGACTTGAGATCCTTGACCTCCGTGAGAGAGTTCCACCCAAGCTTCAGCGCAAGGACGTCCGTCCTTCCAAGAAACGGACCTCCCGGTATCGACTCGCTCGCACCACCATCGATATAGTTCCAGTCGTCCGAAAGCTTGACACTCGAAAAAAGGAATGGAATTGCGATCGAGGCACAGACCGCATCGAGGACACTCATCGTCGGGACCGTGTCGACCGAAAAGTAGACCGTCTGGGACCTTCCCACGCAGAATGCCGACACGTGAAACTTGAGTGGGTGCCACTCGTAGAGCTCCTGGAATGACACGTCATTCTTCCCAAAGAACTTTTGACACGCATCCACGAGAATTTTACGCACTTTTGAGGATGGCACGAGGCCATAGTCTCGCAGGAGACTCTTTATGTTAGGTTTCATGAGCTGTTTGACGGGAACGGAGATGGCATAGTCCAGAACTTTGGACGGGTCGCCTTTGGTCGCGCAAAACAGGAAGCCAAGAAGGGCACCGGCCGAAGCCCCTGAGATCTCCTCAAGGTCATCGAGTCGGCCGTCCTTCTTTAGCTTGGCGATAACGCCAAGATATAGAAAAAACCCCATTGCACCTGGGCCTATCGCCAGGTGACGCATCTACTCTGGGAGTCTAATAAAACTGCGGGAAAAGACCGCGCAGGGATGAAAACACTATGGCAAACACGAGAGAGTGCACAGCGGTCGCCGCGAGCCCGCCAGACGGGGGAAGGGTCAGGACCACCCCGGGCGTCAGCAGGATAAAGAGAGCCAGGGGAACCATAAGGTCCGCAAGAGTCAGTGTAAACTTAAACACAAACTTGATGATGACCCACGAGAGGATCGCAAAGAGGAGGGCCTGGATAAGGAGACCCGGGGTCCGCTTATGGACGAGGCCGGCGAGCGCAAAAAGCATGGTAGGCACGAGGACCTTTGGCCCGGTAATATCGATCATTTATTATATACTTACAATATTTCCTAAAACACATAGGTGTCGGCCCACGTGTAGAATTGTTCGGGCTGGACACGCTCTCGAACGACCTTGACCCGGCGGACCCGTGCCCACAAGTCCCGCATTGCCGAGATTGGTTCGAGTGTTGGTTGGAATTGTGTTGGGAACATGACCAAGTCCACAAACTTTGGATAGGTGCAGTTGGGTTTCCGTCCCATGTAATTGTCGTGCATGAATTCTAAAACAAAATTCCATCCATCTAGGAGGTCCTCGGAGTACATGGCCTGCCAGTCCTCTGGGTGAAGGTCGGGATCATAGTCGTCCGAGCCGTCCGAGTCATAGGCATACTGCTCTCCCTGGTAGGCGTCCCGAGAGTACTCATCGTTGAGTCCCATTTTGTCTTGTGAATTATACGTTCGAAGCCTCTAAGCCTCACAAGTTGGCCAGTCCCGTCACGCTGACGCTGGTCGTCTCCTTGGAAGGTGCGGCATCCTGAATGGCAGTCCATGCCCCCTCGACCTGAGCCTCATTTCCACCAAAGAATGACAAAAGTCCCTTCCGAATAATATCCTTGGTGATCGACCCCTTGCTCTGCTTGGTCTTGAGATTCACCTTGACCTTGTCCTGAACGTTGACCGTGTCAATCTCGTTTTGCTTCATATGTGTCGAAATCATACCCTTGAGCTCCTTCTCACGGGCATTCAACGTACCGATGTCTTTGCGTGCTGCAGCGAGCTGGGCCTTCAAGTGGACCCACTCCGTCATAGCGGTTTTGAAATCCATTACTGGTATTTCGTGCCTTTTTTTTAAGTTAGTCCGGGCGCGACAAACTCCCGTGATTTAGCTGTACTGGTAGTCAATCTCGAACTTGGGACGCATGACGTCGGGCGGGATCGTGCTGAGGTTGAAGATGCTCACCGGGTCGCGGGGGTTCAGCGGCTCGGAGCGGAAGTCGCGGTTGGCGTTGCGGAGCACACCGCCGAGCGTCTCGGGGTAGCCAATCTGGCTGCGGGGGTCGAGGTAGTTCTGGTTACCCAGAATCTTGTCCGGGCTGAACTGGCCAAAGTCCTCGGTCGCCACCACATCCTTGGGAATGAGGCTCGCGGAGCTGACGGCCTGGCCAATATTATCACCCATCTCGCCCTGGACTGAGGAAGGCATCATAGAATTGGCAACATCGCGAGTTCCACCACCCTGCACGTTCATCCCTTGGAGGCTAGCCGGGGCTGAGCCCACACCGAAACCGCTCTTCTTGGGACCGAAGAGCAGGAATAAAATCACAATGACCAGAACCACGATGGCGAGCCCCTTGCGATTCATTTATACTTAGTGCCTACTTTTTTTTCCTGGTCCCGAAGGGGACTTGGGCTGGGACGTCCAAGGGTGGCCTAGTCCAGATAATCGGCCGGATCCTCCTCCTCCTCAGGCTCGTCCGTGAACGCATAGTCCGTCTTGACGACCGGCTTGGAAACTCCGCGGACGCGCACCTGGAGCACGCGCCACACAGGGCCGAACGACTTCTTCAGGAACCAAAGTCCTGAGAGCTCGAGGAGCACATCGACCGTCGTGCCTGCCTTGACGTCCTGGAGCTCGACCGAATTCTTCTGAGTATCAAAGGCGACCGTGACCACCTGGCCACGCACAGCTGCGAGACTCGCACCGAGCACAGAGTCCGTCACGCTCTCCTGGAAGGCGGTCTGGATCGTCTCGTCGCTGAGCTCCTTGCCGAACCACTCAACCTTGGACGCCTTGGCCTGGGTCAAGAGCTCCTCATCAATTGCCGAGAAAATTTGGGACCCCTCCGGAACCTTGAAGTTCACCGACTTGGTCGACAGGTCGTCCTGAAGCACAAGACCATTCACCTGGCGCTGAGTTCCGTTAATCTTCAGAAAGTACCGACCGTCAGGCAACTTCTGGGGCTTTCCGTACTCCATCTGTGCTATTCATACAAAAATATTCTTTAACTTTAGAAGATGTCGAAGACGTGCGGAGCTCAGTACATCCTGAAAGATTGTCAGTGTCTGACAGATCCGTTCGATAGATATTCGACGCTCTGTGGATACATCAGCAAAGTCGACGGTCTCCTGTATGGGTGCGATACTGGATGCTGTTTCGAAAATTGCGACAATTTAAACAAACTTCCGACAGGTCTCGAAAATCGACCCTCTGCCGGAGTGTCATTGCCTCCTGGATATGGTGTCAACCTTCCGACGAGTACTGAACCGACACAGGTCGGGGCCCCATTTGTTTCGGAGCCCCAATCAGGCCCTCTGGCATCATCGTTTCAGATTTGGAAACTTTTGCTGATCGCATTTGTACCTTTGGTACTGGTCTTGATTCTCTCGTGCTTTCTCTAGATAAAGAGGCGGACCCTGTCTAGAATACAAGATGGCCTCTACCACCGATTCTCCCGTGACTCTCGATGCTCTGATGAAGGAGATGAAGGCGCTCCGCAAGGAGGTTCGCAAGATCCGCACGCACATCGAGGACCCGACCGGCGAGAAGCAGGCTGAGCGTTCCAAGAACAATGGCTTCAACAAGCCTCGGGATGTGACCCCGGAGCTTCGGGCCTTCCTGGGTCTGGCGGCGACCGAGCAGATCTGCCGGACCGACGTGACCAAGCGGGTGAACGTGTATGTCACCGAGAAGGGCCTCAAGGAGGGAAAGTTCATTACCCTGGACGCGCCCCTGAAGGCTCTGCTGAATGTCCCCGAGGGCGTCCAGGTCAGCTTTCTGAACCTCCAGAAGTTCCTGGGCCCCCACTACCTCAAGGACCCAAACGCCCCGGAGAAGAAGCCCCGTGCCAAGAAGGAGGCCCCGGCCCCTGTGGAGGGTGCTCTGACCCCTACGGAGGCTGCCGCCCCCAAGGAGAAGAAGCTGCGCCCGAAGGTCGCCAAGGCGACTGCCTAAATCCGCTTGCCTGGCTTAAACACGTCGCACTTGTACTAAACACACAATGGATGAAAAAATAGCACCTCCGGCTCTGTCCAGGGACCTCCTGAACACCTTGGTCGGAACAAAAATCAAAACTATGGAACTGTATCAACGGGCTTTCACTCACAAAAGCGCGTTGAAGCGGTACACTGGCCTCACAGGGTCGTACGAAACTCTCGAATTCATGGGCGACTCTGTCCTCGGGTTCATCATCACCAAGCACCTCTTTGACCTTCACGAGAAGGAACAGGAGGGCTTTCTGACCAAGGCGCGGACGAAGATGGTCCGTGGCAAGACTCTGTGCGAAATCTCCAAGGTGCTCGGCCTCAACAAACTCATTTTGATGGATGAAAAGGGTGAGCGAAATGGTTGGAACACCAACGAGCACATTATGGAGGATGCCTTCGAGGCGCTGGTCGGTGCCATCTATCTGGACCTCGGGATGGTTCACGCTAAAAAGTTTGTCCTCGAATCCTTCACAAAGGTGACTACGTCACTCGTCGATGACAACTACAAGGATCAGCTCATGCGGTGGTGCCAGGCGCTCAAGCACGAACTGCCTGAATATCGCCTGGTCAGCCAGGTCAACGGGCAATTCTTCATCACGGTCGTGGTCGATGGTATGGACTGTGGGTCAGGGTTTGCTCTTACGAAGAAACAGGCCGAACAGAACGCTGCCGAGATTGTACTTAAGACGGATCCTCGTTTTAAGAACAAAACAATTCCACGGAATGTCGCACCTCGAAGCGAGAGCCCGTGAGCTCATCAGCGCTGTATATGCCGAACAAAGATCGCAGGAGTGGTTAGATCAGCGCGAGCAAATGATCACGGCGAGTGATGTCGCGAGTGCTATAGGTGAAAATCGTTATGAAAGTGTTGATTCATTTGTAAAAAAGAAGGTCCTAAGGACCAAGTGGGCCGGCAACGCCGCCACGGCACACGGGACGGCCCTGGAGCCCATGGTCCGGGACATGTACGACGAGAAGACTGGCCGCAAGTCTCACGAGATTGGCCTCGTCCAGCATCGCGAGTACCCATGGCTCGGGGCATCTCCCGATGGGGTCACAGAGGATGGTCTTCTCATCGAGATCAAGTGCCCTTTGACTCGTAAAATTGAGAAAAAGGTGCCCTCGTACTACTTGCCACAGGTCCAGCTCCAACTGGAGATTACGGACCTTGAGGAATGCGATTTCATTCAATACAAGCCAGGACCTCCCGAGGAGTACGTGGTCATTCGGGTGAAGCGCGATCGCGAGTGGTTCGCCAAGAATCTGCCCGCGATGCGCGTCGCGTGGGATCGCATCGTAAAGGGGCGCGAGTTTGGCCTGTGCGAGATCATCGACGACCCTGTGCCGTGGGTGCCTGTTAAGGAAGAAATGAGTTGTGATATTATAGAGGAGGAAGATGGAACCGTTCCAGTGTAAGCACAAACCGAAGATGATGACGTGCAAGGAATGTCAGGGCAAGTTTTGTACCAGATGTATTCAACTCGAGGCGCACGAGTGCCCCAAGTTGAGTACACGTATCCAGAAGGATCGTGATAATTTAAAAACACAATTGGTCAAGGTGGTGGCGGCAAAGGTAGCGCCGATCACTTAAGATTCCGCAGAAGATAAGCAATGATGGCCAAAACGACCAGAGTAATCAACAGGCTCCTGAAATCCTTTGTAATCCTGAAGGTTCCAGGAGTCGTGCCACGGTGAATCCAGCTCCATGGAAGCTCGGGGCGGAACCACGTCACGGTGCCGTCCGAGTACTCCATTTTACGCGTCGGGAACATCCCATGAGGCGCGTAGTTTGGGTCTATCGTCCTGAGAAACACGTTCCCGGACAGGTCCTTGGGCTTGACCTGGAGATCATCAGTGTAGTCCGTGGGCGTCTCATCGATCGCGGTCGTATATGAACCGTCGATAAAGACATCCTTGCGGAAACCATCGTGGTTAATCCCGTAATCCCCTGTGAACGTCGTGATATTGAACTTGTCAATCTGAAGACGGTCATCAATCATAAGCGTCGAAGCCATTCTATTACGTGCTTACATTATTTTTGTACGCCTTGGTTTTCATCTTCACCTTGTGAAGCTCCCACATCTCGTCAAGATCGACCTCAAGCATGTGGGCCAACTGGAAAAGATAACTAAACACATCGCCCATCTCCATCACGACATCCGTGCCGCGGTCCTTCTTGAGCCCGGTCTTCTTGTAGATCCTGTGCTTCTGCCTGATACTTGACGCAAGCTCACCCATCTCCTCGTTCAGAAGCATCCATACGATGCTGACTGGCGCCTTGTCCCAACCCTTCTGTTTACAGAGAGTCGCGGTCTCATCACGAAACTGATTCATTTCTTATGATTGAAGAGCCGTCAGTCCTTAAGCGGTGAGACGTGCGAGCTGTTTTCGAAACCTATAGACCATCATGATCGAAAAGACGAGCAGAACAAACTCCGCAAAGAGCTTGAAACTCTCGATCCTGTTCTCTTTGGGAGTCTTTGTCTCGATCCATGGGCCGACCACCATCAGACTGAAAATCCGGATGAGGCGCTCGATCGCGAAGAAGATGAGAAATCCAAAGAGGATATCATCGAGGGCCCTCATTTACATTATCCTAGAAAATTCCAAACTTGAAGTTGCTCGGGAGCTTGTTGCCATACGTGCTGGTGGTGACGGGGATCGGGAGCGGCACGGGATTCTCGGAAATGTCGCGCAGGTACACGAGCTGCTGGAGCATACCGGTCGAGATGGTCGAGGTTGCACGCTTGATCACCTCGGCGTTCATGGCGGCCACCTGGCTCCGCACGTTCGTGTTCGGATCACTCACCAGGTCCGTGTAGACCACTCGCATCAGGGACTGGACGTCCCCATCGTTCTGGGGATCCAGGTCATACCCCGTCTGGTCCTTGATGGCCGAGGAAATAGACTGCTGAATTCCCGCCCGGTTGAATTCGGAAAAGAAGGCGTTACCAAGGGGCGTCGGAAGACTCAAGCGATACGGCTTGAGATCATAAGTCTCCATATTGAGATAGACCTACATAAAAAAACTGACCGTTCCTCTTACAAATGAAGGTCCTCAAGCGCGATGGTCAACCCGAGGAGATGCTGTTCGATAAGGTGACCAAGCGAATTTCAAAACTAAATTCAGAGCCAGAGTTCAAGGCCCTCAATGTCCAGCCTGACAAGGTTGCCCAGAAGGTCTTTTCATCCATGTACGACGGAATCTCTACGGCCGAGATTGACAACCTGACGTCCGAGGTCGCCATCGGGATGATCACCGAGGACCCTGATTACGAGACCCTTGCGATGCGCGTGACCGTTTCGAACCTTCAGAAGAATTGCCCAAAGACGTTCAGTGATGCGATGCTCGCTCTCTACACCAAGGGTATCGTGTCGAACGATTTTATGAAATCCCTGACGCTCGAGATGGACGGCTGGATCCGCCCGAAGCGCGACTACCTCTTTGGATATTTCGGTATCAAGACCCTCCAGAAGGGCTACCTGAACGAGGGTGAGACGCCCCAGTACCTCTTCATGCGCGTGGCCCTGGGAATTCATGGTCACGATCACGCCAAGGTCCAGGAGACCTATGACCTCATGTCCCAGAAGTACTTTACGCACGCGACCCCGACCCTCTTCAACGCCGGAACACCCCGGCCCCAGATGTCAAGTTGTTTCCTAGTGGCGATGAAGGATGACAGCATCGACGGGATCTATGACACCCTCAAGGAGTGCGCCCAGATCTCCAAGTGGTCCGGGGGCATCGGTGTCCACTGCTCGAACGTCCGTGCGAATGGCAGCAAGATCAAGGGCACGAACGGAGTCGCTGACGGGATCGTGCCGATGCTGCGCGTCTTCAACAACACGGCCCGGTACGTCAACCAGGGTGGAGGGAAGCGCAAGGGCTCCTTCGCCATCTACCTGGAGCCTTGGCACGCCGACATCATGGAGTTTCTGGAACTTCGCCTGAACCAGGGAGATGAGGAGATGCGCTGCCGCGATCTCTTCACGGCAATGTGGATCCCTGATCTCTTCATGAAGTGTGTGGAGGAGGATGGAGACTGGCACTTGATGTGCCCTAATGAGTGCCCTGGACTTCCAGACGTCTATGGCCAGAGATTCAACGAGTTGTATCAACAGTACGTTGACCAGGGTCGCTTCCGGAAGAGCGTCAAAGCTCGGACCGTCTGGGATGCTATCCTCAAGTCCCAGGTTGAGACCGGAACGCCATACATGTGCTACAAGGACTCGGTCAACACCAAGTCGAACCAGTCAAACATCGGGACCATCAAGTCCAGCAACTTGTGCGTTGCACCAGAGACGAAAATTCTGACAAAAAGCGGGTACTCTCGAATTAGTGCCCTGAGTGGTCATAATGTCGATGTATGGAACGGGGAAGAGTGGTCTAATGTCACGGTGAATAAAACATCGGATTCTTCTCATCTTATTCGTGTAAACATGAGCGATGGAACCTTCCTAGAATGCACGGACTATCACAAGTTTCACCTCCAGATGGGGTACGGCAATAAAACAGAGATCAGGGAGGCTGCTGCCCTTGTACCCGGTGATAAACTCGTTAAATGGTCTCCCCCAATTGTGAATCTCGATAGGGACGCGCCAGATTGGGATCCGTATACTCACGGGTTTTTTTGTGGGGATGGTACGTATCACTCAACATATAGCGGATCCAAGACGATCCCGAGCGTTTCACTCTATGGTGAAAAGAAGAAGTTGATAGAATATCTAGACGTTCGAACAACATCTGGGAGTGAGGATTCACAAGGCCGTATAAATATGATGCTTCAATATAACCTACCGAAAAAGTTCAAAGTTCCGTTGTACGAGAATGCGACCACCCGTCTGCAATGGTTTGCAGGTCTCTGTGACGCAGATGGTCACACGCAGGGGTGTCCCGGAAACCCAACACAAAAGAGCATTTCTGTCGCATCTATTCACCTTAGTTTCCTTCGTAAAATTCAGTTGATGCTTCAGACTCTTGGAACAAGCTCCGTAATTGGTCTTTTGCACGAAGCAGGCGAGAGTGAACTTCCGGATGGCAAGGGTGGAAAAAAGATGTTTGATACTCAGGCGTGCTGGCGGCTGGTGGTATCGGCACTCGGTGTCGAAACTCTCATTCGGGCTGGATTCAAGACGCACAGGCTTGACTTGAGTGACTTTACGCCGGTGACGCGTGATGTTCGACAGTATGTCCGAGTCGTCTCAATCGAAGATAGCAATCGCTGGGATGCGACATACTGTTTTAACGAGCCTAAGCGGCACATGGGTGTATTCAATGGAATTATCACTGGCAATTGCACGGAGATTATGGAGGTATCCACCCCTGACGAGACGGCCGTGTGCAATCTGGCCTCGATCAGTCTGCCGGCCTTTGTCATTCCCAAGACGTACAGGTTCGGTGAGGAGGATGGCCCGGGCTTCAACTTTGCCAAGCTTCAGTGGATCGCCGAGGTTGTCACTCGCAACCTGAACCGCGTGATTGACCGGAACTACTACCCGACTGAGGCGGCCCGGAAGTCGAACCTGCGCCATCGACCGATCGCCATCGGAGTCCAGGGACTCGCGGATGTTTTCATGATGATGGGACTCTCGTTCGACGAGCCCAAGGCTCGCAGGCTGAACCAGGACATCTTCGAGGTCATCTATATGGGAGCATTGCGCGCATCCGCTGAGCTGGCCGGTGTTGATGGTCCCTACGAGACCTATTACGGCTCGCCAGCCTCCAAGGGGCTGTTCCAGTATCATATGTGGGACAAGATGCCGGACGGGTTTGAGGATGTCGAGAACTTGGTGCGATTGAATGGGCTTCGAAACTCTCTTCTGGTCGCACCGATGCCTACCGCGTCGACTGCCCAGATTCTCGGGAACAACGAGGCGTTCGAGCCCTACACGACCAACATCTACCTGCGGCGGACTCTGGCCGGTGAATTTGTGATGATCAACAAGCACCTGATCAAAGATCTCCAGAGTATAGGCAAGTGGAGCCCGGACATCAAGACGGAGATTGTGCGTCAGGGTGGGTCGGTCCAGACGCTCGACATCCCGGACCGTCTCAAGGAGATTTACCGGACAGTCTGGGAGATTCCGCAAAAGTCAATCATCGAGATGGCGGCTGACCGTGGCGCTTTCATCGACCAGTCGCAGTCGCTGAACATCTTCATGGAGAACCCGACACCGGCCAAGCTGACCAGCATGCACTTTTACGGGTGGCGCAAGGGACTCAAAACAGGGATGTACTACCTTCGGACCCGCGCCAAGGCCAGAGCTCAGCAGGTCACGGTCCCGATAGCCGAGGCGGTACTTGCATGTTCACTCGCAAACCCCGGATCATGTGAGATGTGTTCTGGTTAATTTCTCAACCAATAGAAATGTCAAATAACTTAATGAATTATGCAAAGCATCCGAACACTCTTAGAAAAAACTTGAATGCTCGGCTTGCAAACTCCAATATGAGTTTATTGCGAAAGAGTAATCTAAGAAGTGTTCACCAGAGAATGCACCCGGGTCAATATGTTACGACCAATTCTAATCGTAATAAGATGAAGCGGAATAATAAAGCGATTCGTGAGCGCCGGAATGTCTCTGCAGGCCCTGCGCGTTGGTGGTGGCAGCGCCGAGCCTCTTAAAGAGTTCTAATTATTCTTTCATATGGATCCTGAAATATGGGGAAATCTTCCATATGACATGGTTCGACTCGTCATCGAAATGTCAGAACCGTCGATCGATGTTCGACTTGCGTTCGGCATCAAACCCAAGAGACTTGAGGTGGCAAGGGCCTGTCGGCTATGGCACCTCCTCAAGTATCATGATGGTCTCATTTACAATTTAAGTACAAAAACCCTTCACAATTTTGTCATACCAGGGGTCTATATTATTCGACGCCCCATCGAACTCAACTACCACACGGCCGGTCTCTGGGTCTTTAACGATACTGAAGATGAACATATCCTTGAAATGACAGGTGCGGACGGAGGGGTCGTATGCTATCCGACGACCGAACCGTGGATCACGGAGCGTCGGGTCCTTCTGAAAGGCTAGCGCTTCCTCATGCTCGCCTTGAGTGCGTTGACCGCACCCTGCAGGGACTTGGTCAGCCTGTTCCCAGGGGTCATGCGCGTGTTCTGGATCACCGCATTAAGCTCTTCGAGCATCTTGATGTGCTTGAGCTTGAGCGAGTTCAGGGCCGCCGCGTGATTCTTTGTAAACTGCCTGTAAATTGCGATACGGTTCGCATTCGTCTTTGCGTTCTGGTACTTGGCGCGCGCGCTGTTGATGATGCGCTGGAGGTTCGCTCGGTTCCGAGCCAACGCGAGACCGGGAACGTTCCCGCCCGTACGGGCCAGAGTGTGGCGGGCGTGGGGGTTGTATGTCAAGAGAGCGAGAAGGTTGGACGGGCCATAGTTCCAGCCCAGGTTCTGGGCCCTGGGAATCCTCCGGGGAGACTTTGGCGCCGAGCGAACCCTGGGCGTCTCTGAGACTGGGGATAGCTTCGACGGACGGCGAGTTGCACTGGGTCTGTAAGTCTTAATACTCTGGCCTGCATAAACGTGAGGCATTCTACTTAAAAATATACAACATTTTATCTGTAATGGTTCTCTGGGTCGACATCGACCGGAGCCTGATTGAGTGTATGCCGACTGGGAAAGAGCCTGGGAAGTTTCGGTACAGGGTTGATGGGAAACCGCTGCGTTTCCAGATTCCACGCGGTATGTGTACATGGGGGCTGTCCGCTTACAAGGCTATGTATGTAGAGCTCTCGTCCCCAGAGTTTATCTCGTGGTGGAAGGAGCTTGAGACCCAGCTGTGCCCGGTGATTCCCTTCAACTCAAATCTGAAAGGATCCTCGGCTCTTCGGGTCAAGGTCGATGACGCGACTTATATTTTTGATGAGAATTCAAAGCAGGTCACGCCCGGAGTCCAAGAGGGTCTTTTCCGTGGGCAAGAACTGTCCTGTTTGATCGATATTGAGTCGAATTATTTTTTCAATGGTGCTTGGGGGCTGACCGTGCGTGCTTCACAGGTGAAGACTTATGGTAGTGTGGAGATCGAGAGTGAGGACGCCGATGAGCCGGTGACCGGCCCGGTCTTGACCGGCCGGTGTGCCTTCCTGACAGAATAGAACGCACGACGCTCTGGACAACCTGCCTTCTAAAGTACAGCTTCATCTACTATTTACTTGCCATAAATTTCCCGAGCGCGCTTGAGCAGAGGACCCTGGATAAGGGCAAAGCCCTTGATGCCCAGCTCAGCCTTCGCCTTGGCAACCGCCTTGATCCAAGGGTTCGTCTTCGATCCCTTGGATTTGGACTTGCTGACAATCTCGCCATCCTTTTTCTTGAGGTCCTTCTTCGTGAGGCCTCCTGCGGTACGGGTCGCATTTCCGTGCATGACCTGAGCACGACTTCCGATCGACATCGTACTATGAGTATACATTTTATTCTAAAATTACACTCTAAATATCTTGCGCAGCGCGTGGATAGTGATCTTGCTCTTCCGCGCGTTCGGGACCTGGGTCGCGAGAGTGGGCTCGTTGAGGACATCCGCACAGACCTTTGACTTGCCCTCTTGTAAAAGTAGAATAGACTGCTCGACGCTCGGGAGAGTTTCGCTGCCCACATATATGAGCTTTCGCACGACCACCTTTTGTGTCTGCCCGGTCCGATGCGCACGGCCGATCGCTTGCAATTCGGTTGCCGGTGCCCAGGAAGGAGTCGTGATGTAGACGCGCGTCGCCTCCTGGAGGTTCAGACCGACACCACCCGCCTTGATCTGGATCAGGAAAACCGCGCCCTTCTTTGCCTTCTTGAATCCCGCAATCGCCTCCTCGCGCTTCTCCTTGATGACCGAGCCGTCAATTCGAAAAACCGGAAGGCTCCCTGTGAGCCTTTCTTGGATATGGTCCATTTCTCCCATAAATTGTGTGAAAACCAGGGACTTTTCGGTCGGATGCGACTCGATCATCTCGATCAGAGTATCCATCTTTTTCGAACCGTACGTCCACAGGATAGGATCCGAGTCATCCTTGAGGGCCATCCCATCCAGGTACAGCTGCGGCCACGTCATCACCTGGCGCACTCGCAGGAGGGCCTCGAGCATCTCCATCTGTCGCCCGGCCCCGGCGCCCATGCTCACCACCTCGCGCACCACATCCTGCCCACGGCTGAAGGCCTCCGCATAGAGTGCCTTCTCCTCCTGGCTCATCTCGAGCTCGAGGTTCTCAAAATCGCAAGGGGGCAATTCTAGTCTCGAATTGAAGCGAGCCACGCTCTCCTTGGTACGCCTGAGGACATAGGTCTCGCGGATCTGGTCGGTGTAGCCCTGGACCACATCTCGCGAAAGGCCTATGAAACTGCAGAGAGCCACAAAGTCCTTGATCGAGTTGAAGACGGGCGTGCCTGACACGACCCAGCGAATAGGCGCCTGAAGAGCCCGGCAAGCGATGTGGCTCTTTGATTTCTTGTTGCGAATTTCGTGGCCCTCATCCAGGATCACGCGGTCCCACGCGACTCCCAGCAGAGGGCACGCTGGGCCACCCGGCCGCTGTGGCAGGACCGAATACGGTGCGATCACCACATTCGGCAGCTTGGCCGGAAGGGCGCGCTTGGCCCCATCGAACGCCGCGACACTCAGACTCGGAGAGAAGCGCGCAATCTCGCTGCACCACTGACCGACGATCGACTTGGGAACCACAACCAAGGTGTGCGGTTTTGGGTTCGCCAGCATCGTCGCGATCAGTTGGACCGTCTTGCCAAGTCCCATCTCATCACACAGGAAGCCACCCGGGTGCGACTCTGCCATCTCGCGCGCGACAAGCCACTTGAGGCCATCGTGCTGATAAGGCGAAATCAGGCGGGTTCGAAGGAGGGCACCCATCGTTTTTGGTCTGAATCCAAGGTAGGGTTTCGGTCACTGACTTGGGGGAGACATGAATTTTTCTCTCCACCTCTCTTAGGAATGTCAACAGATGAACTTGTTCAGAAAATTGTAAAAATCATTAGGAACTATGGTGATCCCAAGAAAGGTCTGAGTAATCTCAAACAGAATCAGAATATTGTTCCTGGAATTGTGGAGATTATCAAAAAGTCTGTGGGGGGCACGTCCGTGACAAAGAATCTCGTGAAGAACGTGCCCATAGATGACCTTGTCAATTCTATTACAAAATTGATCCGTAACAAGGTGGCCTTGCCTCCTAATGCCACAAAAGTGGTCGTCCAGCGCCTAACTACGAATGGAAATCAGAATAAGGAAATAGTCCAAAAAATTCTCCAGGCTTTACACAAAGCCCTTCCGACCCCTACACTTCCGAACCCCGAAGAAAAACCGCCAGGAGCGATCGGTAAGATCATAGTCGGAGGAAAGAAGAGGGGCTGGGTCTATGGCACCGCGAAGCGCCCTATGTTTCGTCCCAAAGGCAAGGGTCTCGTGAACTCTAACAAGGGGTGGCGTATTCGGTATCGGGAGGGAAATACATACCAATTCTACTTTACGCCCCCTGGCCCCAACCAGCCGCCAGGTGTACCCCCTGGTCCCAACCAGCCACCGAAGCCCCCTGGCCCGAACGGACCGCCGGGTCCCTCTGGGTCGAACGGAAAGTCTGCAAATAACAGGGTCTTTTTTCCTCCAAAGATTACGGGAGTGAATGCGAATGGAAAGCCCACATATGCCCGTCCTCCCAAGGGATACGTACTGACCACGAGTAACAAAGGAACTGGATATTACTCGAATACGAAACAGTATGGGCCCAATATAGAGAATAACTATCTTCCCCCGAAAGTATTGCTTGCAAGAAAAAATAATGGAACGCCTATATATGACAAACCACCACCTGGATATGTATTGACTACTAAAAAGGGAAGAACAGGATATTATCGCAACACGGTGGTTCCTTTTATTGGTCCTAGCATGAATAACAAAAACTTTCTTCCTCTAAAGTTGAATAAGAACGGAAAACCTGTCCGGCCTCCCCCTGGATACATATTGACCACTAGAAATAATAGAACAGGATACTATAAGAATATGAAGGAATATGGCCCGAACCTCCCATCAGTGAATGGTAAGCCTCCAATGAACACGAGAAACTATTCAAAGATGGGCCTTAAGGAACTCTTGAACGCTCGGTCCAAGTACCCCGATAATGCTGACAAGATTAACGTGCTTATTAAGGAGCTTTTCAACCAGTCTCTCCGCGATCTCAAGTACGAGTCGGGATCCAGGCGCGCACGGAAGATCGGGGAGCTCCTGCGCCTTTTGCCGCGCAACTTCAGCGGTCGTCGAAACGCCACCTCTCTGGTAATCGACAATGTCCGCAATACCCGGAATAACCGTGAGTTGTCGAAACTGGAATCGAACCTCGGACGGGTTCAGAACGAGAACATTGCCCGCGCGTTCTCTGAACAGAAGAAGCGCTTCAAGCGAAAGACTGGAGGGGGGGGCGGGGTAGAGAATAACACGAATGAGATTCGCCGTCGTCGTGTAATTCTTGGAGGTGGCGGTGGAAACGGCGGGGGGCCCAGAGGCTACGGTGGAAACGGCGGGGGGCCCAGAGGCCACGGTGGAATCGGCGGGAGGCGCAGGGGTCCCGGTGCACACCGCCGGCTTCTCAGCCGCCGCCGGCCCACTGCCC
>Ga0164297_10001468_pt1 | contig 25008 bp, 22 predicted proteins | sample GEODES058metaG_FD_113539 | JGI IMG/M metagenome (GOLD analysis project Ga0164297, IMG submission 113539) | Dystrophic lake water microbial communities from Trout Bog Lake, Wisconsin, USA - GEODES058 metaG | ecosystem: Environmental > Aquatic > Freshwater > Lake | place: USA: Trout Bog Lake... | reverse complement strand
TCCTCGACAGCGGAGTCCATTTCGGACATCAGACCCGTCGTTGGAACCCAAAGATGAAGCGCTTTATTTTTGCTGAGCGCAATGGCATCTACATCATCGATATTCAACAGTCACTTGGCCTGATCGATTCTGCCTATGACTTCATTAAGGACACCGTCGCAAAGGGCGGACATATTCTTTTCGTTGGTACAAAGAAGCAAGCTCACCAACCGATCATTGAACAAGCAGCTCGCGTAGGCATGCCATACGTTACAGAGCGTTGGTTGGGAGGAATGTTGACCAACTTCCCAACTGTGTACAAGCGTATTCAACGCTTGAAGGAGCTGGAGCAACTCGAGCAGCAGAACGATCAACTCCTCACAAAGAAGGAGCTCTTGGTACTTCGCCGCGAACGCGAGAAGCTCACCAAGAACCTTGAAGGTATTCGCAACATGACCAAGCTTCCTAGCGCAATCTGGGTAGTCGACACAAAGAAAGAGCACCTTGCTGTTGCTGAGGCAAAGAAGCTCGGTATTCCAGTCGTCGCAATCTTGGATACAAACTGTGATCCAGATGAAGTCGATTACAAGATTCCAGGTAACGATGATGCAATCCGCTCAATCGGTCTCTTGACCCGCGTTATTGCAGATGCTGCTGTTGCAGGTCTCGCAGCTCGTTCAGCTGCCGCTGTTGCCGTCGCTGACAAGGTTGAAAAGGTTGATGAAGTATTCGCAGAGGTTGAAAGCGCGCTCGCTGGTTCAGAAGCAACGCCAGAAGCAGCGCCAGCACCAGCAGCTGAAACAGCAGCACCAGTTGCAGAAGTAAATGCAGAAGAAGTAAAGGGAGAATAGTTCGTGGCGAATTACACAGCAGAAGATGTAAAGCGTTTGCGTGAAGCAACTGCTGCAGGCATGTTGGATTGCAAGAAGGCACTTGATGAGGCAGACGGCAACTACGAAAAGGCCGTCGAGATCATCCGCGTAAAGGGCCTTAAGGGCGTTACAAAGCGCGAAGGTCGCACAACTTCTAATGGAGTTGTACTTGCAAAGGCTGAAGGTAACCTCGGCGTCATGCTCGAACTCAACTGCGAGACCGACTTCGTGGCAAAGGGTGAGCGTTTCGTTGAGTTGGCTGAAGAGCTTCTCAACCACCTCTTCGCAACAAAGATCTCATCACTCGATGCTTTCTTGGCTTCAACACTTCCTTCTGGCGCAACCGTTCAGGCTCGCGTCGATGAAGGAAATGCAACGCTGGGCGAGAAGATCGAACTTCGTCGTATTGCAGTTCTCGAAGGTTCACCAATCTCCTTGTACTTGCACCGCACAAACCCAGATCTTCCACCACACCTCGGTGTCTTGGTTCAACTTACAACCGATGCTCTCGCGGCCGGTAAGGATGTTGCGCAACATATCGCTGCATTCGCACCTCAATACCTCAACCGAGAGTCAGTACCGGCTGAAGCAATTGAGAGCGAACGCCGCATTGCCGAAGAAACTGCTCGTAACGAAGGCAAGCCAGAAGCATCGATCGAAAAGATCGTTGCTGGTCGCGTCACCGGTTTCGTTAAAGAAGTAAGCCTCCTTGAGCAAGCATTTGCAAAGGATGCAAAGAAGACCGTTCAGCAAGTACTCGATGAGGCAAAGACTGCTGTCTCTGCTTTCCATCGTTTCCGCGTTGGACAGTAATCTTTAAAGCAACACGCTGAATTAAATAGTCTGATTCGCTTAGAGTTAGGAGCACTCCCTATGGCGCGTACTGGTTATAAGAGAGTGCTCCTTAAACTTTCTGGAGAAGTTTTCGGAGGCAGCAAAGGCATCGGTGTTGATCCTGATGTCGTTCACGATATTGCTTCACAAATTGCAGAGGTCGTTCGCGGCGGAACCCAGATCGCTATCGTTGTCGGTGGCGGTAACTATTTCCGCGGAGCAGAGTTACAACAACGCGGTATGGATCGCGCCCGCGCGGACTACATGGGAATGCTCGGCACAGTGATGAACTGCCTCGCCCTCCAGGATTTCCTTGAAAAAGAGGGAATTGATACTCGGGTGCAGACCGCAATCACTATGGGCCAGGTTGCAGAACCTTATATTCCTCGCCGTTCAATCAGACATTTAGAAAAAGGCCGCGTCGTTATATTTGGCGCAGGCGCTGGAATGCCATTTTTTACGACCGATACGGTGGCAGCGCAGCGCGCCCTTGAAATCGGATCTGAAGCCCTACTCCTCGCTAAGAGCGGTGTAGATGGCGTTTACTCTGCTGACCCTAAAAAGGATGCAACAGCAACGAAATTTGACACCATTAGTTTCGATGACGTTATTGCAAAGTCGCTCGCGGTTGCAGATGCGGCCGCCTTTAGCCTATGTCGTGAAAATAACCTTCCAATTATTGTTTTCGACCTCAAAAATAAGGGAAATATCGCCCGGGCGGTACGTGGCGAAGCAATTGGTACCCTAGTCTCCTAACGCCTTTCAAGGTTCACGAGAAGTACAGGGAGCACAATGTCTGATCTAGCTACGACGCTTGCCGATGCTGGCGCAAAGATGAGCAAAGCGGTGGAAGTTGCCAAAGAGGACTTTGGCGCCATCCGCACTGGCCGTGCGCACCCTGCGATGTTCCAAAAGATCATGGTTGATTACTACGGTACCTACACGCCTTTGGCTCAGTTGGCTACCTTCCAAGTTCCAGAAGCCCGCATGGCGCTCATTTCACCTTTCGATAAGAGCGCGATGGCATCCATCGAAAAGGCTATTCGTGAATCTGACCTCGGCGTAAACCCAGCGAACGATGGTGGAGTAATCCGCGTCAACTTCCCGCAGCTCACCGAAGAGCGCCGCAAAGATTTCATCAAAGTTGCCCGCACAAAAGCTGAAGAGTCACGCGTTGCTATCCGAAATATCCGCCGCTCCGCTAAAGAAGCGATGGAGAAGTTGGAGAAGGATGGAGAGATCGGAAAAGATGATCTCGCGCGTTCTGAAAAAGAGTTAGAGAAGATCACTACCGACCACGTAGCAAAAATCGATGAACTTCTGAAGCACAAGGAGACCGAACTCCTCGAGGTGTAATCACCTTCCGGGTTCTAATTTATATGGATGATCTGCATTCGATCAATGACGCGATTAACAAGCGTGCTGGTCGAAAGCTATTGCCTTCAATCCTTGTATCACTCGCCCTGCTCGCAATCATCTTTGGAACCCTGAAGCTCAACCCAGTTGTCTTCGCAATACTTGTTGGAGTAGTCGTGGTGTTGGCGATTAGGGAGATTACTCGCGCCTACAAAACTGGCGGAATAGAACTCCCGGGTTTGCCGCTTTACATTGCTTCGGCGGGAATTTTATTTGCTACCTGGGTCGGTCACATTGAAGGACTATCTGTGGCGCTCGCAGTAGCGATTCCCAACGTTATGGTCTTTCTTTTGATCCTGACCGAAAAAGATTTCGTGAAGCGCTCTACTGCTGCGGTCTTTGCAATCTTTTATATCCCATTTTTGGCTGGCTTCGTATTGTTGCTCGCCCATGACAAGCATCCGATCGACAAGATTTTTACGCTCGTCGTTCTCGTTAGCTTTAACGATACCTTCGCATATTTCTCCGGATTGCTCTTCGGCAAACATTTGCTCGCCCCGCACGTTAGCCCAAAGAAGACGTGGGAAGGCTTAATTGGCGCGATCATTGCGACAACTATCGGCACAGCGCTTGTATTTAACTATGTATTAGATGACCACTGGTGGCTGGGCGCGCTAGTAGGCGTCTTAGGCGTCGTAACCGCTACTTGTGGAGACCTCATCGAATCAGCGGTAAAGCGCGACCTTCGCATCAAAGATATGGGAACTATTCTTCCTGGCCACGGCGGTATCTTGGATCGCGTTGATTCCTTGCTCTTCACCGCCCCATCAGTCTGGTTCGTCTTCGAACTCATTCAACACTACAAGTTATAAGGCGGACCTTATGAGCACAGATAATTCTCTCAAGTTGGTCTTTGACGAACCCAAACAACGAGTCCGACCACCACGCCACTTTGCCGATTTAGATCCCGCCGAACGTAAGGCGCTAGCTGTAGAGCTTGGGATTCCGGCTTTCCGTGCCAACCAAGTTGCCACCCACTTCTTTACCCATTTCAATGATGAGACCGAATCATGGAGTGACATTCCAAAAGAGATGCGCGGATTGCTCGCCGAAAAATTTACCCCGAAGTTGATCACCCTCGTACGGTCAATCGAATGCGATGGTGGAACTACACGCAAGGATTTGTGGCGCTTGCATGACGGCGTTCTCGTGGAAAGCGTTTTGATGCGTTATAGCGATCGCACCACCGTATGTATTTCATCGCAAGCCGGCTGTGGCATGAACTGCCCGTTCTGCGCGACCGGACAAGCTGGCCTGACGCGCAACCTCACCGCAGCCGAAATCACCGCACAGGTTGTCGCTGCAGCGCGCGTCTGCGCATCCGGTGAATTAACTGGCGGCCCAACACGTTTATCAAATGTGGTCTTCATGGGCATGGGTGAACCACTTGCTAACTACAACGCGGTTTTGCGAACGGTTCGAAATATCACATCACCACAGCCAGATGGTTTAGGAATCAGCGCACGCTCGGTCACTGTTTCAACCGTTGGACTCGTTAATGGAATTGAAAAGTTGATGAAAGAGGAGATTCCGGTAACCCTCGCGGTCTCACTTCACACCCCTGACGATGAACTCCGCGATTCACTCGTCCCCATTAACTCCAGGTGGAAAGTAAAAGAAGTATTGGCTGCAGCTGATGCATATGCAGATCGAACTGGTCGCCGTTACTCAATCGAGTACGCGCTGATTCGCGATATCAATGACCAAGTTTGGCGGGCCGATCTCCTTGGTCGATTACTTCGAAACCGAAATGCGCACGTCAACCTCATTCCGCTCAATCCAACCCCAGGCTCCAAGTGGACAGCATCTCGACCGGAAGATGAAGCGGCATTCGTTGCAATGCTGGAAAGTTATGGCGTCGCCGTCACCGTTCGCGATACCCGTGGGCGCGAAATCGATGGCGCATGCGGTCAATTGGCTGCTGCGGAGCTCAAAAGTGCGCCTTCCGCTGAATAAGGCAAAATAACACTATGCGTGAAATCGTAATCCTGGGCTCGACCGGATCCATTGGCGTGCAAGCGCTAGAGGTAATTGCGGCTAATCCTTACGACTTCAAAGTTATCGGCCTGTCCGCTGGCGGATCCAACATCCCATTGCTTATCGAACAGGCGCGTAAATTCGATGTGCCGATTATTGGAGTCAGCGAAGACGGAGAAATCGCCAGATCGCTCGCCGGCGAGATTCAGGTCATCGACGGTAAGCAAGCGTCGAGTGAGATCGCCGCAATTCCTGCAGATATAGTTTTGAACGGAATCACTGGTTCTATCGGGCTTGGGCCGACGCTTTCTGCGCTTTCCGCAGGTAACAAAGTTGCCTTGGCAAACAAGGAATCACTCGTTGCAGGTGGACCATTAGTAACGGCTTTTGGTTTAGATCGAATCATCCCCGTTGACTCCGAACATAGCGCGCTCTATCAATGTTTTAAGGCAGGAACCTTTGCTGAGGTAAGACGCGCAATATTGACTGCAAGCGGCGGAGCATTTAGGAATCGTGAAGATTTAAGCAACGTGACCTTGGCCGAGGCGCTGGCACATCCAACATGGTCGATGGGACCGGTAGTCACCATTAATTCCGCAACACTCGTTAACAAGGGACTAGAGATCATCGAAGCCCATTTCCTCTTCGACTTACCTTACGAAAAAATACACGCAGTAATACATCCGCAATCAGTGATTCACTCTATGGTGGAGTTCGTCGATGGCTTCACGATCGCGCAGCTCAGCCCGCCCAATATGAAGGGGCCAATCGCCTACGCCCTTGGTGCACCGCATCGAGTAGCGAAGGCGACATCGGCGGTCGATTGGACAGCATCTCATTCCTGGGATTTCTTACCAATAGATGGCAATAAATATCCGGCACTGAGCCTTGCTCGCCACGCAGGTGAGTTAGGTGGGGGAGTTCCTGCGGCCTTCAATGCTGCGAATGAAGTTGCGGTTGATGCCTTTATTAATGAGGAGCTTGGTTTTATCAACATTGTTGAGGTAGTTGCAGCGACGCTCGCCAAACTGGCGCACTATTCAACATCCAAGCTTCGCGATATCGCTGATGTCACCGCCATAGAAGATGATGCACGCACGGTAGCCCGATCACTCATTTTGGAGCATAGATAATGTTGCAAGCCCTTGGAGTTCTAGCTTTTGTAGTCGCACTTCTCTTCTCGGTGATGCTTCACGAGTTTGGTCATTACATTTTTGCGAAGAAATTCGGAATGAAAGTCACCGAGTTCTTTCTCGGCTTCGGCTACAAGATCTGGTCATTTACTCGCGGTGAGACCGAGTTTGGTGTGAAGGCGATTCCTGCAGGTGGCTACTGCCGCATCATTGGAATGTCCACCCATGAAGAGCTGACGCCCGAAGAGGAGCAACGAGCATTTATTAAGTCTTCCACCCCAAGGCGACTGGTAGTTCTTGGCGCGGGATCAGTTTCACACTTTCTCTTTGGCTTTCTCCTCATTTTTGCAATCTTCTTTGGAATCGGTGTCCAGGCAGAGATGCCGGTCATCGACCAAGTCCTCCCATGTGTTTCAACCAGTACAACTAATAACTCGTGTGCGGCTGGCGCACCGGAATCACCTGCAAAGATCGCAGGTTTACAACCTGGCGACCGCATCATCTCCATCAATGGAGTGGCAGTGAAAGACTGGGCTACAGATGTTGAAAAGATTCGAAATTCGGCTGGGAAAGTAGTCACTCTCGTCGTTCGACGTAAAGGTTCTGACATATCACTTCAAGTAACACCGCAGCCGACCAAGGTCAACGGAACGACTTACGGCATGATCGGAATAATGTCCAAAGTCGGTTTACAACGCGAGCCCCTCGGTACATCACTTAAAGACACGTGGAATTTGGGTTCGAACTTCTTTACAACCAGTATCAAATCTCTAGTGACCCTACCCGGCAAAATACCTGCACTTTTCCGCCAGACATTCCTTGGCCAAAAACGCGACGCCAGCGGACTTGTCGGTGTCGTCGGAGTTGCCCAAGCTTCGGCGGCTACCGCCAGCGATAGTTCGCTCAGCTTTGGGGATAAATTAGAGACCTTCTTATTGATCATCGCAAGCCTCAATATATTTATCGGTATTTTTAATCTCTTCCCGTTGCTCCCATTGGATGGCGGGCATATGGCGATCGCAATAGCCGATGGCTACCGTCGAATGAGAGCCAAGCGGGCTGGTCTTGCAGAACCCGCCCCAATCGACCTCGAAAAATTGATGCCGATCACAGTTGTCGTATTTATTTTCCTAGCTGGGCTCTCATTAATGCTGCTCGCGGCCGATATCTTTAATCCAGTCCACTTCAATCTCTAATTTAAGGCAGAATAAGGACATGGTTGATCTTGGTATTCCTTCTGCTCCACTTCCCGTATTGGCCCCGCGCCGAAAGAGCAAGCAGCTTAAAGTTGGAAATGTTCTGGTAGGTGGCGATGCGCCGGTAAGCGTCCAGTCGATGTGTACGACGTTGACTTCAGATGTGAACTCCACCTTGCAGCAGATCGCAGAGTTAACTGCTTCTGGATGCCAGATCGTCCGAGTAGCGGTACCTAGCCAGGATGATGCGGACGCCCTTAAGGCGATCGCCAAGAAATCTCAAATCCCAGTCATTGCCGATATTCACTTCCAGCCTAAATACATCTTTGCCGCAATCGACGCCGGTTGCGCAGCGGTACGCGTTAATCCGGGAAACATCAAGCAATTCGATGACAAGGTTAAAGAAGTCGCAAAGGCTGCGGGTGATGCAGGTATTCCGATTCGTATTGGAGTGAACGCTGGATCGCTAGACCCACGTCTTTTGGCGAAGTACGGCAAGGCAACCCCGGAGGCGCTCGCCGAATCTGCGCTCTGGGAAGCTTCACTCTTTGAAGAACATGGCTTTACCGACATTAAAATTTCAGTGAAGCACCACGATCCAGTAACCATGGTCAAGGCATACCGTCTCCTTGCAGCAAAGTGCGATTACCCGCTTCATCTTGGAGTAACTGAAGCTGGACCGATCTTCCAGGGCACCATCAAGTCGGCGACTGCATTCGCTGTTTTGCTCGCAGAAGGAATTGGCGACACCATCCGCGTCTCACTCTCCGCGCCACCTGTCGAGGAAGTGAAGGTCGGAATTTCAATTCTAGAGTCACTCAATCTGCGTCAACGTAAACTTGAAATCGTCTCGTGCCCTTCATGCGGTCGCGCTCAAGTCGACGTTTACTCGCTCGCTGAAAAAGTTCAAGCAGGATTGCAAGGTATGACTGTTCCACTTCGCGTAGCCGTCATGGGCTGCGTCGTGAATGGTCCTGGAGAAGCCCGCGAAGCTGACTTAGGTGTTGCATCTGGTAACGGCAAGGGCCAAATTTTTGTAAAGGGTGAAGTCATCAAGACCGTTCCTGAATCAGAAATCGTTGAAACCCTTATCTTTGAAGCGAATCGACTTGCCGAGGAGATGGCTGCCGCAGGTATGGCTTCCGGCGCCCCAACCGTCAACGCAATCTAACGTTTCATCGCTCGGGTAGGGTTCTCACATGTTGAGGATGTCTACCTTATTGCTGCGTACCCTTCGAGATGATCCATCCGATGCCGAGGTCGCAAGCCACCGTCTCCTTGTTCGCGCGGGCTATGTCCGCCGTGTTGCTGCCGGAATTTACTCATGGTTGCCACTTGGATATCGAACCTACCGAAAAGTTGAAGAGATCATCCGCCAGGAAATGGATGAAGCCGGGTTCCAGGAAGTTCACTTCCCATCACTCCTCCCACGCGATCCATATGAGGCTACCGACCGCTGGCACGAATACGGACCTGACCTCTTTCGCCTCAAGGACCGAAAGGGGAGTGACTACCTCCTGGGTCCCACCCACGAAGAGATGTTCACATTGATGGTGAAAGGCGAATTCTCCTCATATAAGGATCTGCCACTATCTATCTACCAAATTCAAACCAAATTTCGCGATGAAGCTCGTCCACGCAGTGGAATCATCCGCGGCCGCGAATTCGTGATGAAGGATTCTTATTCGTTCGATATCGATGATGCCGGGTTGGATGTTTCTTATCAACGCCACCGCGACGCCTACATCAAAACCTTTAATCGCTTAGGTCTGAAATTCAACATCGTCTCAGCGATGTCCGGCGCAATGGGCGGATCAAAGTCCGAAGAATTTCTTGCGCCTTGCCCGACCGGTGAAGACACCTATGTGCTCTGCGAAAGCTGTGGTTATGCTGCAAACGTAGAAGCTATGGTGACGAAAGTTGAAGCATATTCGGGGCCAACTCCACCTGCTTTTGAAGTCTTTGATTCTCCCAACACTCCAGCCATCGATTCATTGGTAGAGCTAGTTAATCGGGTCTTTAACGAAAGCATCACTGGTGCCGACACTTTGAAAAATGTCCTGCTCATGGCAGACGGGAAAGCAATCTCGGTATTAGTCCCTGGTGATCGCGAAGTTGACCTCAAGCGCGTGGGTGCAAACCTTCCAGGTGTTTCAGAGCTCCGACTTTTTGAGGACGAAGATTTTAAAAAGTTCCCTGGTTTAGTAAAGGGATATGTTGGCCCACAAGATGCAGCTGCGCTTGGAATCACTGTTTACGCCGATCCTCGCATTGTGATTGGTTCACATTGGATTACTGGGGCAAATGCGCGTGACAAGCACGCTCGCTATGTAACCCACGGTCGCGACTTTACGGTAGAGGCTTTTGTGGAAGCCGCCGAAGTGCGCGCTGGGGATCCATGCCCACAATGTCAGACCCCGGTCATCATCGATCGCGCTATAGAAATCGGACATATCTTCCAGCTCGGTCGTAAATATGCCGAAGCTTTAGATCTCACCGTCCTGGATCAAAATGGAAAATCCCAAGTTGTGACGATGGGTTCCTATGGAATTGGCGTTTCCCGTGCGGTCGCAGCAGTCGCCGAGCAGAGCTATGACGAGCTCGGTCTGAACTGGCCACGTGAGATCGCGCCGGCAGATATCCATCTCGTTGCCGCCGGCAAAGACGATGCGATATTCCAATACGCCGAAAAGTTGGCCGAGGAGTTAGAAACCCACGGCCTTGAAGTTCTCTTCGATGACCGCCGGGAAGCAAGCGCTGGTGTGAAGTTTAAGGATGCCGAGCTGATCGGCATTCCATACATCGTCATCGTCGGAAAATCATTGGCCGATGGAAAGATTGAATTCCGAGTTCGCGGCGAAGGAAGTAAAGAGGAGTTCGAAGTGCTTAACGCGCTCTCTCGAATCCTGGAGTCCGTGAAGTAATTCTGCATTCATGACGGCATCAACATTTATTTTCTTGGCGCTTGCCTCAGGCTTCGCTGGCTTTGTTGATGCCGTAGCGGGCGGTGGGGGACTAGTTCAACTTCCCGCACTGCTCATCGGCATAAGTAGCAAACCGATCCCGATGATCCTTGGTACCAATAAAATTCCATCGATCTTTGGTACATCTTCCGCAGCGTATTCTTATTACAAAATGGTGCGGCCGGATCTACGACTCACGGTTTCGATGGCGCTTCCCGCCTTCATCGGCTCAATTGCTGGCGCACATATCGCAAGCCATTTCCCAACGAATATATTTCATCCACTGATTTTGACCTTGCTTGTATTAGTAGGAATCTATACTTGGAAAAAACCAAACCTTGGTTTGCACGAAAGTTTGCGCCATACACATAAGAAGCGTTTGTGGATTGTTGCAATCTGCGGATTACTTATTGGTTTTTATGATGGCCTCTTTGGTCCGGGCACCGGAACTTTCTTAGTTTTTCTTCTGGTCATTGTTGTCGGCTATGAATTTCTTAAGGCGAGTGCAACCGCAAAGCTTGTAAATATTTCTACTAACTTCGGGGCAATTATGACCTTTCAATTAACCGGTCACATTTGGTGGAAGTTGGGCTTGGCCCTCGCCTTTGCAAATGTGACCGGCGCCGTCATTGGTTCGCGGATGGCAATTCGCGGTGGATCCCCGTTGGTGCGCAAGGTCTTCCTCTGCGTAGTGGCATGCCTCATCGCAAAATTAAGTTATGATTGGATCTACAACTAAATAACGGAAAGTGAGTCTGACATGAGTGTTATCCAAGCGATACGCGAAACCGTCGCCCCCATTGTCAACGAAGCTGGACTGTACCTAGAGGAAATAACCTTCGAAGGTCCCTCTCCTAAAACCCTCACAATCGTTATAGATAGCGACTCAACCCTCAATCTGGACGAGGTCACAGCTGTCACCAAAGTTATCTCTGATGCCCTAGAAATTCTCCCGGCTTTAGGCGATACCCCGTTTACCTTGGAAGTGAGCTCACCCGGAATTGATAGGCCACTCACTCTGCCTAGGCACTGGCGAAAGAACCATGGACGTTTGGTCTCGATCACACTCGCTGATGGGACCAAAGTTCGCGGCCGAATCATGGACTCAACCGATCTCGATGTAACCGTGGATGAGAAAACACATAACTTCGCAGATATTTCGGTTGCAATAATCGAAATTGAATTCAAGAGCCTAAAGAAGGAAGATAAATAATGAGCGTTGATGTTGATGCGCTCTTGGCGATGACCGTTGAAAAGGGCATCCCACTTGAGAAGTTGATCAATTCGATCGAGCAGACTGTGACAGAGGCATACAGTGAACTTCCTGATGCAATGCCTCAAGGTCGCGCCGTCTTAAATCGCCAAAACGGCGAAATCGTGATCCACGTTCCACAGTTCAATGACGAAGGTATCTACACCGAAACGATCACGCATACGCCTGAAGGCTTCGATCACAAGATTCGATCGATCGTTCGTAAGGTTTTGAAAGAGAAGATGCGTGCCGTGAATGATGCTGGGATCGTTGCAGAATTCACTGGTGCTGTCGGTGACACTATTTCTGGCATAGTCCAACAGGGTCGTGACCAGAACATCGTGTACGTCGACCTTGGCCGCGTAGAAGGAAAGATTCCCCTAACGGAACAAGTACCCACTGAAAGTTTTAAACATGGCGATCGCATCAAGGCATATGTCGTCGATGTGCGCCAAGGCGAAAAGGGACCTGAGGTCACGCTCTCCAGAACCCACCCGATGTTTGTAAAGATGCTCTTTATGCTCGAAGTCCCTGAACTCAAGGACCGCGTCGTTGAAATCGTCGGCGTTTCCCGCGAGCCTGGGCAACGTTCCAAAGTTTCTGTCAGATCTCACCGAGTGGGTGTAAGCCCAAAGGGTGCGTTGATCGGTCCATCGGGTGCGCGCTCAAAGGCGGTCATGGATGAGTTGCACGGCGAAAAAATCGATATCGTCGACTACTCCGACGATCCAGCGCTATACGTTGCAAGCGCGTTAGCCCCTGCCCGAGTCACCAGTGTCGAAGTTGTAGATCTCGAGGCGAAGTCCGCAAAAGTGATCGTCCCTGATTACCAACTCTCACTCGCGATCGGCAAGGATGGCCAGAACGTTCGGCTCGCCGTAAAGCTCACGGGCTGGCGCATGGATATCCATCCTGACAACCCCGTGCAGCGCCTTCGTAAGCCGAGCGAGATCGCTCGCGAAGCGGCCGAAGCCGCGGAGAAGGCGGCCGAAGCAGCCAAAGCCTCTGAATTAGCCGAATTACCTCAGATTCCGGTGAGCGAGTAAGGTTCTCCTAATGGTCCCGATGCGCAGCTGTATCGCCTGTCGGAGCCGCGAGAGATCAAAAGATCTTCTCCACTTAGTGGTTGTTTCAGATCGGGTAACCCCAGATCCGAAACATTCGCTACCAGGGCGAGGAGCATGGCTTCACTTGAATTGTTTCGAGTTAGCTGTGCAACGCAGGTCATTTAATCGAGCCTTTCGGAGCGATAAAAATCTGCAGACTCACGAGCTAGAAACTTTTATCAAATCCGCTTTGATAAAGGCGCACCAAGATCCGATAACCAAGGAGCAAAAATGAAGGCATACACACAATCATGAGCACCACGCGCTCATGAGTAAGGCACTTATTTAGGCTTCGGCGAAAACGCAGGGGCCAAGAACCAGGAAGGCAACTGTGGCAAAGGTCCGCGTTTACGAATTAGCAAAAGATTTAGGGCTCGACAGTAAAGAGCTACTCGCAAAACTCCAAGAAGTTGGCGAGTTCGTTAAGTCAGCATCATCAACCATTGAGGCACCAGTCGTGCGCAAGTTGATGGAGAAGTTCCCGGATATGAAACCGGCTGAAGGATCTCCAGCAACAGCAAAGAAAGCACCGGCTAAAAAGGCTGCTCCGAAGAAAGCTGAACCAACCCAAGAGCAGATCGATGCTGCAATTGCGCAGTTGGATGAAAGCACGCGCAATCAACTCGGTATCGCAGCAGGATCTACTGCTCCAACTCCGGCATTTCCAAAGCCACCAGCGGTGCCAACTGCGCCCGCGACTCCTGCAGCGCCAGCAGCTGATCAATCAACTGAGAACGGAAAGCCTGAACTCAAAGCACCGTCTCCTTCAGATATTGCACAAGCAATGCCGCGCCCACCGCGTCCAGGAAACAATCCGTTTGGAACTCCAGGCGGCACTCCAAATCCAGCATCCGTTGCAGGTGCGATTCCTCGCCCTCCACGTGCCGGAAACAATCCGTTCTCTTCAAGTGTAGGTGGCGCAGTTCCACGCCCACCAGCAAATCGTCCAATGCGGCCAGGTGAGCGTCCCCCTATGTCAGGCAATCGTCCAGGGGCAGTGCGTCCTGGATTCGCAGCACGTCCACCTCGCCCAGCCGGTGCGCCAGGTGCTGGCGCTCCTCGTCCAGGTGGTGCACCAGGTGGTTCTCCATATCGTTCCCCGAATGTAGCGCCTGCTTCACCTCCATCAAGCTTTGGCGGAAAAGGTGGCGGTCGCCATCAACGCGGCGGAACAGCCGGTGCATTTGGAAAGCAAGGCAGCAAGAAGGGTAAGGCCCACAAGAGTAAGAAGGCCTTGCGTGAAGAATTCGACAATATGGCGGCGCCGTCACTGGGCGGCGCAGTTGTTCCTCACGGTGACGGCAAGACTGTAATCAGACTTCGTCGTGGTGCGACGTTGATGGACTTTGCAGAGAAGATCAATGCAGATCCAGCTTCGTTGGTTTCAGCGCTCTTCCATCTCGGTGAAATGGTGACGGCTACACAATCCGTTGATGAAGATACCTTCACAATTCTTGGTGGCGAACTCGGATTCGTCATTCAGATCGTTAGCCCAGAAGATGAAGATCGCGAACTCCTCGAGGAATTCGATATCAACTTGGAGAAAGAACTTCAGGATATTGATGAAGAAGACTTGGTTGTGCGTTCACCGATCGTCACCGTTATGGGTCACGTCGACCACGGCAAGACTCGCCTTTTGGATGCAATCCGAAAGACCGAAGTCATTAAATCTGAGGCCGGCGGAATCACACAGCACATCGGTGCGTATCAGATCCACCGAAAGCACGATGGTGTTGAACGCGCAATTACATTTATCGATACTCCAGGTCACGAAGCGTTTACCGCAATGCGTGCACGTGGTGCGAAGGTTACGGATATCGCAATTCTCGTGGTCGCTGCCGATGACGGCGTGATGCCACAAACGATTGAAGCCCTCAACCACGCACAAGCTGCTGACGTCCCAATCGTTGTAGCCGTGAACAAGGTTGATAAAGAGGGTGCAAACCCAGACAAGATTCGTCAACAACTCACCGAATATAACTTGATCGCTGAGGAGTACGGCGGAACCACAATCTTCGTAAACGTCTCTGCAAAGACTGGTGAAGGTCTGGACGAGCTCATCGACAGCGTTTTGCTGACAGCAGATGCGGCGCTTGATCTACGTGCAGTCGCAGATGATGATGCACGTGGTGTTGCCATTGAAGCGAACTTGGATAAGGGTCGCGGACCTGTTGCTACCGTATTAGTTCAGCGCGGAACTCTTCGCGTCGGTGATGCAATCGTTGCCGGTGGATCCTATGGTCGCGTACGAGCGATGTTGGATGAGAACGGTGATGCGGTGACTGAAGCTGGTCCATCGCGTCCAGTTCAGGTACTCGGCTTTACCTCGGTCCCTGGCGCTGGTGATTCATTTATCGTCGCAGAAGATGATCGCACTGCTCGCCAGATCGCCGAAAAGCGTCAGCTCGCCACCCGAAATGCGCTCCTTGCAAAGGCCCGCAAGAAGGTTTCACTTGAAGACTTCATGGAGCAGTCAAAGGTCAGCACCTTGAACTTGATCTTGAAGGGCGACGTTTCGGGTTCTGTTGAAGCGCTCGAAGATGCGCTCTTGCAACTCGATGTTGGTAATGAAGTTGATCTCCGCGTTATTCACCGCGGTGTTGGTGCAATCACCAAGAACGATGTCACGCTCGCATCCGCTTCAACTGCAGTCATCATCGGATTCAACGTGAAGCCCGAACCACAGACCGCAATCTTTGCCGATCAAGAGGGTGTTGAAGTTCGCTTCTACACCGTTATCTACCAGGCGATCGAAGAGATCGAAGCTTCGCTCAAGGGCCTCCTCAAGCCAGAGTACGAAGAGGTCGTTGTCGGAAATGCCGAAGTCCGCGACATCTTCAAGTCCAGCAAGGTTGGAAACATCGCTGGTTGCTTAGTGCTCGACGGATTCATTCGCCGTAACGCAAAGGCTCGCACCTTGCGCGATGGCGTCGTCGTTGGCGAGAACCTCTCAATCGAATCACTGCGTCGCTTCAAAGATGATGCAACTGAGGTCAAGGATGGTTACGAGTGCGGTATCGGACTTGGATCATTCAAGGAGCTCGAAGTTGGCGATGTAATTCAGGTATTTGAGATTCGCGAGAAGAAGCGCGCTTAAGATGCCATCAAATCGCGCCCTTAAAGTTGCCGATCGCATTAAAGAGGTGATCGCTACAACGATCGAGACCCGGGTTAAAGATCCGCGCCTCGGTTTTGTAACGATCACCGATGTGCGAGTAACCGGCGACTTACAACAAGCCTCCATCTTCTACACCGTCTTTGGCGATGCAGATGCACAGTCAGGAACTGCTGCTGCGCTGCAATCCGCCAAAGGCCTAATTCGCCGTGAAGTAGGTAGTGCACTGGGTTTGCGCATCACCCCTACTATCGAATTTTTCGCTGATGGTCTGCAGGAATCCGCAAGCGCGATGAATGACCTCATGTCATCTGTTCGTGCCGCCGATGCAGAGCTCGCGAAGCTTCGTGAAAACGCAAAGCCGGTCGGCGATCCTGATCCATACAAGACTGCCGAATAACGCCGCTACCCAGCCGAACCTTCGAGGAAAAATCTATGGATGGCTTTCTCTTGGTCTCAAAGGCCAGCGGAATGACGAGCCATGATGTTGTGGCAAAGGTGCGAAAGCGACTTGGCACAAAGAAGGTCGGGCACGCTGGAACGTTAGATCCGATGGCGACTGGCGTACTAGTCCTAGGAATCGGAAATGCGACCCGGCTCTTGCAATATGTTGTCGATGGAACAAAGGGTTACCAAGCAACTATCGCGCTCGGTAAATCAACGTTGACTGATGATGTCGAGGGTGAAATCCTTGTGGTTGCAGATGCCGAGAAAATTTCGCACGTCACAGATGAGATGATCCGTACCGAATTGGCAAAAATGGTTGGAAATATTTCACAACGCCCTAGCTCCGTCAGCGCCATTAAAGTTGATGGAAAGACCGGTCATGAAAGAGTGCGCGCAGGTGAAACTTTCGAGTTACCTTCAAGAGAAGTCACGATTACTTCGATCGATGTACAGGAAATTACCCGCCACGATTTTGAAATCCTTATCAAAGTTGAAGTCATCTGTTCCGCAGGAACATATATCCGAGCAATTGCTCGTGATTTAGGAGATGCCCTTGAGGTTGGGGGTCACCTCACTTCGCTGCATCGAACACTGGTCTCACCTTTTGATATTTCAGAGTGTGCACCATTGGAAACGGCAGAATTAATTTCAACCGCAGATGGAATTTCGCGAATTCTCCCAAGCAGGTCGCTCACCTTTGATGAACTCGCGGAGATTAAATTTGGAAGAGGTATCAACCCCAATCCAGAATCGGGCATGTATGTAGCTCTCAACAGCGATGGGGCATATGCCGCGCTCCTAGAGAACAAGCCCTTTGGAGAAAAAATACTTGCGGCGCCAACGCTAGTTTCCGTGAAAGAATCCACCCCATGAATTCGGTGGCGATCGGTATATTTGATGGCGTCCATTTGGGCCATCAAGAGATCTTGGCTGAGGCTGCAAAACACGGCCCTGTAACGGTCTTAACCTTTGACCCGCATCCAACTTCCATCTTTGCCCCAGAACGAACTCCGACATCGCTGGTATCCATTCATGATCGCATAGCCCTACTCAAGGCTCATGGTGCGACTGAAGTGATCGTGCACCCTTTCACTAAAGATTTTGCAGCCATGAGCCCGAAAGATTTTATCAAGGAGATCCTCGTTAAGGAGCTCAAGGCAACTCACGTTACTGTCGGCACTAATTTCACCTTCGGCCATAAGGCTGCGGGCAACGTTGAATACCTTCGCGAACATGCTGACGGATTTGAGGTAAGCGCAGTCCAATTGTCGGAGAACCGTGGCAGCCCAATTTCATCTTCGCGCATCCGTGCGTTGGTCGTTGATGGAGATATCGAACGTGCGAACGAATTGCTCAGTCGTGCTTATTACTTGCGCGGCCCAGTAGTGCATGGTGAAAAGCGTGGCCGCACTATTGGATATCCAACCGCCAACATTGGCCTTGCCGACAATGCGACGATTCCTGCCGACGGCGTATATGCGGGATGGCTAACTGTCGGCGATGAGCGTTGGAAAGCCGCGATCTCTATTGGCACCAATCCAACATTTCCCGGCGTACGCGGACGACAAGTAGAAGCGTATGCAATTGATATGACCGGCCTTGATCTCTATGACCGAGAGGCAAAATTGGAATTCAATTTCCGTCTTCGAGACACCTTGAAATTTGATGGCCTAGACCCATTGTTGGTACAGATGAAGGCAGATTGTCTGCGCGCGAAGGAACTTTTGTCTTAATAAAGTTCTCGAGAAACTCCCCGAATTACCTTTATATACCGTCCGGTAATCTGCACAATTACCCCAAGCAGTTCCTCAACCCGTGAGGAAATTTTTTTTGGGGGGAATATGTCTGAACGCAAACTAGTTAAAAACCTCAATGTGTGGGAGGCGATCGGTATCTCCGTCGCGCTCATGGCTCCATCAATGGCTGCAAATATCAATCCACAGGGAAGCGTCGGCCGTGCCGGTCGCGCAGTCCCACTCTCATTTGCTATCGCCACGATCGGTGTCTTGCTCATCGCATATGGGTTTGTACGTCTTTGCCAGCACTTTAACCACGCGGGCAGTGTTTACGGTTTCGTCGGTGCAACAACAGGTGCACGTAGCGGTGTCGTAGCTGGTTGGGGATTGCTCGGTACATATACTTTTTACGGTTGCGTTACATCAATGGCGGCCGGAATCTTTGGCGCTGATTTCTTGAACAAGCTTGGAGTTTGGAAGCATCAACCAACATGGGCTCCATTCCTCATCGGTGCTATCGCATTGGTATTGGCTTACTGGTTAGCAGTTGTTCCTGCTCGAAATGGAACACGTCTCCTTCTATCATTCGAAGGCGTAACCGTTTGCTTGATCTTGGTGACAACACTTGTTGTATTCATCAAACTAGCAACAGGACATGCACCTAACCACAACCATGTTGATTGGTCGGTATTTTCTATTCCTAAGAGCGCCGGCTTCAACGGAGTATTTGTTGGCGCGGTATTTGGATTCCTTTCTTTCGCAGGATTTGAAGCTTCTTCAACGCTAGGTGAAGAAACTACAAACCCACGCAAAGATATTTCACGCGCGATGCTTGGAACCGCGATCTTTGGTGGTTTCTACTTCGTCATCGTTACTGCTGTTGAGGTAATGGGATTCGGTACCAACGACGCTGGAATTAAGGCATTTGGTGCATCAGGCTCACTTATGGGTGACCTTGGCTCAAGTTTTATAGGGTCATGGATCGGAACCTTGATCTCACTCGGCGCGTGTGTTTCAGCATTCGGTTGCTTGCTCGCATGCCTCGTTGGTGGATCACGCTTGGCATTCGCAATGGCTCGCGATGCTGGACACGGCCACCTCAGCACCGTTCATTCAAAGAATGGAACTCCAGTAAATGCGACCCGCATCATGACAGTTGTTGTGCTTGCGATCGTCGTGATCTGGCACTTCTCTTGGAACAAGCAAGCCTTTGATATCTTCGCTGGTTCTGGTGTGATCGGAACATTGATTCTCTTGGTCGTCTATTTGATGGCCACCGTCGGCGCAATTCGTTTCATCTTCGGTTCGGTGAAGCGTGCACCAATGTGGGAGGTCATCATCCCGATCCTTGGAATTGTTATGTTGGGCATTACGATTTGGAACAACATTCATCCATGGCCAACAGCCTGGGCCTCAAGAGCGCTCCCTATTGCAGCCATTATCTGGCTCGTTGTAGGCATCATCTTTATCTTGGCTCGGCCAGCACTTGCTCAAAAGATGGGTGATCAACTTCGCAAGGACGAAAACCTTTCTGCAGCTCAATAAAATCTGTACCATGTTCGCATGCTAAATAACGCACGCGTAGTCGATCTGACCATCCCTTTAGGTTCAGAGGTGGTCATGTGGCCAGGGGCCCCCGCTCCAGAAGCGGAAACCCTGGTCACAGTCGCGCATGATGGCTTTTACGCCCGGCGCGTTACCTTCTTTGAACATACCGGAACACATTTCGACGCCCCATGTCACTTCATTGATGGAGCAACGACAGTCGACAAGATTCCTGCATCGGAACTTGTGAGGCCTGCAGTAGTCATCGATATTTCCAAGCGCATTGCGGGAGATCCAGATGGCGAACTATTGCTCTCCGATGTCGAGGCATTCGAGGCGGAGCACGGCGTTATTCCGAAATCATCTGCAATCTTGCTTCGCACCGGTTGGGAAGAATTCAACTCAGATTCAATTCGTTATGCCGGCAATCCCGGTGACCTACGTTTTCCTGGATTCGGCGTTGAAGCCTCCAAGTTTTTGGTAAACGAACGTGGCGCAGCCGCATTTGGTACTGACACACTCGGCATTGATCCTGGCGCTGCAACTTCTTTTCCGGTTCACTCACAAGTGACACATCCAGCAGGACTTTGGCACTTGGAAAACTTGCAGAACCTCGCACTGTTGCCAGCGATGGGATCATGGATCGTTGTCGGAGTATTGCCACTGGTAGGTGGATCAGGGAGCCCAGCTCGCGTCATAGCGCTCGTTCCCTAAGATGTTTTCAGAACTTACCTTTCTGGCAACGTGCGACTTGGTTGGACTTGTTCGCGGTCGCGCGATACCAGGTTCACTTAAAGAAGGCACAAGCGTTGGTTGGGTACCAGCAGATTTAGCGATCACTAGTTTTGGCGGGATTTGGGATGAGAACCCCTTTGGTTCGCAAGGTGATCTTCGACTAATACCGGTACCTGGTGCTTCATTTTCACTGCCAGCAGTCGGCGATGGATTGCCATGGACCATCAACTTGGCGAAGCAATCCAATATTGATGGGACGCCATGGCAGAACGATCCGCGCGAATTCGCTGAACGTGCGCTAGTCCGCCTGAAGAGTGAATTCAATATTGACCTTATTGCGTCGTTTGAGCATGAGTTCTTGCTCCGTGGTGATGGCGTAAGCGGTTCCCCATTTGGACTAGACGCTGCACGAGTAGTAGAACCATTTGGATCAGCGCTCGTTGAAACTCTTGCAGCGAACCAGATGGAACCGGAAAATTGGTTACCGGAATATGGCAGCGGACAATTCGAGATCACGCTCGCGCCATGCGATGCGTTGATCGCTGCAGATCGCGCGATTGCGCTTCGCGAAATCGTTCGTGACTTAGCTCGCCGGAATAATCTCAAGGCCACCTTTGTCCCCCTTCCTCATCCAGATAGCGTGGGCAACGGCGTTCACGTTCACTTATCGCTCTGGCGCGATGGTGAACCATTGACATATGACGCAACCAAGCCAGGCAATTTGAGTTCCGTAGCATCAAAGGCGTTCAATGGAATTTTGAACCACGCGGCAGCCATCCTTGCGTGGACTGCACCATCTGCAATTTCATTCCTGCGTCTCACCCCACATCGGTGGAGCGCCGGGGGAGCGTTCATTGCAGTGCAGGATCGCGAGGCCTTGCTTCGCATAGCCCCCATCACTTCAAGTGACCCTGCGAAAGCAGCCTCAATGTTTAACGTTGAATTCCGCGCTGCCGATGCGACCGCGAACCCGTGGTTAGTGATTGGGGTATTGGCTCACGCACTGGTAGAAGGACTACGAGCAGATAGGGAAATTGCAGTTATCGGAGTGCAGGATAAGGCGCTGCCCGCTAGCCTTGAAGAAGCGATTGCCGGTTTGAAAGCCGATGTAATCGCGAGCGAGTGGTTTCCAAAGGAGTTGCAAGAAGTGCATTTAGGAATTCGGGAGACCGAAGCAAAGATTTTAAGAGATCTCAACGACGCTGAACGATGTGAAAGGTATACAAATGTCTACTGATTTCCTGGGGGAGTCCCTGCGCAAGATCGGTCCAGTCAGTGAATTCTTGGCGGATCTTTCGCTCGTCGATCATCACGTTCATGGTGTCGTGAGAGAAAATCCATCGGCTGAATCATTCGCAAACATGATTACCGAATCGGATCGCACGCCAACTTCGGTGGAAGTCGCTCTGAATTCTCAAGTCGGATTTGCCGTTCGTCGCTGGGCAGCGCCACTGTTGGGAGCACCCGAGCACATCTCTGCTGATGATTACTTTAAACATCGCATTGCGCTCGGCAATGATGTGGTGAATGAAAAGCTTTTGAAGGCCGCCAATATTGGTCACTACTTCATTGAGACCGGATACCGCGGTGATGAAATTTATGGCGTGGATGGCATGCGTTCCATTACTGGCTCGACCGTGAGTGAGATCGTTCGGATTGAAACTATTGCTGAATCGTTGGTACGTCGTGGAACAAGCGCACAAACATTTGCTGCGGACTTCGTCGCGGACCTCGGCGCAGCTGCGCAGAACGCGATCGGACTGAAGTCGATCGTTGCATACCGAATCGGTTTGGATTTTGATCCAACTCGTCCATCTGCAAGTGAAGTTGAAGCCGCTGCTGGCCGCTGGCTCAAGGAAGTTACTGATACCGGCGTTGTTCGCGTGGCCGATCCAATACTTTTGCGTTTCTTGATTTGGAGTGGCGCTGATTTGCGCCTGCCCTTCCAATTCCATATTGGTTATGGAGATCCTGACCTCAACTTGCACAAGTGCGATCCGCTTCTGATGACCGACCTCATTCGCGCATTTGAAGCGCTAAACATTCCTGTCATGTTGCTCCACACCTATCCATATCAACGTAACGCCGGTTACTTGGCGCAGATGTTCGACAACGTCTACTTGGATGTCGGACTCGCCGTTAACTACACAGGTGCACGTTCTGGAGCGATCATCGCTGAATCACTGGAGCTGGCCCCGTTCCACAAAATCCTCTTCTCGTCAGATGCTTGGGGCCTCTCTGAACTGACCTTCCTTGGCTGCCATCTATTTAGGCGTGGGCTTGGACGCTTGCTGGATGGATTCGTTGCTGATGATGAATGGAGCTTGCCGGAGGCGATTCGCATCGCAAAGGCCATCGGTCATGACAACGCGCTAGCCGCGTACCGCATCTAATTAATCTTTGAGCTGGAGGGATAACGACATGAGCAAAAAGAAAGAGATCCTTGAAAAGGTCGAGGATGAAAACATTCGCTTAATTCGCTATTTGTATTGCGATCCAGCCGGTGTGATTCGAGGTAAAACTGTTACCGCCTCGCAACTGCCTTCCAAAATTACTGAAGGTGTTGGACTCACGCGAGCCCAACATGCAGTGAATCTATTCGAGGATTTAGTTCCCGTGGAAGGAATGGAGCCGGTCGGTGAAGTTCGCATCGTTCCCGATATGGATACTTTCGGGATTCTGCCGTGGGTCGATCGCACCGCATCCTTCTATTGCGATCTCACCGAACAAGATGGAAGTGACTGGGGCGGATGTACTCGCTCTGTTCTAAAGCGCGCGATCAAAGTTTTGGAAGAGTCCGGACTCACCATGTACTCGGCATTCGAGTCAGAGTTTTATTTGGCGACGATGGGCGCCAATGGACCGGTTCCTTGGCAGGACGGGCCGGTGTATTCCAGCAGCGGAATGGATCGCGCGAGCACTGTCATGCACGACATGGTCGACAACTTGGAAGCTCAGGGAATCGTTGTTGAGCAAGCGATCAACGAATACGGTCCAGGCCAACAAGAGATTGCCATTAAATATTCAGATGCGCTGAGCTCTGCTGATAACCATCTGAAATTCCGCGACACGATTCGGGGAACGGCCGAAGTGCAGCATGGTCTGCTCGCATCACTGGCTCCGAAACCATTTAAAGATGGCATTGGTTCAGGTGCACACGTTCACTTCTCTGTTTGGAAAGGCGAAGGCAAAGATAAGGTCAACCTTTTCTATAACGAGAACAACCCGACCAAACTTTCAGAGTTCGGTGAGTCATTCGTTGCCGGAATCTTGGAACACCTACCCGCGCTGATCGCGCTCACCTGTCCGTCCACTGTTTCCTATCATCGTTTGAAGCCACACTCATGGGCCGGAAACACCGTCTCCTGGGGCTATGACAATCGCGAGTGCGCCGTCCGCGTCGCCAGCCCATTTAAGGGTCGGGAGATGCAATCGATCAATCTGGAGTTGAAGTCTTGCGACGGCTCGGCCAATCCATACCTGGCGCTGGCTGGAATCATCCTGGCTGGCATGGATGGCGTGAAGCGAAAGCTCCGCCCACCGCTGGACGCGACCCGTGACCCCAACCTGCTCTCTGAGGCCGAACGCGCTGCCTGCGGAATCAGGCCGCTGCCTTCGACCCAGCTGGAGGCGCTGGCCAATCTGGAGAAAGACCAAGTATTGGCCGACGGTTTGGGGGAGCTGATGCTTCGGGCAATCCTGGTAACCAGGCGTGCGGAAGCCGCCAAGGCAGAGGAATTAGGAGAAGATTGGGCCAGATTGCAGACTTTCAGCACCTTTTAGTCCCATAGAGCCCCGCCCACATCTGATTTTCCTCAATTTCGCCCCTCATTGGGGCGCTGGTAGCCTTGGGCACGCATAAAGCGAGAAAGCGCGCCTTCGTGAATCACACCGAGGCCCTCGTGAAAGTCCAAGGAGTGTCATCATGGCCCTACAGCCAGCTGAGAAAAAAGAGATCATTGCAAAGTACGGCGCTTCCGCGACCGACACAGGAAGCCCAGAGGCACAGATTGCCCTGCTCTCGCGCCGTATCGAGGAAATTACCGAGCACCTCAAGACTAATAAGAATGACCACCACAACCGTCGTGGACTCTTGTTGCTAGTCGGTAAGCGTCGTCGTCTTTTGCAATACCTCGCAAAGACCGATGTTGCTCGCTACAGAACGATTATCGAAAAGCTCGGTATTCGTCGCTAATTAATTAATACTCATTAATTAAATATTTAAGTACGGCTCTCTTGCGTTTAGAGAATCGGTCCTCGGTAGTGGTTTACGGAAAGTAAATCCGTGAACTTCGATCGAAGATCCATTTCCTAATGTGAGAGAGCCGAGAAATGGAGATGACCCATGGAGGGTCCAGATGTTAAGTTCGCCGTTGCCACAATAGATAACGGTAAGTATGGAAAGCGCGAGATCCGTTTTGAAACCGGACGCCTCGCAAAGCAAGCAGCAGGTACCGCACTCGTTTATCTCGATGATGATTCGATGTTGCTCTCTGCTACAACAGCTTCAAAGCAACCAAGAGATCAATTCGATTTCTTCCCACTCACAGTTGACGTCGAAGAGCGTATGTATGCCGCGGGCAAAATCCCTGGCTCATTCTTCCGTCGCGAAGGTCGTCCTTCAGAGGATGCAATCCTTACCTGTCGTTTGATCGACCGCCCACTTCGTCCAGCATTCGTTAAAGGTCTGCGCAACGAAGTT
>Ga0164297_10001466_pt1 | contig 25020 bp, 22 predicted proteins | sample GEODES058metaG_FD_113539 | JGI IMG/M metagenome (GOLD analysis project Ga0164297, IMG submission 113539) | Dystrophic lake water microbial communities from Trout Bog Lake, Wisconsin, USA - GEODES058 metaG | ecosystem: Environmental > Aquatic > Freshwater > Lake | place: USA: Trout Bog Lake... | reverse complement strand
GTGGGCGTTGGAGCCGGACTTTCTCGTGCTGGGCAAAGGCCTCGGCAGCGGCGTGGCGTTTGCGATGTACGGCATGAGCGACGCGGTGGCCGGCTGTGTCGCGCGGCACCTCGATTCGGACATCGGGCCGCGCGGCCTCTCGTTGGGCGGTACGACCTACGGCAGTGCGTTGGCGATGAACATCGCCCGAGCGGTGCTGGAGCAGGTGCTCACGGTCACGGCCTATGACGCTGTGCGGGCGCGCGGCGCGCAGCTCGCCGACGGTCTCGACGCGGTGTTCCGGCGTCACGCCCTGCCGTGGACCGCCTTTCGGTGCGGACCGCGCGCAGGCTATTGTTTGCAGCCCCAGCTGCCCGTCACCGGTGAGCAGGCTTGGGCGTCACTCGATTACGACTTTATCGATGCGCGACGGGTGTATTTCGCCAACCGCGGTTTGTGGGACGCGGTGGGCTCGGCCGGTCCGCAAGCGGGTCTTGCGCACACGAGTGCCGATATCGATCGTTATGTGGCGACCGCAGGCGAGTTCTTGGCCGAGGTGTGTCGCTGACACACGAGCGGCGACGGACCCGAAGCGGATCGATTGAGGCGACCGTCGGGTCGCCTCGATCGGACCGTGTCTGCGCTTAGGTCGCTGTGGTGGTCAGGTTGTTGGCCGACAGGTTCGTGACGCCCACGAGCGTTATCGACGTGCGATCGGCCAGCGTGATCACGGTGTTGCCCCCGACGACCTTGATATCGCCGAGCGATTGCAGTTGGGCGAGGGTATAGCCCTCGACGTACAAGCCCCCACCTGCGGCGGTATTGAAGCCTTGAATCACATGGGTGCCGCCCGCGCCACCGCCGTACTGCGCGGTCTGCGTGGACTTGAAGAACTCGAACAGGTTCGAGCCACTGCCGGCCTGGAGCGTGTCGTGGCCGGCGCCGCCGACGAACGTCGCGTTCCCGGTGCCGCCTTTCATTGAGGCATTCGAAGCGCTGGCGGCGCGACACCCCGAACCGGGTGTGGCGCCGGTCGTTGATGCGCGTGACGCACGCGGCGAGCGCCTCGTTGATCTGCGTGAGGCTGGTGAACCGCTGGCGCCGGTACCGGAACCGCAGGTAGCGCATCAGGATCTTGACCAGCCCTTCGACGATCGCCTTGTCGCGCGGGTGGCCGGGCCGCGCCGGCACCACCGCCGTCGTGTAGTGCGCGGCGAGCGCTGCGTAGGTCGGGTTGCGGTCGGGGTCGTACAGGTGGCACTTGAGGACCCCCTGCTTCAGGCAGTCCGGCACCGTCACGTGCGGCACGCCGCCGTAGAACGCGTACATCCGCTGGTGGCTGTCGAGCCAGTTGCGGCTCTTCATGTCGTCGGTCGCCCAGGCAAAGAGCAGCTGGCTGAAGCCGAGGCCAGCGACGTATACCCACGCGTGCCGCAGTTCGCCGGTACGCAGATCCACCCACTCGACCGGATCGCCGGCCCAGTCCACCTCGACCCGCTCCGCGGGCATGAAGTCCCGCGCGGTGACCGTCGCCTGCCGGAGCTCCGGGAACTTGCGGTAGAACTGCTTCCAGAAGTTCGGGTAGCCGGTCAGGCTCTGGGCGCGCTCCTCCCAGACGAACTTCAGCGGGTGGCCGAGGCCGAGGTCGTACAACACCGCCGGCCAGTCGATCTGCGACATCCACAGCGGGTCCGGCGTCGCCTTGCGGATCGCCGGCGACTGCCGCAGGCCATCCCGCACCTCGCGGACGGTCTTGCGCGAGCACTTGAGCGCGCGGGCAATCTCCCGCAGGCCGCGGCCGTCCCGCAGCCGCCGCTCGATCTCCTTGAATCGGTCCACCGTAACGCTCCTGGTGCCCATCTCGCCCTCCCGTCGTGGTGGCACGACGGTACAGGCCCCGGTTGCCGCCCAAAGCGGCCCCGCCGGTGGTCCCCATCCAGGAAATCGGTGGTCCCCAACCGAGGAAATCGGGTGGGTCCGAACTCAGGAAATCAGGTGGTCCCCAACCCAGGAAATCGGGTGGTACCCATCAGAGGAAATCGTCCAATCAGTGAGCTACGCGTGGTTTTACAATAATTCGGAAACATCTCAATCATCAATAAGATGCACCCACGCAGCGCCGCTATGTCTACTTCGGTAGCCGCTTTTTTGTAACGGACCCTAATGCCACCAACTCGCGTAACGATCGTTCACCTTTCTCAATGAGCCTGCAGTAAACGACGCGAGTGCCACGCAGCCCTTCGTGGTCGAAGTGCTAGTGGCCGGTGACGGTGAAAACTTAGCGCTGGCACCAGATTGTATTGGTGCATAGATAGACGGGACGGGGGCCGTCCTAGGGCCGCGCTTCTCTTTCGGCCGTCGTGCGCATATACTATGCGCATACACCATGCGGGTCGCTGTAAATGGGCGCAAAGAAAGCCGTCAACGTCTCGATCCAGACCGAGCTACTCGATGCCGCGCGAGCCGAAGACATCAACTTATCCGCAACACTGGAGGCGGCGCTGGCGTATCAGCTTCGCATTCGACGGCGCGACCGTTGGCGGGCTGAGAATGAGGCGGCTATCGAAGCGTATAACCGCGATGTCGACGAGAACGGCTCGTTCGGCGATAACGCGCGCGCAGCTTCTAATGCCGCAGTTTGCCGTTTACAAGAATCGTAACGAGGCCACGCGGGGACGGTTCCCGCTGCTGCTGGACGTTCAATCAGGTCTCCTGGATCCGCTCAATACGCGGGTGGTTGTTCCCTTGAGCCCCGCGGCGCCGGCAAAAGCACGCGCTATGGAAGCGCTCACGCCGAAGCTTCCGGTAGCCGGCAAAGAATACGTCATGGTTACGCCGCAGCTGGCCGGTATATCCGTGCGAGAGCTCGGGGCCATCGTCGACACTGTCTCGAGTGAACGAGCCAAGATCATCGGCGCGCTCGATCTTTTGATTACGGGCATCTAGCGTTACGCGTGAACCGGCATTCGACCTTGCGCGGGAGTCTCGAGCAGCTCCCCCGGCACGCCCACAACGCGCGGGTTCGACCGGCCACATTTTACCAACGCAACTTGGTGAAAGAGCGTTGGGAAACGCCCCGAGATGCGCGCGGTCTGCGCCGGTTCTCGCCCGCGATCTGGACCACATAGCCTCGGTCACTTGCCGCGCTGCGCAAACGCGCATCGGCCAGAAGCGATCCGCGACGCGGGTCCGTGCAGTCAGTGCGGCGCGGGCGTCGGCTCGAACAGTCCCCGTTTCATCACACACTTGACCCACACCGCGCCGAGCACTGCGAATACGCCGAGCACGATGCCAGTGTAGCCAACTATAACCGGCGTCAATTCCGGGCTCGGCGAGCTGGTAGCAATGACAAATGCCATTCCGGCCAATGCCAGTATCGGAATCAAAGGATAGCCGGGAACTTTGAACGGTCGGTGCAGCTGAGGCTGGCGCCAGCGAAGCGCAATCAGGGAGATTTGCGCCAGCATGTATGCGAGCAGCCATGATACGGAGGCGGCGATAAGCAGTGGCAGTATGGAGCTGACGTCCCCACCCGACCATACCAACCCGACAAGGGGCAAGGCGCTGACGAAGAGTATCGCCAGAACGGGCGTGCCGAGCCGTGGGTGACTGTACTTCAGGAACGGCATGACTTGCCCTTTTTCCGCCATACCCTGCAGCATTCGCGGCAGTGACGCCAGTGCCGTGTTCATCAGACTGCACGAAGCCGTGACCGCCAGGAGCGTTACCCAAACGCTGGCGCGAGATCCGAACGCGGCGACCGCGTAGTCGAGATGCGGCGTCGCGGAGCTCAGAAGCACGTCGCGCGGGATTACGTAGGCGCTACCAATACCGAACAGTAACTGCGCGACGAGCACACAAAAGAGTCCGCCGATCATCGCGCGGGGCAAGTCCCGATTGGGATTTTTCGCCTCGCGTACCAGCGGCGTAACGAATTCAGAGCCCACGAATACCCAAAAGCCGAGGGCGATGACCCCGAGCGTGGTGCAATGAGTTCCAAGTGCCGAAAGAGCCTGCGCGCTTCCACCGGCGAGGGGTCGCGCCGCCAGACCTGAAGTCGCGACCAGCCCGGTCACTATCAGGAAAGCAAGCACGCTAAAGCTCAGGATTGTCTGGATGCGCGCCATTACGTCGGTACCGATGATATTCAGAAAAGCAAAAGCCGAGACGATTGCGAACGGCCAAAAGTACGGCGGCACCGCCAACGGGATCGCCTTGCGAAGCGCCTCATTGGCGAGAATGAGCTCTGCAGGCAAGCCAAAAAGCGCGGGAGTGACATAGCCGGCGAACACCAGCAGAATGGCAGGAAAGTTACCTAAAGCGATCTCTGCGTAGCTGCTCAAGCTGCCGGCGCTGGGTATCATCAAGGCCATTTCCGCGTACGCCATCGCATTAGCCAGTGCAATTGCAAACGCAATGAGAAGGGCGGCTACGAATCCCCACCCGCCAATTCCCATTCCCTGCAATAGCGAAACCATCGCTTGCTGAGCGACGACGACTCCGATTGATACGGCGAACAGCGGGCGCAGCCCGAGACGACCAATTGGCGGCGTACCTTCGATCGACGATGCCTTGGGCGTGATCTCAGTCATATGGCTCCAATCGGTATCGGTATGACGCTGTTGTAAGGAGCACGCTCAGGCAGATTTATTGCCGGCAGACAGTGCCGTTAAGCACACGGGAAGGCCGTGGCGCCGCTTGGCGTTGCCCCAATCGGATTCCCGCGGTTAATTCCCAGTATAATCGGCCCATGAAGTCCACCCGACCGACGACCAGAGCTTCAGCTGGTCGGAACGCAGAAAAAACCCCGCGTACGCGCCGCATATCCGGGCGCGACCGGGCCAAGATCACGGTTGAGCGCATTCTCGCGTGCGCCCAGCGTGTTCTGGTGCAGAAAGGTTACGGTGCATTTTCGATGCGTCTCGTGGCGACTGCGACCGGAATCTCCGTCGGCAACCTTCAGTACCATTTCCGGAGCAAGCGTGAGCTGATTCGGGCGCTCGTGCATCGCTTGACCACGTATTATTTCGACCGCTTCGAGAAGATTCTGGTTGCCCACCGTGCTCACGGCGAGTTCCCTGTCGAGCAGCTGGTGCGATACGCATTGACGGAGGCGGTTACGCCTACAACGGTGCGCACATTCCGCGAACTTTGGGCGCTTGCGAATCACGACGCGGCCGTTCGTCGCGTGCTGGATGACTTTTACGAAGACGTAATCGAGGGAATCGTCGCGGCGCTCGGTCGTTCGTGTCCAGGGGCAGATCCGGTGCTCGTGCGGGAAAGCATTTACCTGATGACGGTATTGTCGGAGGGCTGCCTCGTCGTGTACGGCACGCGGCGGAGCAGGGCCGTGGGGCATCAGCGTCTTGTCGCGTTGGCCGTACAACTGATCGCGCCGCTCACAGGTGCGAAGCCGATGCCTACCGTGACTTGCGCTGCCTAGTCTCGCTGCTGGCATCAGCGATCGTTTTTCGGCGAGGTGAGCCCGGACCCTCGCCAACTCGCGGTGTGACAATGTCTGGCGACCGCGTACGCGCTCAACCACGGCGGCGCGCGATTGAGTCTGCCACAACGCACGCCAACTCAAACATCATCGTCGCTCCTACGTAGGCTGTATTGCCAGTGTTGTCGAAAGGTGGAGCCACCTCGACAACATCGCCGCCAATTAGGTTGAGGCCCCGTAGGCGCCTGATCATCAACTGGGCTTCGAGCGTGGTCAGCCCACCGGGTTCCGGTGTCCCCGTGCCCGGCGCATAGACCGGATCTAGTCCGTCGACATCGAAACTGATGTACGTCGGACCGTCGCCGACGATCTCGCGCGCTTCGTCGATCACGGACCGGTAGCCACGCTCGTGGAACTCGTCCATGTAGACGACCCGCATGCCGGACTCATGGCTGAAGTTCCAAAGACCGGGATCGGGAATCGAGCCCCTGATGCCGATCTGAACGGTTCTCTTTGGATCAAGCAGACCCTCCTGTACGGCATGCAGGAATGGGGCGCCGTGGTGGAATTTCGAACCGGCGTAGGGACCGCACGTGTCGCAATGGGCGTCGAAATGAATCATCCCGATTGGCCGTTCTTTCGCAATTGCGCGAAAAATCGGCAGTGTGATTGAGTGGTCGCCACCAGCGGCAATCGGCACGACCCCGGCAGCGTGGACCCTGGCTAGCGCTCGCTGGATGTCGTCATGCGCATCTTCCAGCTTGTACTGGTGATCGATCTGCGTATCGCCGATATCAGCGACGCGCACGAGTTCCATCGGCGAGATCCTCAAGGACTGGTGAAAGGCCCGAATCATGCTGGACTGATTGCGGATTTCACGCGGTCCGTGGCGCGCGCCCGGTCGGTTTGTGACGCCACCGTCAAAGGGCACGCCGATAAGTCCGAGTTCGACGCCCCCGAGGTCTTGGGCAACCCGTGCTCCAAGCAACGATGCAACGCCGCCACCAGTCGGCGCCAGGTTCACGACATCGGCTTGTATCTCGTCGGGCATTGTCTGGCCTCCGCCAATAATTTTTCTGCAACATGCAATACGGTTGACCTAATGGCAGTACCGAGTATAGTACGATCGTACTAGGAAAGGAATCGGCGGTTTTTCGTAGGGCGCGAGTCCCGATTCCTGCAGGAAAGGACGGACTCCCAGGCAGAAGAACTTGAGGTGCCGCAGACGTGAAAATCAGGCCGTTGCCAGTGATCTCTTTGGCGCTCGCCGCGCTATCCGTCGACCTAAAGGCTGCTGCGCAGTCTGCTACTGCGCCGGGCGCGGAGGCTCTCGAAGAGATTATTGTCACGGCGCAACGACGCCAGGAGCGACTCCAGGACGTGCCGATCAGCCTAAGCGTCTACACGCAGGCAGCTATGGACACGCAGGGCGTCCGTGCTATTGACGACATCGCACGTCTCACTCCCGGGGTCACTTTCGCGCGCGGATCGGACCAGAACTCCGAATCCAGCAACATATCGATTCGGGGCATCAGTTCGACCGCCGGGGCAGCGACGACCGGAATCTATCTCGATGATACTCCGATCCAGAGTCGGCACCTTGCTTACGATACGTTCAATGCGTATCCGGCGCTCTTCGATATCGACCATGTCGAAGTGCTGCGTGGGCCGCAGGGGACGCTCTTCGGCGCGGGCTCAGAGGGCGGAACCATCCGATTTATCCTGCCTCAACCGAACCTGCGGGAAGATTCTGCCTATGTCCGGTCAGAGCTTGGATTCACAAAGGGCGGAGACCCGACCTATGAGATCGGCGCGGCGTATGGCGCGCCTATTGTTCAAGACAGTTTCGCGTTCCGTGCGAGCGTTTCGTACCGTAGCGAGGGTGGGTATGTCGATCACGTCGACTGGCACAACCAGACGACGATCAATGCGAGGTCGAACTGGGACCAGACCCTCACCGCGCGTGTCGCCTTGCGCTGGCAAGTCAGCGATGCGTTGACGATATCGCCGTCGGTTTACTACCAGCGATACTACCTGGCCGACACGTCGGCATATTGGGCGCCCGGCCCGGGTGCTGATCCTGCCCTTGCGTTCCTGGCAGACGGATTCAAGAACGGCAACGCGCGGCCCAATTCCAGTAATGACAGTTTCTACGTTCCGGCCCTGAAGGTCGACTTGAACCTAGGGGACGTCCGGGTCGCGTCCAACACGTCGTACTTTTCCCGTGATCAGACCGCTACGCTCGACTTTACGCAGTTTGACCGCGCAGTATTCATCGGCAACCCATTTCCGCCGGTAGGCAGCGTGGCCCCCACGGCCACCGCAGACATCCAGGATATCTTCACACAGGAGGTTCGGGTCGAGTCGACGGAGGAACAGGCGCGTGTGAAATGGACTGCCGGTATTTTTTATCAGCGAGCGCGAGAAAACACGATCGAGGACGTCTACGATCCGAACCTACCCGGCGACTTCGATGCCGGGCTCGGTTTGCCTCCGGGCAGCTTTGTGTCCATTTTTGGCCCGACGCTGAACGGATATGTCTACCGCCAGGATCCGTTCCGGGGTATCGACGAACAGGTCGCGGCGTTCGGGCAGGCTGAAGTCAAGCTGATCGACGCCCTCACGCTGTCGGTAGGCTTGCGGGTAGCCAAGACGGACTTCAACGTCGACGCAGCCTACGCGGGACCCGCCGTCGGTCCATCCATCTCCAGCAACGGCTCCATTAGTGAGAAGCCGGTTACCCCGAAGGTCGGTTTGACCTACAAGTTGAGCCCAGAGAACATGATCTACGCGCTGGCGGCCAAGGGCTACCGCGTGGGCGGAGCCAACGCCGCTGTTGGGATCCCGTGTGGACCGTCGCTCGCTGCGATCGGGCTGTCCTCGGCGCCGCCCACTTACAACTCTGACTCGGTCTGGAGCTACGAGGTTGGGAGCAAGAACTCATTTGCCGACCGCAAAGTGTTCGTCAATGCCAGCGCCTATCTGATCAAATGGCGCAACATCCAGCAGAACGTCGCCCTGTCTGCCTGCGGTTTCCAGTTCGTCGACAATCTCGGCGCTGCGGAGAGCAAGGGGTTGGACCTCGAGACTGAATTCCGGCCACTGACGAACTTGTCGTTCGGTGGCACGTTCGGCCTGACCGACGCGAGCTATACACAGACAGTGCTCTTGCCCAGGGCGACGTCGTCTCTGGTTCAAGACGGCGACCATCTATCCGGATCACCGTGGACGCTCAACGCCTGGGGCCAGTACGGGTTCCAGGTTGTCGGCCAGTCCGGGTACGCGCGTTTCGACTACCAATACAACGCGAAACAGACCGACCACGTTCCCAACCAGGATCCGTTGAACGGTGGTTATGCAAAGTGGTACTCCGGCGTGCCAGCCCAAAGCTACATGACGGTGCGGTTCGGCGTTCGAACGCAGCGCTTTGACGTGTCGCTCTATGCGCAGAATCTCTTTAACACGCATCCAAAGCTGGTGCAGTCACAGGACGTAGGCTCTCCTGCGGGTGGTTCACCCCTGTTCTATGATATTACGTGGCGGCCGCTGACGGTTGGCCTGACTGGCACTTACCGTTACTGATGAATCGGCACGCGCGGAACGTGGTCAGGAGCCGGCGTTCGGCGCGACCATGCGACGTGTGCAATATAGCGTTGAGGCGATCCGACCGATGTACTTGCTTTCAATTGAGCCCCGGTGAACCGACGAACGCTCGTCCTGGCTGGGATCGTCGCGCCGTTGGCAGGTGTGGCGTTGGCAGCAGGCTTTGCGCCCTTCCTGTACAGCGAGTACGCACTGCGCGAGGCGCACGAAGTCGTGGGTCCCAAGCCTGTCGGCGCAGTCCGGGGGCGCTGGTTCGACGACTACTTCCTAGTCGAATCCATTGAGGTCTAGCGAGAAGATTCGTGCGAAAAAGTGCCACTTCTGTGGATAACTCACGGATCGAGCTGGCGGTTGTCGGGTAGCGGCTCGGTTTCGCACCGCACCGGGAACTTTCCGAACCGGAGCAGGTGACGCGTCAGGAACGGGCTCAGGTGCTTGGCGTCATTGACGTCGAACGGGTAGCCCTCTCGTTTCAGCTGCTGAATGACCGTGGTCTGGTCGGCCACCGTCTGCAGGATGACGGCATTGGCGAGCAGCTGGTTGGCGATCACGGCCTTCTCCTGATCGGCTCGGCTGTTGGTTCGCAACACACCCTCGCTCCCAAAATGCAGATGAGCCGCGAAGTCGTGGTAGTGCTCGCCCTTGTTCGCTTCATGAGTCACCGACCGGCGCAGATCGTTATCTTCGATCCAGCGTAGCAAGTATAAGGTCCGGAACACATGGCCCAGTTCCTGGAATGCGCGATATAAGCGGTTGCGGCGACTGTAACTATTGAGCCGGGTCAGCACCCAGGATGCAGAGACGCGTCCGGTCTGGACGGCGAGCGCGACGCGCAGGTAGTCCTTCCAATGTGACTCTATCAACGCCCAGTCGATCGTGCCGCCGTACAGGTGCTCGGTCGCCGGGAGGCGCACGTGCATATCCGATCGATACAACTTGAGCGAGCGCCATTTGCGTATACGCGGCAGGAGTTCGACGCCGAAGAGGTAGGCGAGGCCAAAGACGGCGGCAGATTGGCCGTGGGTGTCGGAGTAGATCCCGGTCGCTTTCAGGACCGAGTCGTTCTTCTGCAGGCCGTCGAACAGGTAGACGCCTTCGTAGGCGCCGGCGGCGATGAAATGCGTGAAGTAGGCGATGTAGTTCGTGCCGACGTGTCGGTAGGCGACCCCGCCGGTCCGACCGTACCGGATGTGGTGGGTGGCCTGGATGTTGTCGTCGTAGGTCGGGATCATCGTGCCGTCCGCGGCGACCTTGTCGGGAGATCCCCAGACCGTGGGAAGTTCGAAGGTCGCGTATACGTTAAGGATGTCGGCGCACGCGGCGCGCAGCGAAGCCGACCCCATATGGCGGCGGTGGATGAATGAGAGCAGGTGCGCCGACACGGGCTCGTCGAAGTGCCGGGCGGCCTGGGTGGGCCCGAGGCCGCTGCCGATCGCGAAGGTCGCGAGGATACTGCGGCTCTGGTGATCCTCGATCTGGGAGCTCAGGCGTCCTGGAGGTCCGAAATTCCGGGTGAACTGGCTCCATCGCTCGACGTTATGAAGGGCCTCGAGCACGGTGCGGCTCGGCATGCGCTCCTGGATCGACTCGGCGAGATCGCGCGCGGACTGAGGCGGGGCGATGCCTGAAGGCCGTGGGGTGACCGGGGAGCCGTCAGGCCCCAGGAGGACGGTTTGATGGACACGGACCGACCTTTCGAGAAGGATGACGCCACGCTCAAGCTTGTCTTTCAGATCCTGAACAAACGACCGGGCGTCGCCTGCGAAGCCGCGGTCGCGCAGATACTGCGCGACGGCCTGAGGCTCCGTGTCGATCGGGTAGATGTCGTTCGTGAAGGCCCCATAATCGGCCGCGCCTTCGACGTAGATGTCGCCGGCTTTGAGTGCGTCGACGAGCTCGCAGAACGAGGCGACCTCGAGCGGGCGACGCCAGTAGTGATGGGGCTCTCCCGGGACACTGACCATCGAGCGCCACTTTGGATCGAGAAAGCGATCATCGAAGGTGGCGATCAGTCGGGGGGCTGGCCGGTCCGGAAATCCGCAGACGAACTGCACGGCGTCGAGGACGCCTGCGGCATCGGGAGCGGCGGCGAGCTGCAGCTCGTCGGCGAGTCGCAGCAGCCAGCTGCGGTGGTTACGGAAGTGAGGCTCGAGGAACGCACGCCAGTCATCCGGACCTTTTGCCAGATGCTCATTGCAGGCGGCCATCACGGCTTCGGCGCCGCCCGCGGGCGCCAACAGGGTGTCGACCTGGGTCGAAAATGACTCCGGGTCGGGGTTCCCGTGACGCGCGCAGGCGACGTCACGCAGCACCGCGACGAGCGCCGAAACGTGCCGCCGCCGCGCCTGATGCCAGGCCTCAAGATCGGCGCGGGCTTTTGCCTCGATACGGCCCATGAATCGGATCAGCATAGTCACGAGGTCGTCGAGCCGGGTCGCGTGCGTCTGGACGACCAGACAGCACAGGAGCGCGCGCCGCCGCGGCGCGGTGTATTCGCGAAGTTCTGTGGCCGTCAGCCGACGGGCCTCCTCAGCCCACGCGTCGAGCCGGGTCGCCGGAATGTCTTGCAGGACTGTGGTCGGCAATACGAGCTCGTTAAGCGACGCAAGTTCGGCGAGCAGATCGTTGAGGTGGTCTCGCGAGGTGCGCTTGGTCGACCTGCAGAGCTTTGAGAACGGTGATTCGGTCGCATCGTCCGGCACGATGAGCAAGGCCTCGAGGCGGCGGCACATCGGCGGCGAAAGGCGCTCACTGACCCTCGCGAGCCAGGCAGTCGTCGCCTGAGCGTGAACGGTGCCCGCCAGCCTTCGCAGGGTGCCGAGCGCCGGCAACTCGACGCTGGCCGAAACCAGCGCTTCGATGGCGCCATTGATGAGGTCCGACAGGTGGGTACGCCCCGCCACAATGCGTTCCATGGTCGACGTGGCGAGCGCTTCGGCGTCCGTGTTCCAGGGCTGGATACCCAGAAAGTCGCGGATTTCGGCCCGATGGCGAACCCGGGTGCGTACCGGGTAGCGGTCGAGCGTGAGGCCCGCAAGGTCGGCGCGTTCGGCGAGGTACGCGACGATCGGGGCCGGGATGTCCTCGGGCGGAGCGAAGCGACCCAGAACCGGGAATGTCTTCAGCCAGCACAGCAGCCCGAGGCGCGATGCGGGCGAGTGGCTCGCCTGCCGAACCCAGCGTAGCTCATCGGGTTTGGGGATAAAAAGCTGACGAATTGCCGCCGGGGTCAGCGGGTCCGGGAACTCGGGGTAAGCGAGCAGCGAGGGTCTGGGCTTGGCCATGAGGGGGTCTGACGAGCAGGAGGGGCGACAAGCGAGTGCCCGGGCGGCGGGTTCGTCAACGGACTTGGACCTAGGTCCCAAAGTGATTACAATGCAATCACTGACATCAGGAGGTGCCATGGCGAGCATCACGATTCGGAATCTGGACGAGGGGCTCAAGAGCCGCCTGCGGGTCCGGGCCGCGCACCGGCGACGCTCGATGGAGGATGAGGTCCGGCACATCCTGAAGGCAGCGCTGAGCGAGGAAACGGCTGAGGCGACCAATCTTGGCGACGCCATTCAGCGCCGGTTCCAAGCGCTTGGCGGGGTCAATCTGAAGCTCGAACCGCGCGCGCCGATCCGCAAGCCGCCGAAGATCGGCCCGTGATCGTTCTGGACACGAATGTCGTGTCGGAACTCATGAAGGCCAAGCCGTCAGCGGCGGTCCTGGCGTGGATCGCGCGTAGTGACAGCAGCGGGTATTGCACAACGAGCATCACCCAGGCGGAGATCCTGCACGGTGTGATGCTGCTGCCGGCCGGCCGCCGGCGGCGGGCGATTGAGACTGCCGCACAGGCCATGTTCGCGACGGAATTTGCGGGCCGCATCCTTCCGTTTGACAGTGCGGCGGCGAAGTCCTACGCCGAACTCGTCAGCGATCGCCGCCGGCGCGGTCGGCCCATCTCGCAGTTCGACGCCCAGATCGCGGCCATCGCCCGGGTGGCAGGAGCGACCTTGGCGACTCATAACGTCCGCGACTTCGAGCATTGCGGAATCGGCGTCGTCGACCCCTGGGAATGACGCTCGCGCCTGAAGGCGGAGCGATCAGGGCAGGCGGGTGGCGGGATTGCCACGCAGCAGCCCCTCGGCCGCGTGATCTTCGAAGCGCTCTTCGTTACGAACGTATTCGCGCAAGACGTCGAGGGATTTATGGCGGGACTGGTCGGCCATCTTGAAGATGCTGGCGTGATTGCGAGCGGCGCTGGTCAGAAAGCCGCTGCGAAGGCTGTGGCCGGCATAGCGGCTCGCATCGAGGCCGACTTTGCCGGCGAGATCCTTGATGATCAGCGCGACACTCTGTGGCGAGAGCCGGGACTTGCCCACCGTGTCGCCGCGGTGCAGGCGCCGAAAGACGGGGCCGGTGGTGATGCCTGCGACAGTCATCCAGTCGAGTACGGCCTGAACGGGGCAGTAGGGCGAACCGGTGACACGGGGGATGGCGACCACCTGGCCAAGTCCCTCCTGGTCGGTCTTCGAACTCGCAATCAGAATAGAAAGGCCTTCAGCGCGGCGGGTTACGTGCTCGGCATCGAGCGCGACCAGCTCGGAGCGGCGGAAGGCGCCTGCGAAGCCGAGGAGCAGGAGCGCGCGGTCACGAAGACCGCGCAGCGTCTGCGGCTCGACCGCATCGACCATCTGCGTGATTTCGTCATCGACCGCCGGGGCCTTCTGGGCCTTCGGGCGTTTCCAGGTACGCCGGATGCCACGCAGGACCTCGTCGACTTCGATGGCGTCGTGCGGCGAGGGATGTCGGGCGCCGATGTGCATCAATCGAATGGCGGCGAGGCGTCGCCCCAACGTCGACGGCGCACGACCGAGTTTCGCTTCCGCCGCCAGAAACAGCGCCACCGTATGCGGGGTCGCCGGCAGCGGTTGCAGGTCCACGCGGCTGCACCAGCCCTGAAAGGCACGCCAGTCGGCTTCGTAGGCACGCCAGGTGGCAGCCGAGCGGCTGGCCTTGGCGTATCCGGTCGCCGCGGCGACGGCTTCGTCGAGGGAAATGGTCGGCAGCGTGGGCTGGCGTTTGGCGGGCAGCTTGTGCATAAGTGGCTGAGAATACGGCACTTTCAAAGTGACGGGAAGGCCTATTATCGATAGTGATCGTTAATTTATATCAGATATAATCACTTATCCAAGCAATCCACGACGCTCGTCGCACCCGGTCATTGGAGGCCCCAAATGGAAGAACCCATCGATAATGCCCTCGCCTTGCTCAAGCGCCAGGCGGTCCTCGAATCCGGTCTGCGGCAACTCGGCGGCATCCGCGTCACCGAAGAACGTGAGCTCTTCGCCGTGCGCGAGCAGCTCAGGCGCTATCCCGAAGCCGTCGCCGCCATCCTGCAGGCCGCCGCGAGTCTCCGCCGGCCAGTGGATGCGTTGAATCCGGAGCACGTCCGCAGCCTCTGTTAGCCGATCCCCATTTCGCGTAAATCGTCACAGTCCACTCGCCGAGACTCCTCCATGTCCCAGCCTCCCAGTGACTCCGGCGGCCGCGAAAGTCCTATTAATCGACGAATGTTACCCGCCGCCGAATACAGCCGGGACGCAACCGCCCGCATTCAGGCTCGCGTCGACGCCGCGGCTTTTGCGCTTCTCCGTGAAGGCAAGAATCCCACCGTCGCCCTCGTCCGCACGCGCATGGGCGGCGGCAGCCCAAACATCGTCGCGCCGGCCCTGCAACAATGGCGCCTCACCTTCGCGGCTCAACTCGACGAAAACGCAGGCTCTGCGCTCGAGGTTCTCCCGCCGGGAATACTCGAACTCATGCAGGCGCTTTGGTCACGGGCATTGTTCGAGGCTCATCGCGTGCGGGCCGACGCTCGTTCGTCGGCGGACGTCTTGGAACAACTGCAGGCGGCGATCGCCGATCTGCAGGCCCGAATTGAACGACTGCGCGAGCGAGAGGCCGATCTCGACGCACGAGAACGCGAGCTCGACAAGCGCCGGCAAACAGTCAGCGCAGCGGAATCCGCACTGAAGCGGCGATCGAGGATCGCTACCCCAGCAAAAGTGACTCGGGCTGCAAAAAAGCGGGCGGCCCTGAAGACTTCAAAGAGTGCCAAGCCCCGGCCCAAAGCTAAACGCGTCTCCCGTCGGCCAGCACGTCGGACGCAGCGAAAATGACACTGCGGTCTCGCCTCCCCGCCGTCACTCGCGCAGAGTTATCCACACAAGTGGCACTATTTCGCACGAATCTTCTCGCTAGACCTACGTCGAATCGGTATGGCGCATACGGCAACCCGTACTCGCCTAACAGCATCAACAATCCATATGGGGCAGGCAGTACCTATCGGACGCAACCCCTCTACGTCGTTCGCCAGCGCTAATAGGCGTCCGAAAGGGCGGGGTATTCGACGCCTCGCCCGTCGTGGCCTATTAGACTATCGTCTGATGCTGAGCACTCTGCAGATGCAGGTGACGCGCTGTCGCTGACTTGGAGAATTTGATGCCCACGAAATGGACTTATGGGTTACGCACCTTGGCGGCCGCTGGAATTGCCGGAACGCTGTTTAGTGCAGGCGTCTGGGTTGGCCATCGCGGTCGCGGCGAGTCAGGTGATACCCAGCCCGTCGTTGTTAACGCAACGTCAAGACCCGACCCCGCGTTGGTTCCGACGGCCAGTGGTCCAAGTCAGCCCAAGATTCCTAAGTGTGACCCATACGCGGGTTATTACGACCCGCGCTTTTTGATATTGGCGGCAAACCTAGACTGGACGGAGGGCGAGGCTCCAGCTGGGACCGAAAACGCCCTCATGGATGCCTTTGGTTTGAACCTGAAAGACAAATCAAATCCAAAGGCAGACGGTGACGAATGGAAATTTCGTTACGCCTCCGCGGATCTGGTTGAGGGCGATGGCCAAGAGCTCATCGTGGAGTACAGACCCAATGGCGGGAGCGGTGGTAGGTCCTTCGTCTTCCTCACGAAAAGTAGCAACCAGTGGAAGGTTATTGCCCAATTTTTGGGCGGGTTCGTGGTGATGAAGACCCCGCATAAGTTCGAGGACCTCGTCGTCTACCAGAGGTTTGGTGATCAATACACTCGCGTGCTGATGAAGTACGACGGCCATCAGCATCAATTTGTCGAGGTGAGCCGGACGGAAATTCCTCGTGAGTTGCATGACTTGCCCTCCGGCTACATCGACATGTGGAACTTCTTTTGGTACCTGGCAGGAGACCGTCATGGTTGCGTCGAGGCGAGTCCTGGAAAAGAGGACGATTACCTCGATTTGTACCGACCGAAACCGTCGGCCAACAAGGCCGTCGAAGATGTCCCCATCCGGTTCCATAAGGACGTGATGACTTACCAACTTCAGGGACTGAAGGCCTTCGCGGAAAGCGGACAAATTCGCCCCATCTCTCCGAAGGATGCCTTTGCATTCTTCAGCTTAGAGAGCCGGGTGGATTGGGGGGCAAACCCGTAAGGAACAGAAAAGAGTTTGCAGGAGACGGTATAAACGGTTGGGAAACGCGCATCGGCTCGCAGCTCCGTATTGACCAGTGCGATGATGCCATGCGTGGCCAGCAGGGCCGGTTGCCGTCGGCGCCCCTGTTCTAATTAACGCTGCTTACCGCGAAGAGTGATATCCGTCGTGTGGCACTAACGACGACCCGTCGAGGCTGGGCCCACGATGGCCGCCATGGGTCTAACGCCTAGCGCCGCCTTTAAAATCGAATTGCGTATCAGAAGCGTCCTTCGCGACAATTATTTGAAAAGAAGGCGAAGTATACTCAACGCGAGTATCGATCACGTATTGCAAAACTCCGGAAAACCGAGTGTTTGATAGCGACCAATCAAGATTTAACGAAAATCCCTTCAATGGCGGTCCGCTATTCGCATCTCTTAGTCGGCGTTTATTTCTTATCCGCCATCCAACTAGGTTGGATGGCCTACCAAGTTATGACGAATCGTTGGACTGCAGGTGCAACAGTGCCATCCACTGATGGAGGCAAAAACCGTCCGAAGCCGATGACGCATCGCTCCGCCGCCTCATCAAGGCGAGCATAGCCACTCGACTTTTCTACCTGCGTTCGAGCCGGACGACCGTCCTCTGTGACGTAGACCCATAGCTCGACGGTTCCTCTCTCTTCTAAACGCCGAGACGCCGCAGGATAAAAGCTCTTACAGAAATCGGCGGAAAAATTAGCCGTAGGGCGCGCGTCTTTGACACCGTGCAGCACGGCGGCTGCCATGGGTTCGGGCAGTTTCCGGATGTCATTCCTAACGGAGGCCGGTAGTTGAGTCTCGAGTTCACTGTCGGATGCCGGGTCATGTCCGCCATCTCCGGAAAGGTCCGCCGTCGTTGTGTCCGTTGGCGGCTCCACCGTTGGGGCAGGCGAATCGGGAGGGGACGTCAGTCTCGCCAACGCGGCCCCCGCCTCATCCGAATGATGACCGCCGGGATAGTTACGCAGGTAGCTGCTGAGCGCCTCTGGGTCGCCCTTCTGCTGGGCGATAGCCCAAGCATCGTCGTCGGGATCTGTTGCCGAGGGCTGCGTCCCAGTCGAACTTGGAGTCCCCGAGCTGAAGATCGCTGGATTACCGAGTAGGATTCCGCCGGCAGCACCAATGCCGATTAACAAGACCGCAACAGCAATCCGGGAACCTGTCGACGACCGCCGCTCATCGAGCTTGGAGGGCGCATCACCGGCGACCACCCCCCCCGACAAACGGTAAGGTGTGATCGAGACCTCGCTCGGCGAGGTCGAAGTTTCTGCACCTAAGGTGTCGACAGCTAACGGGTCAGAAGAACCGGATGCCAAATCGCCCGTCGGATCGGTGGATGCCGCACCACTCGACTGGCGGTCCGTTGAGGCGGCCGACTCTGCAGGGGACAACGCGTCCGCATGCGAAGCCGGTTGTGACCCGCTCGGTGCTGTCGGCACCCGAAACGTTTTGCGGGGTGCCGGAGCGGCCGTTAATGCAGCGCCACACTGTAAACAGATTCGCGCTCTCGGGGCGGCAGCGACGCCACAGGCAGGGCAGTTCATGGGGTCACAGACTCAGGCACCAAGACGTAGTCCGAGCCGGACAGCCGTCGTCACCGTCAACATTTTGCCGTCTACTTCTGATGTGCAGGCGCCCAGGGCAACTGCCAGCCGAGCGAGCATCATGACTTCTGCTTCGCGCAGCACCCCATCAGTGCCAGCGGATCGTACCGCGAGTTCAAAAGTCGCCTCTTGTGACGGTACCGCTGGTGCAGAATTCTGCGGCGGTGAGGATACGGTCGCACTAGCGCCGGCCGGCACATTGACAGCCACGCCACCCGCGCGCCTCTGGTACTCGGCGACCACCTGGGGCTCAAGATCAGCAGAAAACGTCATGTCCGGCGGATCATCACTACGCCTCAGTGTCAGCGCCGAGAGTGGTTGACCCTTGGAGATTGCGACGAGCGCTACCTGTCGGGCGGAATACGGACCGGTTTCGCCGGTTGCCCCACACAACAGAAACTGCGCCGGACCGCTGATCATTCCCGGGCCCGATCTCGATGGTGCGGCGCGCGGCGCCGGTGTCGGCGCGGTCACGGTATTAAATGGGGAACCCGATCCGAAGCCGGAGAAAATCATCGGCGATTGGCCGGTACCTAAACCTTGGCCCAAGCCCTCCATGGCGGCTCGTTGCCCCTGGACGAGGTTGAACTGCGTGAACCCATCCTGCGTCGCAATTTGCGCACCCTTCGACTGCAGCGCCAATTTGGATTCTTCGCGACCGAAGGCGCGCAATTCCGCCAGACTGGACGCATCCAGCGACAGCGCGAGATCAAATACCCGACCAACCCCAATGCCCAGCGCATTGAATTCGGGCTGCGCGATCGTGCGCAATTCCTCGCTGATCGCCTCCGCATCCACATTAGAAACAACATCGAGCGCTGGGCGAGCCCGCATGCGTCCGCCAACGACCCGACGCAACTGATTGAGCAGCCGTCCTCCAAGCACGTCCGTAATCGAACTTCCCGCCGCGGCATTTTGGCCAGCGAGTTCGACAATCAGTTTGAGCGGGTCGGACACTCGCACGGTGTAAGCAAACTGACCGGAAACCGTGACCACGTTAGCCGAATTCAGGTCTCGGTATTGGCCGAGATCCGTGTCCGGGATCCCGATGATCGTCTCGTTCAATGAAACGAAAAACAACTCACAGATAAAATGATTGCCGTCAGTCAGCGGATTAATGATCGCGTGACCCAGAAACGGAATATTCGCCGTATCCAGTTGTACCGTACCGGCATCCAAGCGCCCGATGAAGCGCCCTTCTCGGAAGAACAGCGCGCATTCGCTGCTGCGAACCGTCAGTTTCGCCCCGCGGGGAATGGACCGATCCGGGTGCAGATAAACCAGATCCGTAGCCGAATGATCCGGCCTCGCAATGTAAAGCGACTTCGTCTCGGAAGTCAGCCAATTGAACACGTTACGACTCCTCAGGGATCAATGTGCGGATCTTCAAAACCACGACGGTCAGAAGACTTAGGCAACCGGCCAACTGGCGCCGCCGATAACAGCGGCACTGTGATCGTGATGACCAGACCCATCAACAAAACGCCCCAGACATAAGCTGGAACGTCGCCAACCGACTGGATACGGCTCGCTCCGGCATGCAGCGCGAAGCCGCCGGCGACGGCCGTCACCAGAAATGAAACACCCGTCAGCGCTCGATTTACAGAGCCATAGGTGAAGGTATCGCCGCCGACGAGTCGAAACAAACTATCGGACCAAATCACCGCCAATAGATGACAGGTCATGGCGGCGAAAAGAACGAGATTGCCGGCGATCGCGAGGCTCGGCGCGCCGAACAGCAGCCACAGCACAAGCGGCCCGATCAACGAGAAAAACACGCCTTTCACGAGGCGTCTCCCGGACATACCGTTGCCAACACCCACGATTCCTCACGAGTGAGTCCACGCAGAGCTTTTTGCAGATATAGGTCCCGTTTACCGGGCGCATAGTGCTCGTACTCGAATCCACAACGGAGCATGGCCGTCATCCGTGCGACGGCTTCTGCAACCACCGACATATCACCGATTCGGCCACCGATGGACAGCACCCATTTACGCGTGATGTCCCCCTCGGTTTCCTGGAAGGCGGGGTTGCCTGATACATCTGCAGGAACCCAATCGGAACCCTCATCCAATACCGAGTAATCCGGATACACGACGCCCTGCCGATGAATGCGATTGAACAGGCCCCCATTATCTCGAACCGCGGGATAAAACCGGATATCACAGGGCAGAACTGCCCCATTTAGATCCTCGCGCGGTAGGAATAACGGCCGGGTGTAACTCTCCCCGAGCGCATGCAACATGATGCAAGGCCCCTCGTACTGCACATCGCGCGCGGTGTAACCCCCGATGGAGCTTTGCGCGACACGCAAATTTTCTTCCACAATACAGGTGCCGAGAACAAGTGACTGATCCAGATGGCAGTTCACCGCACGCACGCTGCCGAATACCACGGCATTATGGAGCGCGATATTCTGATTTACCGCGACGTCTCCACGGATGATCACAGACGCATTTGAAACGTCATCGATTACGGTACTCGCAGATCCGACGCCGCTAGCCGACGCGTTCACCGAGCCATTCACCGTCAATCCACCATTCAACTGCACGAGTCCGCCCTGCGGCTTAATGCGCAAATCGCCACGAGATAGCACAGGGCCATCGACACGGACGGATCCTCGTAATTCGATCGACCGTCCGTACAGCGCACCCTCGATATGCACGGGTGTGACCGTGCCATCAACCAAGACCGGAAAAACGATCTCCCGCTCTGATGTCGGAAATACACTCCCCGCCACCGACTTGTTGACGACGATATTGCTGCCTTCCTCAGTTACGGCCACGTCAGACCTCCACGTACTTGAGATTGCCGGAGGCGAGGAAATCGCGGAATAGCGCGAGCGCCTCGGAGGAAATCAATTGAGAGGACTCAAGCGCGGTCGCGGCGTTTGCAAGACCGACAATTTCGTCGGCCCTCAACGACCGGGCTTCCACGTTCGCCACCAACGGCAAAACATCGCCGACGTTTTCCGCATACAAATTCAGGTCAGGATCAGTACTGCGAAGGTTAATTTGGCGACTTTCATCTACCGTGAGCGCCTGATTACCCACGAGGACTTTAGAAGAGAGTTCCGAGACCGTCACCAAACCTTCGACACAGAAAGATCCCGATTCGATCGGGCTGACGGATTTCATCGCAAACGAATCAACTTGTGCGCTTACGATATCAATTGAAGACAGTACCTCGTCGAGACGACTCGACTTGAGCAAGCCCAGTGTCTCATCGAGACTCGCCGAGCGCACCGCAAGGCGATGCAGATCCATCTCAATCGGTAGAGTATGGACCTGCTCATAGGATATCGCTGCGGCTCGGACGGCCGGAGCGATATCCTCGGTACGAATCTCAAAGATATGCGCGCCGATAGACCGGATCTTACTCTCATACTCTTCGATGAGCTTTCGAAACGTGACGTTATAGAGCTCTCGATTTTGAGCCACACCCAGGATCGAGCGATCGAACCTAGACTTGATATCGCTGACAAAAGCTCGCAGTTTTGCTTTGAGGGATGTCGCATCCGCAACCTTTTTGCCGACCTCAATTTGCAGTACTGACTCGATTTGCGTATCGAGCTTTGCCCGGGTGCGGGAAAAATCTTCACCCATCGCAGCTCGCGTCACTTCGAGCTCTGTTGTCGTCGCAACGACACCGGCCTCGATGATGCGAGTTTGATGCTCAATGGCGCGAACAATCATCGCCCCAATTTCACGCATTTCCGCCTCCAACCGGGCGATCTCACTACGGAGTTCGCGCCGAACTTGATTGATTTCGCCGAGCAACTCGCTCCGCAGACTGGATATCGCACTATTAACATACGCTGCACTAACGCCGCCCTCACTCATACGGCGTCTCCAGCATTCGTCAGCATTCGAGTAGAGCGCTGGTTCGAAATCGTCAGCAGCACGTCCGGACCACGAATTAACTCAATCGGATCTTGTACGGTGCCCCGGTTTTCCATCTGCGTTTGAGGCAGAGCAGAAAGCACTGTTTCATAGCGATCTGACTCAGCCGCCATTCCAGGACCCGCTTCTTTAGTAAGCAGATTTTCATTGGCCAGTGCCGCACGTGTCCGATCCGTCAGGATCCCCAAGGAATCCATACCGTCTCTAAACGCGATAATTTCGTCGGTTTTAGATTGCAGGTCCGCTTCGATAATATTGACGTGCTCCCGTACGGAGCGCATATCAGCTCTGAACTGATTGGCGATATCGATTAACTTCTCCGCTTCTTTTTCCGCCATGCGAATCATCTGTTCATTTGTGCGGAAGGTTTCAGACTTACGGAAATCCGCTTTTTCGGTCCAGAGATGCTCCCACAGAGGAATCATCAGATCCGAATAAGCCTTCAACACGCCACCGTAACGCAGGGTGTCCGGTGTCGAATAAACGTGAGGGGTAATAGGGGACGACCATTCGTCCGAGTCAGGATCGTAATGAAGAACCGCCTCTGCTGAGACGTTCACCATGGGGAAATAGGACCCGGTCATCACTTTCTGCAGCACGTGTCCGAAGGAGCGAGCGCTTTCTTGAAATTGGTCCTCGAAATGGCGTGGTCGCTGTCCTTCGTCTAGGCGGTTGCCATTGGCGTCAAAAGACAATGAACCCATGAACTCCTGAACGCCCATATAAGCATCGTGCAATTGGGTTTCCAGTTCCTTACGCAGATTCAGGCGACGATCAATCGTCTCATCGGCGCGCAATCGGGTCATCAGATCATCAAAAGAGAGCAAGTAGGCTCTCGTGACCGGCACGCCCAATAATTCTTCTAGATATGACGGCGCCATGATGGTTCGTGCGCAATAGAATCGGCGGCTACACCATGTCGCCCGCTGCAACACGTCGAGTAGGTTCGTATGCAGGGTATTTATCGACTGTGCGCGCGCGCCAGCATATCGGTTACACGCCTGCTCGAGGTTTTGGAACACCTCACGCAGCTCAGCAAATACCGCTTCTCCGGACCGTCGCGTTTGATCCACAGCATTGAAAAATTCCCGAATCCGCGCAGGGTTGATCGTAGATCGCACGACGTTAATGGGCTTGACGTTCATCAACGGCCGTAAAGCGCCATCGACACATCGTTGTGCCAGAACACTTTTCGGTGAAACGATCGGCAAGCTGAGGGTGACATCTCGAACGAGACCGAGGCTCTGTGTGTATTCGGTGACTAACTCACTCAGTTCGCCTTCCTCACCGTACAAACGTTCGGCTGCGTTCTCATCCGTGGACGATTTGGATCGTCCGGGTGAGAGCATCGGTGGTACTTGTAGCAACTGGCCGACTCGATCAGAGATTGGTGTTAGCGTTCGCTGCAAGGCGGACACGTCGACGACTTTGAAGTTACGCCGAGGGTGCGTTCCTGACGCATCTAACATCATCTTGCGGCCATCGACCTCGGCCACTTCGATACCGTACTGCAACTGAGCGAGCCGAATTTCAGGAAATCCATCGCCACGACGCTCAAGGTCTGCCGCGATTTCCTCGCAACGGTGCTTTAAGCCGTCGATCAGGGTGCTCAATTCCGCAGCTTCCAACTCTCGCTCTGAAAGTTCTTGCATCACAGCCTTCTTTTTTGACGACTGTGAAGTCAGACGGAACAAGAAACCAACGGCGAGAACGGCGGCGAGTATGGCGGGCATTACGCCCATCATCATGGCAAGGCCAATTGTAAGAATGACCGCAATAATCAACATTATCTGCGCGGTCTTTACGCGGCCCCGCAGAAGTTCTCGCTGGCCATCAAGGTCGCTGACTTGCATTCGAAGAGTGGACAGCGACGGTTCCTTTTCGAGCAACTCTGCTTTCAGCGTAGCCTCTTCGTCGATTAGAGCTTTTCCTTGGCGCCACTCATCTAGTACGGGCATGAGATGGTCCAACACGGCCAGCACATGCGTCTCTTCTTTCGTGGCAATGTTTTCGATCGGTCGGACTAACGACATCGATGGCATCGAACTCACTCCTTGTTCCTAAACCGAGATTCCCGCCCGTCATCGATTCTTGTGGGATCCGGTGTGCTCGTCAGTAGCAAAAGGCAATACTCAATCCGTCGAGCACGGAATCATTATTACTCTAAAAAGTGCAAATATGTGAATCCCGTCGAACTATTGCTCGACCTAATTGCCGGTCTAAACAGCCTTTTTCATCGGTCGTAGGGGAAAGGAAGAATTGGGACTCCGTAGGTAATGTCATCTGGATTCGAGCTGACGGCAGGCTCTCATGCCGGTCGCGGATGTAGCCCCTGGTCGGTCATTAGCCCTGCTACACGGTCGGCGGATATGCCTTGAGGCCAACTGGGTTCATAGAGACTTCCACCCGCGGGTCAATCGGAGATGGGGGCTGAGCCGTTCCGTCGATAATTCAAGGACTTATATCTCTCGCGGTCAGGCCTCCCGGATTCTTTAGGTCGGTGTCTTCCGCTGGGCACGATAAGTGCGGTTTCGGCCGGCTACTATTTTCGATCCCAGGGACCTTTGATCAAAAGAGAGTAGGGGAGGCTTTACCGGCCACCTGGATTTCGATTGCCTCGTCGGGGTATCGGAATAACCAGCCGTACCTTGAGCTTGGGAATCGGTTCCTTGCCGTGTCTCTCGGGGCATAAAGCTTTCGGTCTTTGAGCAGCGGCCGATTCTTCCTCCTCTTTAGCGGAAGGCGGGTTGCATTCTGTTAAATGATCACGAAAGAGCTGCGCAATCGAGTGACCAAGCCGTTCGCTCATGCGGCTATTGCTCGGCCGGTTGCTAAGTCTTGAGACTAAAACCGACAGGACCCTCCAATCGATACGACTAAGCTAGACGACGAACCTGCCGTGCGGTCATCGCGAGACGTTCGGCAGCGACACCCGTTCGCAACTCGCCGTTCACAACGTCCTGAATCACCTTCAGTCGGTCCAACTCGCGCATGCTCACCGT
>Ga0164297_10001462_pt1 | contig 25037 bp, 23 predicted proteins | sample GEODES058metaG_FD_113539 | JGI IMG/M metagenome (GOLD analysis project Ga0164297, IMG submission 113539) | Dystrophic lake water microbial communities from Trout Bog Lake, Wisconsin, USA - GEODES058 metaG | ecosystem: Environmental > Aquatic > Freshwater > Lake | place: USA: Trout Bog Lake... | reverse complement strand
GGCACATGAGCTTGAAGGATCCCACCCCGATAAGGATGCCACTCAAGATTCTTCAATTCGATTCCACCCGAGATCACCGGATGTTCATCAGCAAAGGCTGCAATCGTTGTTCCTGACGACTCTGGCGAAATCACTAAAGGCTCGGACAGATAGTACGTGCCGGCTCGTATCACGATTTTTGCTGGTTTGCCCTTGGCGACTTTCAGCGCATGATCCAGCGATGCCAACGGCTTCTTAATTGAACCGATGTTACTGTCATCCCCCTTGGGTGAAACGTAGTAGGTTTGGGCAGATAGAGAAGCAGACATCAGAACAACCAGGCCAACCCATGAAAAGCGTTGCGAAGCCATGTTGCCTTCATTATGGGATGGGTATTAGCTTTTGAAGTTCAGGTTCCTGATCAAATGATCCAATCAATGTGTGGCTGAATAATAAGAATCCAGGCCCATACTCTCCGGAGCCAGCGACCCACCTTCCGGCCCCAAAAAGAGACTGCGATAAGCACTGGGTGTCCGCCCCGTAATCCGCCTAAATGACGTGGCGAAATATTGGCTGGACGTGAATCCAAGCTCAAGTGCAATCTGAACCACCGGTGTTTCAGTAGTCCGGAGCAGTTTTTTGGCTGTATTGATCCTCTGCCCCATCATCCAAGCAGAAGGTGTTTGCCCAACCTCCAGCCTAAACTTTTTTGTTAACCAAGCCTCTGAGACGAAGAGATGATCGGCAATTTCCCGAACAGTGAGTGCATCGCTGGCGTTTTTAAGCATGAATCCTTGAGCCTTGCAAATTAGCGGGCTCATCTTGCATGGATTGGAGCTATTCGATTGTCTTGCCAACTTTGAGATCAAAACTACTGCCAGTGATGCGCAGGTTGCAGAGCTCAAAGCATCTCTATTCAAATGCTCCGAAAATATGGATGAGACGAGATCGCCAAGAGCACCTTTTTGTCGATGTAGTCCACTAAACCCATGTTGATCAATGGCTGGAATCAAACATTCATGCAATTCCCTAACGTCGATGTGAACCCATAGATACTCACAGGGCGACAGGGCAGAATCCACAGCTCCATGAGCAACTCTGGGAAGGGTAACAATAACATCACCTGGGTGCAAATCGTAAGTCTCTATCCCGGACCACCATTCAACATTTCCGCGAAGCATCCAACAAATCTCCAGACTGTGCGGATGCGAATGGGGACGCATACCCGTAGCATCTCCTTTGGCACTCATAAAGTGTCCAACGTAGCTTACAGGAGACAACGTGTTTGGATACCGAAACAAGGTGTGATCATCGTTGAATAACCTCATGTTCGATTTTCAAATGTACTACAACTCAAACGCTGACACAAGAAAATTATCGTATGATCTGCCTAATCCAAACGGATCAGTCTAGGCTGGTATGGCGTTGTTGGCTGATTTGTAAGGCATTTGTCAGGAGGAACCTACTGTGATTCACCTCAAAAAATGGACAAGTCAGAAAGCATTTACTCTTATTGAATTATTAGTCGTTATAGCAATTATTGCTATTTTGGCTGCCATCCTTTTCCCTGTTTTTGCTCAGGCCAAGGCCAGTGCAAAGGCTGCCGCAGCACTAAGTAATTTGAAGCAAATCGCTACGGCGTCCATGATGTATCCAAGCGATTACGATGACACTCTGGTGCTTGCACAAAGTTGGTACGCGACCAATCCTATTAATGGTCTCCAGTTCACCAAGGACGGTATCCCATTCAACACGTGGAGGTCTCTGCTTTACCCTTACACGAAGAACACTCAGATCTACGTAGACCCTACAGCTGCCCAAATCTTTCAGAGTCCCGGTTTAGCCGCCTACCCGTCACTTAACCCCATGTTTTACGGCAACCTCGGAATCAACCATATGGGAATGGCGCCGATGGAATACAACGGTTCAACTCAGGCACCTATCGGAATTTCTGCAACCTCAGTTTCAAAGCCAGCTGATACCGTTTATTTCACAGAGATGTACAGCAACGGTGTCGATAACAAGGTCGATGGAAACTGGGTATGGGATGGTAACTGGTGGGAGAATGGCATGGTCGATGCCCCAATGTGTTGGGACACCAACCTATCGGGAAGTGATCCCAATCAAGTTGACGGTAACACGTTCTGCTATTGGAATTGGGGAACTGGTGTTTGGGATTCAGCCTATGGGCTTGATAACGCACACGGGGGACAGACTGGCTTCGTCACTCCTCGCGTTGCCAACAAGGTTATTACCGCTTGGGGCGATGGTCACGCTTCCAAAGTTTCCCTGGGAGAATTGGCGGCAGGAACCACCTGGTATATGGGCATTAACAGTAACGACACGCACTTCGTCATTGGACAAACCGATCGTTACCATTGGAATCCGAGGCCCGTTCAATGAAAGTCGCCTTCTGGGCTATCTTTATACTATCTGTGTCACTTCTTTGTGGCTGCGGAGATCAGTCAGCAGACCTATCCAAGGAGCGTTCGCCAAGTGCATCTGGGAAGGATGTTAAATCCAGTGGTCCAGCTCAGTTGAGGGTCAAGATGGACAAGCTACAGACCGTTGGCAAAGGGGACGGTGTGATGGTCATCAACGGCAAATAACTGTCAAATCTGAGCATCATTAACTTCGTCCAAGTCCTAGCAAACTAGAGCTTGGACGAAGTTCCTATTTATTGCAGGCAAGAAAGAAGGATAAATTAAGATCGATTCGTTGTTCAGCCATGGTTTGTCCATTTTGCTTAACTATCGATTGCTTGATCGGCACGGTATCAGGAAGGGTGAGACCTCAGGCTATCCCAATACTGTCGGAGTGTCATTCTTGCCTCTGGGCTGATGATTCGCTTCTGATTGCGATACAAAAGCGATAAGAAGAAACCGAAGGAGAGAATGAGCCAACACAGTTGAGAAATCATTAGGAACGACAAGTAATTTTTTCCTTGTGCCGGAATCCAAAGACAAAATAGGGCAATAATATACTTGACTCAGAGAGGGTCAAATCGTGTAGTATTGTTGCGGATTCCAGGGTCGCGTCGTGACGCGAGTTCGTCGGGATTCGTTAGTGAGACTGATGGCAATTATTCCCAATTTAGATGCCTTGATTCGCCGCGAAGATTTTGATATCGACACGTCGTCAGCCGCTAAGGGTGATAAAAGGGATGTTATTGATATAACCGCCCTAAGTGAAACACATTTCACTTACCGCGCATTGAGAAAGCCAGATTTCCAGCGGGAAACTGCACATTGGTCCTCCGAGAAGATCAAGGAACTCATTAGGAGTTACCTGGATGGCGACCTTATTCCGGCCCTTATTTTGTGGAGTGCCGGTGATAACACGTTTGTTATTGACGGAGCACACCGTTTAAGTGCCCTGATTTCTTGGGTTAACAATGATTATGGCGACGGCAGAATTTCACGCCTCTTTTTCGGATCAAGAATAGCTGAAGATCAACTTAAGGCCGCAGAGAAGACTAGACGCGAGATTCATGCTGAAATAGGCGCTTACGCTGAGTACCAAGCGTTGGCGGTTCATCCGGACCCGTCGAAGCCAGACAAAACGGCTAGGGCGGCTCGTTTGGGACAAATTGGAATAAAGGTTCAATGGGTGGAAGGAGACTCGAAAAAGGCGGAAGAATCGTTCTACCGCATCAATCTTAGTGCTACCCCAATTGACGACACCGAGCTTAGTCTAATTCGGGCGCGCAGAAAGCCAAACGCATTGGCTACGCGAGCAATTATTCGAGCGGGATCAGGGCATAAATATTGGATGGGTTTCGAGGACTCCATACGTGACGAGATCGAAAACAAAGCAAGTGCATTATTCGATCTACTTTGCAACCCTCCACTAATAGCACCCATAAAAACCCTAGATTTACCGGCGGCCGGCAGTGGCTACTCATCGGAGACTGTCCGGTTGATATATGACTTTGTGAATTATGTCCATAGCCTAAGGGCTGATATGTGGCTCGATAAGAGTAAGCGTGTGCGAGGAATACCGAGAATACAAAACCAAACACTTCAAGACGATACCGATGGAACTGCAACTCTTGAATACTTAAAGCGAATCCGAAAAATAGCGGACCGGATAACTGGCAAACATCCCGGATCGCTTGGACTTCACCCAGCAGTCTATTTTTACGGAGCCACTGGACTGATTCAATCGACTGCATTTCTTGCCATCGTAGCACTGATTCAAGAGATGGAATTGAATAACGGATTCGAGGAATTCACACTCGCCAGATCAAGATTTGAGGAATTCCTTATTACATATCGACATTTCATTAACCAGATTTCCGGAATTTATGGGTCTGGTATGAAGGGACTTGACCCACTGATACAGATGTATAAAATCATTCTTAGCGGCATTAAGGCGAACCTAGACGATAAGCAAATCATTCGAAGCATCCAAAGCGATAAGAAACTTGAGTTCATCAGAGAAATAACTGACGACGATAGGCAGCATGGAAGGAATTTCTCTAAAGAAACAAAGAACGCTGCGTTCATGAAGAAAGCGCTCGCTCATACAATGTGTTGCGCTATTTGTGGTGCGAGACTACACACTCGATCAATATCCGATGATCATATTCAAAGAAAGGAGGACCTTGGCATCGGAACTCAGGATAACCTCCAACACACTCACTTCTACTGTAATACGACGTTCAAAGAACTTGAGGTAAGACGTCAAAGGAGAGCTGCGCATACCTAGCCATCAGCGCGTTTTCTTTTGCTTGGATTCTTGTTGACGTCTGTCGATCTCAGTCTTTGGCACACCGAGGACCTTTTTTGCTAGGTCCTCAAATGCCTTAAACTCTTCGCTTTTTTCGCTTGCCGCGGCCTTGTCTTCTTTTTGTTGGGCCATATATTCTCCTTGCCTCATCCTCCGTACACCGCCGATAAACCTTCCTTTCCAGTCAATCTCTTGTAGGTTAGTCGCTTGCCGCCGATCTGCGATACAGCGAGATCAAACCGGGTACCGTCTGTGCCTTTTCTTTCGTTGAAGCGAAACGCTTGCTCATCGAGATAGCGGTGAAGGTGGAAAGGCTCTACCGATACATAGGTTCCTTTCAGGGTTCGCTTTAGCAAGCTCCAATAGTTCTCCATCGTGTTCGTGTGAACCTGTCCGTCTACGTAGCTCTTGGCGTGGTCAATGACTTGGTGCTGATAGTGCATTGTCAGTCCGTCGTATGACTTCAGCGCGTCAGAGTAGACCCTAGAGCCCGGTAGAACGGCTTCCGCGATCAGTGATTGAAGTGTTCGCTTGCTTGATCTCGCAACTACCTGAGTTTTCACGTCGCCGCCTCTTTCGATCATTCCAAATACGATTGACTTGTCCTTTCCGCCGGTGCCGGTGATCCTCTGCTCTTTGACCGCTTTGTGCATGTTGCGAGCTTTGCCGCCGATATATGTTTCGTCTACTTCGACGTCATCGCAGAACTTTTCCATTGAACCGTTCTGCATCGCTAACCGAATGCGGTGAAGAACGAACCAAGCCGACTTCTGAGTAATTCCGAGTGCGCGGTGAATCTCGTATGAGGAAATGCCGTTCTTCGCGTTAGCAATCAGCCACATAGCAGTCAGCCAAATGTCTAGCTTCAAAGGTGAGTCCTCGAAGATAGAGCCCTTCTTGACTGAAAACTGCTTGTTGCAAGTCTTACACTGCCAAGTCTTCCGAGTCGAAAGGAATGAATGTGCTTTGCCTTGGCAGAACGGACATGTCACACCGTTCGGCCATCGCAGATTGACTGCATACTGCCAAGCTACGTCTTGATTCTCGAACATTCGAGCGGCTTCAAGAAGGGTTTTCGGTGTGGTGACTGCGTTCATTACGTAGTTATTATACCACGCTTCTCTGAGTCAAGTATATTATTGCCCAAAATAGCTTCGACAAAAAGTTAGACAAGCCAACGCAACTGCAAAATCCAATAGCAATCCTTGAGAGACCGTGAGTTTCGGGCTGACCTATCAGAATTGGTTTTCCGGTGAGTCGTTCGAACGAAACAGCCAACTCTTCGTAATTCGTGGTCCGATTGTCAAAACTAAAGGTTTGAAAACACGTTGTGACTGTGTAAGTCATTCCATATTTGGGTTTCAGATTGAACTTTTGGACCTCCAAGATTCTTTTCGGTGTAATTCGCTCTTTTTGCCATCGATTTGGCTGGTAGATAATTTCATCCACGAATACCTGAATCACTCTGTCTCCCGAAACGAAGTAGGATGCCAACAACAATCCCAAACCAAACAAGGAGAACAGTAACCCGCCAATCGTATAGGTCGTATCTGCCTGTCGTGTCCCTGGCGCAAGGTAGCTCAATCCCAATGCAATGAGGCCAACTGCAAAGCCTCCCAAAAACACCATCGTGGCCCAATCACGTGGGAGTTTATGAATCGAATTTGGGATTTGCTTGGCTCCAGTCATGAATCAGTTCGCTCTTAAGTTGAAATTTTAGGCTCAACGCTCCCCATTCAAGGGATCTGATCGCCTTTGTCCGGCGCTTCAGGATGCCCTTCTTTGCTTGTTCTTGTAGTACAGGCGTATAGCACCCAAGCTACCAAAAATCAGCAACAGCCAAGGAATATCCAGTAAGTCACTCATCAGATCATGGGATGGTGCATGAGAGAAAAGTTGTCGAGTGTTGTGGACCAAGAGAAACAGCATGCCAGCCTGACCTACAAAGCCTAACTTCTGAACCATCGGCGGTAATTTTTCTAGTTCACGTTGGTGCACCGATAAGCCTGAGATCTCCTGCAAGCCGATCACGAGCATATCGAGGTCACCCACGGTCGAAGGTATCCAAATTGACCTATCACGGGTCTCCACCAAGTAGGCATGCCTTCCTTTGCCTTTTGAGTCGAATACCGAAAGATCCTTAATCTTTGACTTGTCGATCCTCTCCCGATCCCATCGGTTAGGCATAAACTCAAAGTGATCTTTGTAGAGGTGGATGGCATGTCCGCTGGAGCCAAACAGCACCGCTCCAGTCCAGCAAAGGCTCATGAATCCAAGAAGAAACCCCATGAGCTCTAAGCCTTGAACGTCATTCTTCCAACCATCCCAAAATGACCACACGCCGATCACACCAACCACTACGGCAAGCGTCAGCAGAATCCCATCACGAACCCTATCTTGGTGAAAGAAATGGCTCGATTGGGGAAGTTCTTTAGGCTGTGGCATGATGGTATCGACCATCGTCCATTATAGGATGGCATCTGCATTTCCGCAATCTTATAGCGGATAAAAATCAATCCGAATCATCGGCTGAGTGCTTTGCTTTGTGTCCAGCACTGGAGTCCGACTTCGGAGGACTGACACCCAACGAGTGTTCCTGTTGATACTCCTTCACGATCTTTAGGACACTAGGCGCCATGCCAGCCCCAAGCAGTGCGACATAGAGCAAGATCACTACCAGAATCCAAGCCAGATGTGCCCGATAGAAGTTTCGCCTCGACTCGTTTGGCGACAGAAACGCACCAATTACCACGTAGATAAACCCGACACAAGGAAGCGCGATCATAAAGATGGTCAGAAACCAACTCCAGAAGGTGACCGGTGATTTTTCAAGCTTCTTGGGCATGATTCTAACTAGAGACGTGGTTTGCAAGCGCTAAGCTTTACGTTCCTTTGATGACGTTTGAAGTCGAATCCCCGTAGTTATCACCGCCCCCAAACACTTTATGCTTGCCCGATTTGCCCAATACTACAAACCCCATTTGAGGTTGTTCTGCATGGACATCCTCTGCGCCGTGATCTCAGGCTGTTTGGAGCTATCGTTCCCACTTGCCGTTCATGCATTCATCGACCGCCTGCTACCAAGCCAGAACTGGACTTTGATATTGGGAGCGGCAGCTGCTCTACTCGGTGTCTACGTGGTGAATACGGGGCTACAGTTCTTTATGAACTACTGGGGGCACGTCCTCGGAATCGCGATCGAAACGGAGATGCGCCGCAAGATCTTTGATCACTTGCAGAAGCTTTCATTCAGATTCTTCGACAATCAGAAGACAGGTCAGTTGGTTGGTCGAGTCACCAAGGATTTGGAGGACGTCGGAGAAGTAGCCCACCACGGGCCAGAAGATGCGCTTGTCGCCATCATGACCTTCATCGGCTCATTCATTCTAATGGTATCGCTCAATGCCAGACTGGCGATGATCACTGGACTGGTCGTCCCACCGATGACCTTTATCTCCACCCGATATGGAAGCGCTATGACAAAAACATGGCGAGCCCTTTTTGGACGTGTCGGGGACTTCAACACCCGGATCGAACAGAATGTTGGCGGAATTCGGGTTGTGAAGGCATTCGCAAACGAGGAGTACGAAAAGGAGCTATTCGCCAAGGATAACAATCGATATCGCGAAACCAAGCTAGATGCCTATCTCCTGATGTCGAAAAGCATGTCGCTCAGCTACATGAGCATGCGAATGGTCCAGCTTTTTGTCATGATTGCGGGAGCCTATTTCGTGGTTCACCATGAGTTGTCGATCGGTGGCTTTACGGGCTTCCTTCTCCTCGTCAACGTATTCTTCCGACCTGTTGAGAAAATTAACGCGGTCCTTGAGACTTATCCCAAAGGCATTGCTGGATTCCGTCGGTATCTAGAGCTATTGGATACCGATCCAGACATCGTGGATCGCCCTGATGCGAAAGAGACTGCGCATCTCCAAGGCCTGATCCAATACGAAAACGTTTCCTTCGGCTATGAGCCGCATCGCAAAGTGCTCAATGGCGTCTCACTCCAGATTCAGCCAGGTGAAACCGTCGCGTTTGTTGGGCCGAGTGGGGCAGGGAAAACGACCATCTGTTCCCTGCTGCCTCGATTCTACGAAGTGGAGTCTGGACGATTGACCATCGACGGGATCGATATCCGAGATCTCAAATTGGAATGCCTCCGTAAGCAGATTGGAATCGTCCAACAGGATGTTTTCCTATTTGGAGGAACTATTCGTGAGAACATCGCCTATGGTCGCCTTGATGCCACTGAAGAAGAGATTTGGGATGCTGCACGTCGCGCTCGGCTGGATGCAATGATCGACGGGCTTCCTGATGGGCTGGACACGATTGTAGGAGAACGAGGAGTCAAGCTTTCTGGAGGTCAGAAGCAAAGGATGGCAATTGCTCGCATCTTCTTGAAGAATCCCCCCATCCTGATTCTGGATGAGGCAACATCCGCCTTGGATACCGAGACCGAAAGGGCAATCCAAGAATCACTCGGCGAACTGTCTGTGGGACGAACAACTTTGGTCATTGCTCACCGTCTGGCGACCATCCAAAATGCAGACCGAATCGTTGTTGTCGATGAGTCTGGAATCGCTGAGCAGGGCGATCATGATGAACTGTTGGCGGCTGGTGGCGCTTATCATCGCTTGCATCAAGCGCAATACGGTCGTTAACCGAGGGATTCTTTAGAGCGGTGTTACCAAACACCTTCTCAATTTCCAGAAAGCGGGGCAAAATAGGTCTCCATGGAAGACTCAAAGATGACTCGTCGTAATCTTCTCAAAACTGCAAGCGTGATCGGGACCGCTGCTGGCCTTGGTTCCCTTCCCGCCTTGGTCCTCGGATCAGATGGACGATGGGAGACTGAAGCTCCAGCCCCCAGTGGCCATTCGATGGTCGGTGTACCTTTTGAGCGACATGAGAAGGTCCGGCTGGGCATTATTGGTGTTGGCGGTCGCGGCACTGGAGTCCTCAGCAACTTCCTCGCTGTTCCCGGAGTTGAGGTCAAAGCGATCTGTGACGTCGTGCCGTCTAAGACTGCTCGTGCATCTCGCATGATCGTAAAGGCAGGCCAGCCCAAGCCAACCGAATACCATAACGGCGATCACGACTATGAGAATCTTTGTGCCCGAGATGATCTGGACCTGATCTACATCGCAACGCCGTGGATTTGGCATGTACGCATGTGTTTGGCATCATTGGCCCATGGTCACCACACTGCTACCGAAGTTCCAGCGGCTCGAACTCTTGCCGAATGTTGGGAGTTGGTCAACGCCTCTGAAAAGGCTCAGAAGCACTGTATGATGCTCGAGAATTGCTGTTACGGCGAAACGGAGCTCATGGTCTTGAGAATGGTCCGCGGCGGATTACTGGGAGAACTGACTCACGGGGCAGGAGCGTACAATCACGACCTACGTGGTGAGCTGTTTAGTGACGCCGGTGAAGGCCTTTGGCGTCGATTCGAGCACTTGGACCGCAATGGAAACCTCTATCCAACGCACGGCCTTGGCCCAGTCGCGAATTACCTTGAATGCAACCGTGGCGATCGGTTCGATTACATGGTCTCCATGAGCAGCCCATCACTGGGCCTTCAGGCATGGAGAACCGAACATCTCAAAGCTGATGATCCCAAGATGAAAGAGGTCTACCACTGCGGCGACCAAAACACCAGCTTGATCAAGACAGCCAAGGGTCGCATTATTACGGTTGAGCATAACGTCAGTGAGCCCCATCCCTACGATCGAATCAACCTGATCGCAGGCACCAAGGGCGTGTTCCGAGACTATCCGGAGAGGCTCTATATCGATGGCCAGAAAGAAGGTGAGCAGTTTGTCGGCCTTGACCAGCATCGACCACAGTGGGAGCATCCGCTTTGGTCCAGCGAAGGCGATCGTGCCAGAAAGAGCGGAGGTCACGGCGGAATGGACTACATCATGTGCTGGCGGCTTATTGAGTGCCTGAGAAATGGTGAAGCACCAGACTTCGATGTCTACGATGCAGCAGCGTGGAGCGCACCTGGACCTCTCAGTGAGATCTCAGTCGCCAAAGGTAGTGCCCCCGTCAAGTTCCCAGACTTCACCCGCGGTAACTGGAAGACTCCGCGATTGTTCGCTGGCGTCTAACTTTTAAACGTGTTCCAAGGAGCGGTTCTTGATCCAAGCAGGAACCGCTTCTGGGGTCATTGGTTTTGCAATGAAGTACCCTTGAGCTTGATGACAGCCAATTTCCGCGAGGTAGTTCAGAGTTTCGAGATCTTCAACCCCCTCGGTAACCACGCTTAGGTTCAAACTTAACCCAAAATTGGAAAGCCAGAAGGGCTATGCCCTCCCATGCTTCAAATCTTAAAGTGATAACATTAGAGCAGAGAGAAATCTACTCTTAACTTGTCTTAATATTTGGCGAACAGTCCACTAGAGCAGATGCTTTTCTCGTGATTCGTTATGAGCGGCGAGCCACTCCGGTACCAAATCGCCACCCATAGGGCAAGCGATGTAATAGCCTTGAGCTCCCTCACATCCGACGGCCCGCAAGTATTGCAAGGTATCTCGATCTTCGATGCCTTCTACAACGACCGGAACACTCTTTGCATGGGCTGCTGCAACAATCGATTCGATCTTCGATCGATATTCCAGACTCAAACCACCAGAGATTGATAGAGTCTTGTCCACTTTGAGTTCACTGATGGGAAGAACCGCGAGTTGCTCAACAGTTTCATCTCCCAAGCCAAAGTGGTCAATGGAGACGCCAAAGCCGAATCCTTGAAGTTTGGAAAATGCGGACCGTGAAGTCGGAAGGTCCTTCAAACTTGCCCTTACCGAGAATTCAAGAAGGATTGATTCCTCTGGCACACCCGCTGCTTCACAGGTTTGGCTTAACCATGTGGCAAAGTTGGGATCGAGAATCGTTTGGTCTGAAAGGTTGATGGAGATCGTCGTGCCATGAATTTCAGGGGTCTTTGCATACCATTCAAGAGCTAACAAGATGATCTGTTCAGTCACTTGACCGATCAACCCCAGGCTTTCTGAAAGTGGGATGAACTGATCCGGCATGATCATGCCTTGGTCGGGATGATCCCAACGGACCAAGGCTTCGAACCCGGTAAGTTTTCGCGTAATACAATCAATTTTCGGTTGGAATACCAGCCGAAACTGTTTCTTTTCAATCGCGGCAACGAGGTCAGCCTGAGTCATCCGTATCTCCGTCCAACAAGTCCACAGGAAGATTTCTGCCCCTGGCAAGTTATCAGCTTCATTGTATCGAAAATCGGGACCAGAATACGCGAGACTAACCACGACAACTAAATCGGTGTATCTCCCTCTATTCTTGCCCCTTCCTCAGGAAATTGCTCGAAAAACCTGGTTTCTAGCTCCAGAACCACGTTCTGAGCCTAAATGCACGTTGGCAATGGGAAAATTAGAGTTCCATCCATTGCGGACTCGCCACCCCGTGGGGGATCAAAGAATGAAAATGAGCGCGATTCCTGAGCGATTCACTCACAAATTTCAATCCAGAAGGAGGAAACCCTACTCCATTCGCCAATGGATTTGAAATTCTGGGACACTGTCCTTCGGTTCGATAGTTGAAACTACACGGCCCCAAGGGAACTCCCAAGTTAGTTCCTTTGCCCCTTTTGGCCAGTCCTTACCAACAATTCTGAAAAGCGTTCTAGTGATTTCAGATTGAACCATGAACTTTTCGTCGGTCGGGTGACCCAGAAGATTGATCAGCATCGAATCTTGCTTCGTCTTTATGTCCCGTTCGGTCTGTTTGTAATCCCCTTTGGGAAGTGCTTTGAATGCAATAAGCAACTCACCACTAAAGACCAGTGTCACGGCAAAATCGCCGTAATACAAAGTTTTCACGGGAATGTGGGAAAACCACCGGGTAACCCGATCCGTACCTGACAGCCGGTTCCCAATAAAGTTGGCAAGATGTTCTACCGATTGCCCGGGTTCCAACGTCCACTCCTTATTAAGATGGACAGCCCCTGTTGCTCTGTCGATTAACGGATCCATACTGCCCGATTATAAACCTATAGAAGGATTTCAGGTACTCGCAAGTGATAGGTTCTTAAGCGGCTTGCATAGCAAGAAACCTACTACTTCCAATTCACTCTGAATTCAGCAATACCATCTCGTAATTCAACCCCGGATTCCACGGATCCCCACCGGTAATCCCAAGTTAGAACCTTGAGGTTTCGGGGCCAGTCTTGCCCCAAACCCTTTAAGAACACCTTGTCCATTAGAGAGGATATCACTGGCTTTTCATGGGTAGGGCGTCCCAACAGTTCTGTTAAAAAGCCGTCATGACGTCCCTTGATCATGGCTTGTGCAGGGCCAAACTCCGACTTGATTGAGCCTCTTAGTGCCACCAAGATCCCCTTGCGAAAATGAAGGGAAATCTCCAAGACACCATACATGGATGGCACCGTAAACGGAGTGATCCAATGAGACTTTGCCAACTGAGTTCGTTCCGCTGGATTGATATAGTTACCAATCTTTTCGTGCTTTAGGCCTGGAGTCAAAATGAGATCTTCTGCCAACCGAATCGTCCCGTTTGCTCGATCAATCATCGGCCCCATGAACTGATTATAGTAAGTTGGAACCGACGGACGAAAGGTTTGACTTCAAGAGTGCCAATGTCCAAGTATATTTACGTAGCCCAAGGCACATATCTGAAGCGTTTGGTGACCGTATAAATTCAGAGGCATGGGATTCTATCTGTGCCACAACTAGACGTGCTTTCTACGAACAAGGAAAGTCCAGACAACGAGATTCCTCATATGAAGCGACAGAAACTTGGCTTGATCGATTACAGCGTCATGATTGGTGGGCCCGTTGTGTTTATTCTGATTGCCGTGGTCGGGATACGTTCCCTGCTCGGTACTCAGGAAATAACCAATCCCATCTCCAAATTGAAAAGCGGTGAGGTGAAAATAGGGATGGACGAGAGCGAAGTGCTCAAGCGTGTTGGTCAACCCAAATCCACGACCGATAATTCCAGCGGTGGATTGACTTACCGATACGAACATGGTCTCTGGGATACCGAAAGGAAGACATTCATGGAAGAGGACGCTTATATCGACTTTGATTCAACCAATCACGTCTCTGGCATCTCCTTTGAATCGAAAACACCTCCTCAGCCGCACTAACGCCGGTACAATGCCCACCGATGGATGAAGGGCATATCGGAGTTGATGAAAGTGGCAAAGGAGATTTCTTCGGCCCCCTGGTGATAGCTGCTTGCTACGTTGGCCCAGAACATTTGGCAGAGCTAGAGGGTGTTAAAGACTCTAAAAAGTTGACCGACGCTGTGGCTCACCGTCTGGCTGCAAAGATAAAGGCCGTCTGCCCACATTCAATCATTGCGATCGGACCAGCTAAATACAACGAGCTATATGCCAAGTTCAAAAACCTCAACACGCTATTGGCCTGGGGACATGCCCGATCGATTGAAAATGTTTTGGAACTTCACCCAGCTAAGCTGGTCATCTCCGACCAATTCGCCGCTGGAGGAAATGCCGTCAAAAAGCAGTTGTACGAAAAAGGGCGAGCTATAGAGTTTCGTTCCATGGTTCGTGCCGAAGCAGATATTGCCGTTGCCGCAGCATCAGTCTTGGCACGATCCGAATTCGTTCGAAGGTTGGAGAAATTGGGCCAAGAATATGACATCGTTCTACCTAAAGGGGCCACAAACGTCATACCTACCGGCAAGAGATTTGTATCTCTCCATGGACCTGATGCCCTGAAGAACATAGCAAAAATGCACTTTAAAACATCTGGCCAAGTTCTCGGAAATCTCTAGCCGTCTTATACTGACACCATGTTCGTTGGACTGCTTGCTGTTACCGTTTTGAGCGGGCTTCACCAGAAGGACCCATTCGATGTTTTGCACGACCCCAACCAATTCCCCATTGCGGTCTGGTTACAAGATCCTTCCAATGCCGGCAAATACCAGGCTGCCGGGTTCAATGTATACATTGGGCTCTGGCAAGGTCCAACAGAAGACCAATTGAACGCACTCAAGAAGGCCAAAATGCCTGTGATCTGTGAAATGAATCAGGTCGGTAAAGATCATAAAGCAGATCCCACCATAGTTGGCTGGATGCATGGAGACGAGCCAGATAATGCCCAACCGATAACGGACCCCAAGACAGGTCAATCCGGATATGGGCCGTGTATTCCACCCGAACGGATTGTTGCCGACTATCGAAAGATGAAGGCAGCGGACCCAACCCGACCGATCATTCTCAACCTCGGCCAAGGTGTTGCCAACGACGAATGGATCGGGCGTGGAAACGGTAGTAGTCTCAAAGACTACGAAACCTATATACATGGTGGCGATATCGTTTCCTTCGATATTTATCCGATCGCTGGCTTAAGTAAGCCCAATCCCGAGGATTATCTCTGGTACGTACCGAAAGGTCTGGATCGCCTCAGCGAGTGGATGAAAGGAAAGGGACGTCGATGGAACTGTATCGAATGCACTCGAATTGATGGCAACCGGAAAGCAACTCCTGAACAGGTCTGCTCCGAAGTTTGGATGTCGATCATTCACGGTACGTCAGGCTTGATCTACTTCGTTCACCAATTCAAGCCCACTTTTGACGAGCATGCCCTACTCGATGATCCTGAAATGCTGAAATCGGTGGCAGACCAAAACCACCAGATTCAAGAACTCGCGCCAATCCTCAACAGCCCAACGGTTAATTCAGGATACGAGTTACATACCGCAAATCTAGACTGTCCCGTTGACTCGATGGCAAAACGGGTCGGCAACCAGCTTTACCTTTTTACTGTGGGGATGAGAAACCGACCCGAAGAAGTGACAATTCGTTTGACGGGTGAGAGAAAGGGCAAGTCGGTAACAGTAATCAACGAGTCTAGGCACATAGCAATCCATAACGGAACGTTTTCGGACTCGTTCACTCCATACCAGCCGCATATCTATCGCATAGATCTCTAGAATGACCTGAGTTCCTCAAGAACCTGTATGGATTCTCGTGATCATGCTGTAAAGTCATAAGACCGGTTTGTCAGTTCCAGCTATGAGTCCATTGATCGCACTTCTCGCCATTTCCTTGGGGCAACAAGGAACCTCGACTCTGCCCGACACGGTCGCTGGCAAGCGACTTGATGAATTCATTGTTGCGTTTAACACCAAGGACAAAAAGACAGTTCAGGACATGGTCGGGAGGAGTTTTGCGCCGTCCGCCCTCAAGATCCTTCCCAAGGAAGAATGGGCCTCTCGAATAGCCACTGCGTTCAATATCGCTCCGATTTCAGTAGATGAGGTTTTGAAATCATCTGATAACTTGATCGTCGTCAGGATAAAGTCCAAATCCATTCAGCCATTGGGAATCCGGTTGGACTTAGAGCCTGAATCACCATTTGCCATTGTCGGGGCCAGAATGGCTTCTCCCTCGGAACTGACCGATTCCAAGGCTCCTAGAAAATACACGAAGTGGGCAAAAACCGGCGAGTTGGCAACGATGATTCGAGACGATTACAAATTGCCTGGGCTGGTTATCGGATCGAAAGTCACGTCAAAAAAACCAGATATCGCTTCGGTGGGCCTTCGGTCCACTCAAGGTCCAGAAGTTATAGACAATACGGATCGGATTTGGGTGGGGGCGATTGGAAAATTGATGACCGCCACCTTGGTTGCCAAGATGATTGAGGATAAGAAGCTCTCTTGGCAGACTCCTCTATCCGCTGCTCTTCCAGGCATATCAATGCTAGACGACTACAAAGCGATTACCATTGAGCAGTTGGTTCACCACCAAGGCAACTTGACCCAACATCCGATGATCACGGGAACTCATGCTGAGGTCGCCATTTCAGGTGCTGATTCTGGCATGCAAGCACGCAAGTTTCTCGTGTCTGTGGTGCTGAACACGCCACCTAACAAACAGCCAAACACGCAGTTCTCCGACACAGACATGGATTTTGTGGTTGCCGCACACGTTCTGGAGAGGCTTATTGGTCGAGACTACGAGTGGCTGCTGAATCGCTACGTTTTCACACCAATGAAACTCCGAACCGTGCTGATTCAACCTCTCTGCACAGATGGTCAAATCGGAAGTCCAGGTTCAGTCTTTGGACATATGCGTGGAGACGTGGGTGGATACACTCCCTATCTCATTCCTGGTTCCAAATTGGAATTGGCAATGGCACCGGCCGGATCATGCATCTCATGTTCGATGGAAGATTTACTTAAGTTCGCAGAATTTCATCTTAAGGGCCTTCAGGGTAGCTCAGAGATCCTCACCTCCGAGTCTTATCAAGCCATCAATGGCGACATGGGTGGAAAGGGACTGCCATGTGGGTGGGCATTGAATCCGACTTTTGCCGATGAAGCGTGCCGAGTCATTTCATCGAACAATGGGATATTTGCCACCGATCTTGCAATCTGGCCCGATGCGGGAATTATCACCGCGGTATCTACAAACTGCGCTCCTGCCAAACGCCCCAGTCCCGCCGTTCAAGCAATGATTGCTATGAAAGACCGGATTGAAAAGAAGAACTAGTTGAAGCGGATACGGAAAACCGGACAGAGTTGTAGAATCACGCCGTGGTGATTCCGATTCTTACTGCGTACACCTTGAACCTGCACACAGGTCCAACGACTAACGTCTTCGTATCCATACATGGAGATGATGCCGGAACCGGGCAAGCTAGCCAGCCATTCCATACCTTGGAGCGCGCTCGTGACGAGGTAAGGCGGATTCGCGCAAGCTATCCCGCGCTCGACCGACCCATTACGGTTCACGTTAGTCCAGGCTTCTACACGCTAGAACAACCCTTAACTCTCACCTGGATCGATTCTGGTACCACTCAATCACCCACAATTTACGATGGGAAAGGCGCCATTTTGAGTGGTGGGGTGAGCTTAAATCTCAAACGGGCCAAGCTGTCGACGAAATCGGATTCAATTCAGGTTCCTTGGACCGCTGAACTACCATCCGTCGCATCTGGTGATTGGCGTTTCTCCCAACTCTTTGTCAACGGGCAAAGACGATTCCGACCCCGATATCCCAAACAAGGAACCTTTAACATCTCAAGCGAGATACAACCTTCCGCCGAACATAAGGGACAGGGCGAAAGCCAGTTCAAGTTTGCACCTGGAGCAATTGCAAGCAACTGGCACAATCTGAACGATGTTGAAGTCCTTACTTTTCACATCTGGGATATGTCACGGATGCGGATTGGAAGCGTCGATTCGACGACAAATGTTGTCACCTTCACAGCTCCAACGGGCTACGATGCGGGATGGGCGAATTTCTCAACCGGCAATCGGTACCTCTTGGAGAACGTTCCAGATGCCCTGAGTGATCCAGGTGAATGGTATTTGGACAACGCCAACGGCATGCTCACGTACCTTCCGAAGCCAAATGAGACCCTTGCCCAATCTAAAGTTATCGCTCCCAGGCTGGATCGCATTGTGGATATCGAAGGGAAGCCAGATCAGGGACAATTCGTCGATAACGTCTCTTTCAAGGGCTTTACATTCGCCTATACCAATTGGGTTTTACCGAAGCAGGGCCGCTTCTTCCCTCAGGCTGAAATTGATTTGGGAGCAGCAATTCATGCTCTTGGATGGCGTAAAGGAAGGATGGATCATTGCTCCATTACTCACATTGGTGAGTATGCGATCGAACTCTTGAACGGTTGCCGAGATGTGACGATTGACCATTGTGCGATGACCGATTTGGGAGCAGGCGGAGTGAAGATTGGTCAGACCAATACAATGCCCGATGAATCAGACACGGCGCACGACATTACGGTTCAAAACTGTGAGATATCGGCGGGGGGACGAGTTCATCCTGCTGCAATTGGAGTTTGGATCGGTCAAAGCCATCACAACACGATCGCCCACAACTCCATTCATGACCTTTACTACACTGGAATTTCTGTTGGCTGGACATGGGGATATGGCTTGAGTCAGGCCCATCATAATCGACTCATTGGAAATGAGATTTACGATATTGGCCAGAAAGTCTTGAGTGATATGGGCGGAATCTACACCCTCGGAATTGAGCCGGGTACCACAATTGATGGGAATATCATTCACGACGTCGACAGTTACAGTTATGGTGGATGGGGCATTTACCCAGACGAAGGCAGCTCCCAAGAGCTCATTCAAAACAACATCGTTTACCGAACAAAGAGTGGGGGATTCCACCAGCACTACGGTCGCGAGAACGTGATTCGAAACAATATATTTGCCTTTGCTCGAGATGCTGAAATCATCCGAACTCGTGCGGAGGACCATCTGTCCTTTACCTTTGAAAACAACATCGTTTACTGGAAGGACGCCCCATTGTTGGGAAGCAACTGGTCGGGAAATAACTACCGACTTGATCGCAACATCTATTGGCGAACGGACGGTAAACCCATTGATTTCGCAGGCATGAGTCTGGACGATTGGCAAAAGAAGGGGCAGGATCGTCACTCCGTCATCGCAGATCCACTGTTTATGAACCCTGAACAAGGAGACTTTCGCTTAAAATCAAACTCTCCTGCTTGGAGATTAAACTTTCATCCAGTAGATTCAAAACCCAGGGTGAGGCAAAAACCATCGCCCGCCAATCCAGCATTTCCGATTCCCAAGTGAAAGCTATGATTCATAAAACCATCCGATTTCTTTTGCCCCTCAGCTTGATTGCAGGAGTCGCACTCGTTGGCTGCAACGACGATGCAACTCCCAAAGATCCACCCATGGTCGTTGGAAACAAACCTTCCGATACGGTCAAACCCACGGAAGGAACCTATACGATTAAAGGAACTGGCAAGCCGAACACCGGTGGCCCTCCCATGATGGGACGTCCTGGTGGTGCGGGAGCTGGTAAGCCAGCAGCCGCCCCTGCTGGAACACCTGGTGCAAAACCCGGCGACAAACCCGCTGCTCAGCCGAGCAAAGATTCCGTAAAATCAGGCGATGCCAAGGCAGCGGATAGCAAACCAACTGATTCAAAGCCTGACGGCAAGTAATAAGAGCATCGCATCAGCAATGTGGGATTTTCTCATCAATCTAAGGTGAAAGTTATCCCGGATTTTGGATCAATGGGGTCAAGGATGGCCCCATTGATAAGCTATAGCTCCCGGGTTTGCGGTCCGTTTGGAACCTGTGGTTTGAGGAGGTACAAGGTCATCCCCTTAACAAGGATCCATTTGAAGTAGCCCCTTCTGGGACTGCCCATCAAGTTCAATCCTGATCGACATCCTCCCCATATCCTGCTGGACCTGCAACTCGGGAATATCTCAATGGAATCTCTTTCATCCCGTCCTTCTTCAGCTTCTGGTTGAGGGACACCATCCGGGCAATGACGTTCTGCTTCCATTCCACCACGGCATCTTTAGCCTGCTTCTCGGCAGTTTCAAATGTTGTGATTGCAATGCTAGTGGGTGGCATTTCACACGCTTCGACCATTCCCATTGCATTGCCCAACCCTCCTTGAGGAGCGGTTAGTTTGGGCTTTATCACGTCCATGGCTTTCAAAATCGAACCAACCTCAGGACCATACTTGCCTTCCAATTCCTTGAGCTTTGTTGTGGTTGCTTCAATAACGATCAGAGCGTCTTTCAGTTCATTGATTCGATCAAACGCACCAATTCCTATTCGCGTCTGTTCTGCCAGATCGGCTACTGACAATTTCACGCGCGGGTCCATTCGCACAGTAATAGGTTGCTGATAGGTCTTACCACCAACTTTCAAACGAACAACATACTGCCCAGGCGCAACCCATGGACTGCTATCAGCCGGAGCAGTGTCTTGATAGATCGCCGCGATCGGGAAATTGAAGCCTCCACCCATTGGGGTGTAGTGCAGATCCCAGACGAATCGATGGAAACCCGGGGTAGCCATCAAAGGCTGCAATGGACGAATCCAATACATCGGCACCTGGAGTTGCTTCTCTTGGACCTGAATCAACTTATCATCACTGGCAAATCGTCGAACCAAGTGGCCCTTACTATCCAGGATCTCCAGTTCAACCTGTCCCGTGACCGCTTCATCCAAGTAATAGTCGATCACTGCCCCATCGGGTGGATTCTTCCCAGCTGGTTCTTCGGGTGGTAGAGGAGTATCGGTGTTGTTGTTCCAGTGAACTCGGGTCGCAAGCTCTGGTTTAACTAAGTGAGTCTCCTCACTTACTTCAGAAAGCTGTCGCAAAGGGGTGATATCATCCAAGATCCAGAACGATCGGCCATGAGTGCCGACCACCAAATCATCGTCATGGACCACCAAGTCTCGAATCGCTGTAGCAGGCATATTCAAACGCAAGGGGTTCCAATGGTCGCCGTCATCAAGAGAAAAGAAGACTGCGTTCTCAGTTCCTGCATACAATAGCCCCTTGCGTTGGGGGTCCTCACGAACCGTGTCAACTGGAGCGTTATCTGGTAGGCCGTGCACAATTTCGGTCCAACTTTGCCCCCCATCATGGGTCCGATAAATGTGTGGTTTGAGGTCGTCTATCTTGAACCGACTCACTGAGATGTAGGCAGTTTGCTTGTCATAGTGTCCTGAGTCGATTTGAGTGATCTTGCTCCAAGAGGAAAGCCCCTTGGGTGTGACATTTGACCAAGTCTTCCCACCATCCAAGGTCCGATGAACAAGGCCGTCATCCGTGCCCGCCCAAATTATGTTGACGTCAAGATAAGAGGGTCCCAGAGCATAGACAACACCACGGCGAGCAGGGGTTTTAAAGACGCTCCCCGCCGGCGATTCAGCAACCTCTCGGCTGAGGTCTGGACTGATCACATCCCAATGCCGAGCGCCGTCGCTCGTCTTAAACACAACATTGCCGGCATAGAACAACACATGGGGATCGACGGGCGAGAAAATCAAAGGCGCAGTTCGGAGGAATCGATACTTTCCGCCCCATCGACCGAGTTGAGGAGACACATTCTGAGTCTGCCCAGTCAGCATGTCGTATTTGCTGATCTTGCCCCCATAGATAATATTGGGATGAAGGGGATCTGGAGCCACATAGCCGTATTCTTCAGCACCCACCGGATGCCATTCCCGGAATGTCACCTGACCATCATTTCCCCTGCTCGCTACACCAGCCGAACCACTCTCTTGCTGACCGCCGTAGACCCAATATGGGAATTGGTTGTCAGTAGAAACATGATAGAACTGGGCAGTCGGCTGGTTGTACCAACTGGACCAAGTTTCGCCGCCATTTACGGTGATCGTTGCTCCCTGATCAAGCGATAGCATGATCGTCTTGGGGTTGTTAGGATCGATCCAGATCGTGTGGTAATCGTCTCCGCCTGGCGCACCTTTCCAAGCATAAAAGCTCTTGCCACCATCGGTGGACTTGTAGGTTGAAGTGTTGGCCACGTAGACCGTATCGGGATCCTTAGGATCGACTTTGACTTCAGCAAAATCACTTCCCCGTCCCCATATTCGCCCCTCGTTGTCGATAAGCTTCCAAGTTTCACCGGCGTCATCCGACCGGTATAGCCCGCCTCCTTTACTGGCATCTGCTAGCGCATACAACCGCTTCGGGTCACTTGGAGCAACTGTAAATCCTATGCGACCCAATCCATCGGCGATAGTTGGTAGCCCGCCTTTCAATTGATGCCAAGTTTTGCCGCCATCGGTTGACTTAAAGAGCCCACTGTTCGGCCCTTGCCACTCCCCATTCTCCCAAGGTCCCTGCCTTGCCGCCCAAAGGTCGGCATAGATCGTGTTCGAATCGGTTGGATCAAAAGCCAAAGTGATGGCGCCCGTGTTCTCATCCTTGTAAAGGACCTTTTCAAATGTATCTCCACCATCCAGCGACCGATATACACCACGCTCTGGGTTGGGGCCATACGGGTGTCCCAGAACAGCGACAAACAAGCGCTTGGGATTCTTGGGGTCCACAATGATCGACCCGATCTGCTGTCCTTCCCGGAGTCCGAGATGAGTCCAAGTCTTCCCTGCGTCGGTAGATCGATAGAAACCGTCACCCGTTGAAAGGTCTGGCCGTTGAAGACCCTCTCCACTTCCGACATAAACGGTATTCGGATCCGATGGAGCAACCGTTACCGTCCCTATTGATCCTGTCGGCTGATCATCAAATACCGGCTTCCAGGTTCTGCCGTAGTCGTTTGTCTTCCAAACTCCGCCGTTGTTCACGCCCATATAGAACGTTCCAGGCTGAGACGGAACACCTGCCGCACCCACGGTTCTCCCACCACGAAATGGACCAATCATGCGCCATATCATTCCGTCGTACAGTTTCGACGGGACATTTTGGGCTACGCCATTAGCCGAAAAAGCAACCAAAAGTGCCAGGAGCGATAGGGGTCTTCTTGCCATCCCTAGCATCTTAACCAATTCCGCAAATCTCTGCTTAACCTCCCGGTCAGTTTCGGTTTGGTGGGTCAATTGTTGCAATTTGTCAGTCTTTAAAGAATCATAAGATGAGTTATCAGGGCTTATGGCGTAAGACGTATCGTTAATCCACATTAAGTAGTTTGAGGAGAATCAGAAATGAACTTTAGAATGATCGAAATTCTTGCTCTCTAGGCTTTGACTATGTCTAGCTTTGGCTTCGGACCAGTTCATGGGAACGCGAGCGCAAAGGGACATGCTTCTCACGCAGTTGCAAAGACTTCAGCTAAATCGGGCGTCAAAGCTTCTTCAATGGCACCTGCAGCAGCGATTCATGCAATTCCAAAAGAATCCGTTAAAACACCTGCATCGAAACTTGCCGGCGTCACTGCTGCGAAATATGCAAGAGGCATGGCTTACGCAAAGGCTCACGGAATGTCAGAGGCATAGGCTGTTTCAGCTTACAATTCCTACAAAGCGAAGAAACGGAAGCACTAGCTAGTCTTTAGGGCACGTGTGAATGGACTGGTTGCGCTGGATTCGTTCCACCGTTCATTCTAATATTATTTGGGATGGTAGTCTTCTGTGTCGAAAATGTCACAGTCCCGTCAAGATGAACAACGGCTGTTGTTGAGTGGTCAACTTGATCGAATCCGTAGTTTTGGTCGATAGTCTTTCGGATTAACTCCGCTTGAGCATGAGGTGAAAGACTTAGTGCCACATCAAATTCTTTTTTTGAATCTGCCCATTTGCCGATTCCATAGAGAGCATCGGCGTGCGTGAACCTGGCAACATTTGAATTCTGGTCTACAGATAATGCTCGCATCGATTCACCTAGATATTTCCCAATACGTCCACGATAGAACATGGCATTACTGGCAATCGCTGTCGCTTGAAGGGTACGTAACGGCGTATTGTCTGGGTAGTCCGGCAGACGGAAGAAATATTTATCCTTCATGATCGTAATTGTTAAGGCATAGGCCTTTCTTGCATTAACTTGATCTCCCGCGTCATTTGCTAGATCGCCGTATCTGGTGAGTAGCAGGTGGTCGTGAATATCAGCACCTGCAAAATCAATGTATCTCCGGTAAGCTAATCTAGCCGCTTCATTCTTTCCTTCCTCATAAAGAATGTTTCCTAGTCCCAGTTGACGTATTGGGGAGTCACCCTCTAGCTTAATAATCTCTCTATACTTTGACTCTGCCGTGATGTAGTCGTCTTTTAACATTGCTTTATCAACCGCATCATCCAGCATCAAGATGCTCTTACGTTTTCCTTGTGTTTCAGAAACCAACTGAAGGTTTCGTCCAGCAAGCGCCTCCTCACCGCGCCTTGGACCGCATCCAGAACAGCAAAGTGCTACTAACATTGACATAAGAATGATTATTGGTGTCTGCTGATTGACTTTCACCTTGTATGCCTCCCTAAAACTCCACTATTTGAATTCAACTGCGTCCATTGGAAATCATCATAGGGCCACTGAGTCATGCCAGAACTAGCCTGAGGATCGCCAATAGGAGTAGGCCAAGGGCTAGAGTCCGACGTCACCCACTGCCAAGGCTGTTCAATAATCGGAATAAACTCTGAGGTTGGCATCCCCGGCTTGGTAGGTGGTTGAAACACGGTGAACATATTCAGTGTCCTGTGAACACTGAAACTTTGAGGTACTGTAATAGGTACCTGCATAACTGGAGTCTGGGGGGTATCCGTTGTGAATGAATATGGGCCAGTATATCCCGAAGGCATGCTAGTATAAGCTACTCGTGCAGAGTCATAAGGAAACACATTATCCAACCCAGGGCCATTGGAATTAAACGAACAAGTGTAACTTAGACCTAGGAAGGTCGTTCCGGTAGTCGAATCGTTTGTATTGATAAGTTGCACTGGCAGGTTCCTCGCTATTTATAGTGGGTAATTGCATTTAGTTTTCCGTGAAGTAGGTAGCTCATGGTGATGAGATTCCTTGGATCTCGATAGCCTCTGGCTTTGTGTTTGGTGGCTTGTAAGACACT
>Ga0164297_10001458_pt1 | contig 25053 bp, 26 predicted proteins | sample GEODES058metaG_FD_113539 | JGI IMG/M metagenome (GOLD analysis project Ga0164297, IMG submission 113539) | Dystrophic lake water microbial communities from Trout Bog Lake, Wisconsin, USA - GEODES058 metaG | ecosystem: Environmental > Aquatic > Freshwater > Lake | place: USA: Trout Bog Lake... | reverse complement strand
GCGAGCGGAACCCTTTCCAGAGCTTTGGAATTCGGGGTTCCTATCATTGGCCCGGACGAGGGCTATATTTCCGAGTGGCTTTCCAAATACGAAATTGGATACTCCTTTAACGCGGATGATCCGAAGTCTTTGGTAAAAATACTAATCAAATGTGGTGAAGACTACGAAACCTTCTACAAGTTATTTTTGAAAGGATACTCAAAACTATCAGACGATAGAAGCTGGAAGGCTGTTGCAAAACAATTCATTAAGGAGTTTTTGTAATTTAGTAACAATTGAAAATAATGAAAAAAACACTTCTTAAACGACTTCTGATCTCAATTCAGGTTCGGCTTTCCAGAATCTGGAGAAACACTCCTTTCTTTATCCAAGGTCAGATGGATATTCATCCCAGTTCACCTTGGCATAACGCCGATTTCATGGCTCTGACGGGCGGCTTTTTCCCACCAGGATCGGTCGCTGAAAGAAGTATGCTTGATCATGAATGCTGGGACGGGGTCCGCAGGGACATGATTATTCTGCTGCTCCGTTCCGTGGAGGAAAGAAAGGTGGAGGGTAGTTTTGCAGAACTTGGAGTCTATCGAGGAGGGACAGCACGACTCATCCACCACTATGCTCCGAAAAGACCCCTACATCTTTTCGACACATTCTCCGGATTTGATGATCGGGATGGAGCCAAGGATAAGTCCCTAACCAACACTCTCGACACGACCCTATTTAGAGATACCAACCTAGAGTTGGCCCGATCCTCTATAGGGCTACTGAACGGCAACGTTCATTTTCACAAGGGATTCTTTCCTGAGACATTTACACCAGAATTGAAGAAGGAGGGGTTTGCCTTTGTTCATCTTGATGCCGATCTCTACGAACCGATGTTGGCTGGTCTTAAAAACTTTTACCCCCTTCTTGCAAGAGGAGGAATCATTGTGGCACATGACTATAATGCTTGGATAGGATCAAGGAAAGCGGTCGACGAGTTCTGTGCAGAGACTGGAATTATTCCCATTCCGATGCCTGACAAGTCTGGATCCTGTGTGATCCTTAAGAGTTACTAAACTAGCAGCAAATATTTTCCTGATGGACTATTCAAAGTACAATTTCAACCCCTTCCAGTTCACCGGGCCTGATTGGTGGATGAAGGATTTTCACTCAAAGCATGTCGACTATTTCAAGGGTTGTGGGAAGGTCCTTGATCTTGGGGCCGGACGTGGTTTCTTTCTAGAATGTCTCAAAGAGCAAAACATCAAGGGACTTGGCATTGAATCCCACGAGGCTTCTGTGCTTGAAGGGGAAGGAAAGGGGCTGGAGTTTATCAATCAAGATATATTTTCATTCTTCGAATCAGAAGAGGGTCAGAAACTTGCCGGCACTTGTGATGGAGTTTACTGCGCCCATGTGCTTGAGCATCTTGAGCCTGAAGAGGTCTTCAAACTCTTCAAGGTCGTTAAAGAATATTGCGCACCTGGAGTCCGTTGCAGATTCATCACGAATAACCCGGCTGACATCAGTGTGCTAGGCCATGTCTTCTGGGGAGATCTGACCCACAAGCGGCTTTACCCAGGTATATTGCTGGATGCTATGGCAAAGAGTCAGGGCTTTTCGGAAACCAGAAGTGAGAACTTCCTGGGCTTGAAACTCGGCAAGAAAGATTCAATACGAAGAGTCTGGGACCGTCTTTTTTGGGGAGATCATAAATGGCTGCCGAATCTCATGATGGACTGCAGGTAGCTTTGTCTTGGCTATGATTAAAAATTTAAAATACAGGCTCAGGAGTATTTTTCTTTGCCTTGAATCGATGTTTTTTGGCACAGCTTCTGAGGTTCTTCTGCCGAACGGTAAAAAAGTCATCATTAGGAAGGGCATGGCGGCAACAACTCAGTTGCAGTCTATTGTGGAGGAGGAATTGGTTCCCTACTGGAATGCCCATCCCCCCACTCAGGGAGAGGTTCATCTTGATGTTGGTGCCCAGATAGGATCCTACAGTCTTCTAGCCGCAACCTCGGGGGCAATCGTCCATGCCATTGAACCAGATCCCAACAACAGGCGCTTTTTGAGAAGGAATATCCGTGCCAATGAGTTGGACATTCAAGTGTGTTCAATCGGTGCCTGGAATAAGTCCGAAGTTCTCAGTTTCCGTTCCCATGATGCCATGAGTTCGATCAAGGGGGTTGGGATGATTCCGAGCTCACTCCCTGCACTAAATCGAATCAAGGTGAACACCATTGACAATATAGTTAAGCAGTTGGGGGTCACAAAAATCGATGTCGTCAAGATGGATATCGAGGGTGCTGAGATTGAGGCGCTGGAGGGAGCGCGCAATACTATCATGAAGGATCACCCCATTCTTTTGATCGAGGCCTACCATGAGAGAGAGGGCCACCCTACCTTGGGGCGAGTTTTGGCGCTTTTGCGTAGTTTCGGAATTTCCGATGATGCGGTGACTGTCACTGAAAAAACGCTCGTTATTGTCCGAAACTACTAGCTTTTTTCAGAAAGCCTGCGGCTCCGTGAAGTCACCCAGCATTCTTGTGATCCGCCCCGAAAAGTTGGGGGATCTAGTCGTTGCAACGCCAGTTTTTCGTGCGTTTAAAGAGAGCTTTCCTCAGCATCAAATCCATTTGCTAACAGATGAGAGCTTTGCTGACGTCGTGCGACATGATCCTCACATTGATAAGATTATCACGATTCCTTGGAGAGGATCCACTCGTGGCAATCGGCCGAGTCTCCTGGCGATAAGATTAAAATTGTCGGAGATAAAGTATCAACAAGCAGCAATTCTCTATTCAGGGTGGTCGGAGTGGAATCTTATTTGTGCCTCTTTGGGAATTTCTGAGGTCGCACAGTTGGGGGGGACTTTGGCGGGAACATTGCTCGGACATCGTATGGTTCTGAGAGGTGACCGATTTAAAGAGCGGCATTTCCGCGATTGGTATCTTGATGTTGCCGAAAAGCTGGGTGCAATCACCTCATCAAAAGACCCTCAGATCTTTATTCAGAATAAAGAGATAGAAGCATTTGCCCGTCGCTTTCCCAACTATGCTTCTTTGGCAAGACAATCAACCCTGCTTCACTTGGGAGGATCTCCAGAAGGAGAAAATGTCAGCGTAGAAAAACTTTCAGAATGGGCTCCACAAATAGCTGTGGCGACCGGAGCCTCTGTATTCGTAACAGGAACTCCAACTGAGGCGGTCCAATGGTTGAAATTTTCACCGCCTGGTATTCGCGACGAACTCTTGGGAAAACTGTCGCTGCGTGAGATGATGGTGGCTGTGCTTTTAGCAGGTAGAGTGGTTAGTAATTCTACGGGCATCATCCATTTGGCTGCTGCTGCCGGTACACCAACTCTCGGCATTTATACTTCCGACCCGGCTAACTCAGAGAGGGTCTGGGGACCTTTGGGGGGGCACTCTTCTTGTCTTGCCCCAACAATTGAAGACGATGCGAAGCGTCTTTCAGCACTCGCATCGGGAGGCCGTCTTGATCTCGGAGAGGTGATTAGCGCGGGTCGGGTAATTCATGCCATCAGTCAACTTCCTCTTACTGAGGAAAGAGGAGTTATACTTTAGCTTTCCTTGCATTCACTGCGTTGACCCATTGCAAATATGGGTAATCTTTTCACGATCTCCAAATAGCGGCTGATGGCAAATGCTTCGGTGAATTCCTCTGAAAGTGTTGCGCAAAATCTTTCGGAATTATGAGCGGCAGCTAGGAGCTTTTGGATAAGACGCTTTTTATTGCTTGGATCAAAGCGGCACTCAGGACGTCTTGCAACCTCGGGTAAGCTACTGGAGTCAGAGACCAGCACAGGGGTGCCCACTGCCATTGCCTCTATAGCCGGATAGCCGAACCCTTCATAGAGTGATGGGTAGATCACGAGCGAAGCTCCGGCATAGAGGAAGGGGAGATCTACTTCTTCGATACGACCCGGCATCAGCACCGCTTGCGAAGATAGGCCCGCGTCACGAAGAGCGCCAAGGACATCGCAGTAAGGCTTGCAGAGATCCTTGGGAATTGTTCCGGCAAGCACCAAGGGCGGGAGTACGGCTTCTTCCCGGGCCTTCGCATACGCTTGCATCAGGAACTCGATATTTTTCCTGTAGTCGTATCCGCCGATGTAGAGCCAGTAGGGATCTGGCAACCCCAGTTTCTCTCGTATTTCCAGGATTCGTGATTTCGAAGCGTTTCTTTCGATGTTGGTGAATTCTGGTCCCACCCAGTTGTGAAGCACTGAGATCTTTTCCACAGGGATGCCGGCCAGTTCAGTCAGATCTCTAGCTGTGCAGTTAGATACAGCCAGCACTAGGTCGCTAGAGGCGGCAAAGCGCTCATGTCGGGTCTGCATAAATTTCCTCAAGGGAGTACGGCCAAAATACCTCGGAAAGCGCCGTGGAATGACATCGTGCATGGTGACGATGACGTGCATGGGACGAAAGGGGGACCAAAAGGAATTCGTGGCGTGAAAGAGTGACTCGGGGTAATGGCGTCTTAGGAAAAGCGAGAGTTGAATGTCCGAGGCGATCCCCTCGAGATATGCATTGCCAAGTCGGGGCGCGATCGGGATCTCCACGACCCGATCCGAGGGAATTCCCAATTTCCCGGAGTCCGTCCCCCGGGGAAGTAAGATCTTGAAATCGAGATTCTGTGCATTACGGAGAAGTCCCTTAATGAGTCTTGAGGAATAAACCCCCAACCCCACGGAGGAAAGACTCAGGGAACGGCCGTCGATTAGGAGGGGGCGATTCTTCAAGGTTGTTTAGGATGCAAGAGAGCGACGACCTTTGAAGCAACGGCTTCTACTGTGATATTCTGCCAGTAAGCCCCCTGATTTTTTGGAATCACGAATTCCAGATCAGGCGCCATGTCATATTCCGATTCGGGGCAGTAGACGCCGGCTTCACTTCTCGAGAACCAGGGATTGCGCACGAAGACGAGGGGCACTCCCGCCGCATTGGCAAGATGACGAGGGCCTGAGTCCGTGCTCAGGATGACATGGCATTTTGCTAGAAAGGGAATCAATGGACGAAGTTCCAGCTGACCTGCATTGATACTGACTGGGAAACTGAGTAAGGATTCCAGCGATTTTAATATCTCTTTGTCCTGAGGGGCGCCGCAGAGCATGATCTGATGAGGGCTCGAACCATGGAGTAGCTCCAAAGTCTCGCGGAACTTCTCGAGCGGCCAGACACCAGTTGGTTGGCGCGTCGTGACAAAGCAGGCCAAGACCGGGCGATCATCTGCCAACTTGAGTTCGGACCAGAGGGCTTCTGCTTTCTTGTGATCCTGCTCACTCAGAGTGACTTTCGGACGTAAATCCCAGCTTGCCTCTTGCCGCGTGAGTTGAGCGACCAGATCTCTGAAATAGGCAGGAAACGGTTGCGGGTAACTGATCCTGATCGGATGGGTGACGAGTCCTGACCACCCCTTGTGGACGTATCCAACACGATTCGGAATGCCCAGAAGGGTTGCTATTAACAGCGGGCGTGTATACATGCCTGTGTCGTAGCAGATCGCGACATCGTACTGCTCCTGCTTGAGGGTCATGAAATCCTCTGATCCGTAGTACGGTATCTCCATTCGGTGGATTTTCCGGATTGCAGGATTGCCCTCGAGTACCTGCGCGGCCGGTTCCGGGGCCAAAATATCCCAAGTACAGTCCGGGAAACCCTTCGCCAATTGCATCAGGGAGGATGTGCGGTATAAGATATCTCCGATATGATTCGCGCCGATCAGAAGACCTTTTCGCCACTCTGTTATTTGTGTAGCTGGACCAGTGAAAACGCGCGATGTTACCTGCATTACTGGGGCAAGCAACTCCGTTGCCTGGGCGCAAATCAGCTGCCGGGGGCTTCGGAAACATTCAGGAATCATCTATGGAAGATCCTGCTCGTGCTTTCATCTCCCTGCAAGTAGCGAGAATAGTTTGGTTTATATAAATACCTATCGTGATTAATCATGAGTAACCAAACATTCAATCCAGCTAGCGGGCAATTGATAATTTGGGGCGTGATTGCACTAGGGTTATACGCCGCGCTCCAGGCGGGAAATATCATTGCCGAGGACGGTTATGGAACGATCCTGATCTCTCTAGGAGCCCTGATCGGGGTGATCGCTGTGCTGACCATCAGGCAGTATTGGTGGATTCCCCTCTTTCTGATCACGGCGATAGGTTTTTCAACCTCGGTTGGATTTCAGCTTCGTGGAACCGATCTCGCGGCCATGCTCGCTCTAGCCGCTCTCCTGGCGATGGTCTGCATGGGGCAACTCAAGTCAAAGCATGCCGAGTCGAACCTAGGTGTCTGCTTCTACATACTGCTGCTCTATGTTGGAACGCATGCCATGCTCTATGGCCTTCAAAACTATTATAGCGGAGACACGCAGTTCAAAAACATCGTGAAGGCCTACTACGGTGCGTTTATGCCCCTAGTGATTATCTGGTTGATGGACCGATACGCCCATGAAAAGGGAATGAAGGGAGTGATTCTAGTCGGAATAATCCTGAGTGTGATTTTGGGCATTTTTGCGCTTGTCATGCACCTCACCGGGTATTCCCTGCCACTCATCAGCGGAGGAGTGCTTGATTTCAGCTGGGCAAGCGCGGAGGGAGCCATGGGCTATCTCCGATGGGTGATTCTGCCGCTCCTGATGCTCGCGATCTGCATGGTATCCTGCAGGTCTATGTCTCCCGGAAGTAAAATCTTCTATAGGGTATCCATAGGAATTCTGATTCCACTCAATGTTTTCGGTGGTGGACGTGTGGCTCTACTTAGCCTGCTGCTTTTTCTTGTGATCTGGTTTGGCATCCGGAGGAAGTGGCAACAGTTGATCATCATGGGATGGATCACCATGCTGGCAGTAACGGCGCTAGTCGTGATGGGTCATACCATTGATGCAAGAACCCTCCAAAATATGCCGGAAAGTTTCAAGAATGTGCAACGCGCCGTCTCGATCTTCCTGCCAGCGAATCAGCAGAATGATGATGATACAATGACTGAGGGGAGCAATGTGTGGCACGAGGATCTGGTGAAGGGATCCTGGGACTATGCGATGAAGGAACCGTTAACCATGATTTTCGGCAATGGCTATAAGGGGTGGGACGACTCGATCGATGTGAGTATGTTCACCTTCGGGGCGGCCTATGAATCTGCGGTCCAGATGGCTATCCGGATGGGTGCCTCGGAAACTTTATTCTTCAGCGCTCTGGCGATTTTCGGATGGCTGGGTGTGGTACTTTACTATGCCTTCATGATCGAACTGCTTCGCAGAAGCCTGCGGGTGATCCATCTCTGCCCCCAAGGCACGATGGCGAGGAGTCTCTGCGAGTTTTCGTTCTGCAGTATCCTGGTGACCATCATTGTCTCCCCGATCGGAGGGGCGATTCCCTCGTACAGCCTTATCTACTGGATGCTAGGATTCACTGCTGCAGAGCCGTACCTAATGGGGCGTGCGAAATCCAGCAGGAGCACGATGCCCCCGATGCATCTGGCACTTACTTCCCAGCCAGCTTCCTGAACATCTTCTCATAGCTGGTGGTGATGACCTCCCAGTCATAGAGACTCGCCACACGTACACGTGCGGCTAGGCCCAGTCGCTGGCGTTCCTCTGGGTTTTCAAGAAGTCGTGCGATTGTTTCGGCAAGGCTTTCTATCTCGCGATCCTTGTCGAACACGGCCACCGCCTCACCTCCCACTTCAAGGTTCGCGGTAGAATTGCGTATGACGATGCAGTTTCCGAAGCCCATCTGGTCCAAGAGGACGGGTCTTGTTCCGTCGATGCCGCTGGGTAGACAGAAGATTGATGCCGACCTACTAATGGCGACATAGTCGTTGGCAAATACGTACCCCGTAAAGACGACCCTCTCGTCTGCTGCCTCTCGAAGGGATTGCTTGTACTCCTCAGAGTAGGGTGCATCCCCTACGATGACCAGCTTCTTGTCTGTCCGGATGTGCTTGAATGCCTCGATGAGGAGTTCGGCACGATTCTCCGGTACAAGGCGGCTGACGAAAAGAACGTATCTATCTGGCACTAGGCCTAGACGCTTGAGGATGTCGCTCGGAGGAGTTTCAGATATGATATTCGCTCCGTACGGAACATAGACCGTTTCGCAGTTGTAGAGCTCGCGGTACCGCTTCTGGATGACCTTGGCATCGGCAACAACAATGTCTGCAAAACGAGCAGCCCAGGACTCGCTCCAGAGAAGCCATTGGGAAGCAAATCCGCTCCATTTCTTGCGAGCCCAGTCTTCCCCGTCGACATTGATGATCGTGGGAATGCCAAGCCAGCGGCAAGGGAGGCAGAGGATGGCATTGCCAACGCCGCAAAAGTAGGCGACATCAGGACGTAGGAAGGGTAGCAAGAGCACGGATAGAAATGTATGGACTATGGTGTCGAGGGACTTGTGACTAACAGTCGGCAGTCTGATGATGCGCACCCCCTTGTAAGTTCGGTTCTTGAACGGCACGAACGGGTAGCGGTTGAAGACCACGACCTCATGACCGCGCTTCACAAGCCTTATGGAAAGCTGCTCATAGAACGTTTCAAACCCGCTGTAACGAGCCGGTATGCCACGCGATCCGAGGAATGCAATTTTCATGTGGGTCGAGGGGTGGCTTTTAAGTGGCAATTTGTGCGATGCTTTCCCATCCTCGGACCGTTGGTCCGGCAAGTCGCTCCAAGGTGTACGAAGTTGCGTGGAGAATTCCCTCGGCAGAAAGTGAACGGCGTTTCGTTTCATCTCCCATCAACATGAGGATGCTCTCGCCGAGAGCCACTTGATCGGTTACATCGGTATAGCAAGCCGCTGTCCCACAGACTTCTGCAAGCGCCGAATGTCCGCCGAGGATCACAGGTGTGCCGCAGGCCATAGCTTCGATGGGGGGGAGCCCGAAGCCTTCAAAAAGAGATGGATAGACAAAAAGCAACGCTCCAGAGTAGAGGAGGGGAAGATCCTCCTCCGGTAGATATCCGGTGAAAATAATCCGATCGCCCGATGCATCACCGATGCCAGCCTCACGGAGGATCTCATCAAAGAGCCAAGCCTTCTTTCCGGTGATAACGAGAGATGTATCCTTCATTTCGGGACACTCCATAATTCGTCTCCAAGCGCGGATCAATGAGGTGATATTTTTTCGAGGCTGGAGATTCCCAAGAGCGAGGATGTAGAGCTCGGGAATGCCCAATCTGGAACGAAGGCCCCTTATTTTTTCCGTTTCAGCGCGCTTGAAGTGAGGGGAAAGTGCGTTGGGAGTGACAATGACTTTTTCCGAAGGAATCCCCAGTCGCCGGATAATATCCTCTCTACAAAATTCACTGATGGTCATCACGATCCGCGAGGCTTTGGCGGATCGTGGGATCGTTGCCCGGAATCGAGCAACCTCGCCTCTGGTGAACCACTTCGGGTTGTGTTCATAGGAGAGATCGTGGATCAGTAGGGAGACCGGACATCCCGATAGCAGGGGGGAGACATACTGAAGATGAATGAGATCTAGGCCATCACGGAACGATGCTAATGGTAGGTCTAATCCGAGGCGTTTCAGGGGATTTGGAGAGACTTGATGGCACTCGGCGCCTGGCAGGAGTTCGCCGGCGATACGATTGGCTGTCGAATGGCTGACGTACAGGACGTAGTCATGCTCTGGATGAGCATTCAAGCCCTGAAGGAGACATCGCAGGTAAGTTTCGTTTCCTCCGAGGTTCGATCCTAGGGCATGGGCGTCAATCCCGATCTTGAGCCGTTTATTGGAGGTGGAAAATATCGCCATTTCTTGGATAATATATACGTTATGCAAATAATCATAACCTACTTATTTTGTCGCTCCCGCATTGCATGGGGATATAACTCGGGAGTTCCCAACTCGTGATGGCTCTCCTTAAGAGACTTCTTCTTGGTATGGCCCGCTTGATGGGATCCGAGGTGACCGACGAGCGTACCGGTGGAAAACTTGGCAAGGCACTCTGTCTAGCGGGACCATGGGGAGTCTGGATAATCGGTCTTCCCCATGCAGTCCGGATGATGTTTCTCCCGGAAAAGACAACATTCTACACGAAGCAGCGCGTCGGATTCGCCACGCATGAGGAACCTGACTATGCCTCACTGCATGAGGGGAGGGATGTTCGATCCGATTCACTCCTTTGGGCTATCATGGTGCATCAGCAACCTGAACAGATTGAGGCACTTCTGGGATACTGGGAATCGCTCGGATATTCCCGTGGACGGATGCTTTTCGTTCATGCTGGCAACAAGGGCGACTTTGAAGCCTTGGACATTCCGAACAAGGTCTTCGTGGAGGATGCCGAGATCAGAACAACCCAGCACCCTCTGCAGAGGCAGAGTTATTATGGTGTTTTTCGCGAGGTGTCTTCCTGGATGCAGGGGAAAAATTTCTCAGCAGTTTCCCTGGTTGAGTACGATCATTTGCCGATCATTCCCGACTGGGCTGAGAAATTATGCGGACTCATGGATTTGGAGAAAGCCGATATGCTCTGTCATCACCTGACACGAGTGGATGGGACCAACGCATCCCACTACCTCTACCACCTTCAGGATCGTCGCTTCCGCGATCTCTGGAAGAATTTGTCAGTCAGGGAGGAAAAGGCCGTGTTTTTCGATGCCATCATGACCGGATCGGTGTGGCGTCGGGAACCTTTCGAAGAGGTCGCGGCGCGTCAGGAGCCATTTCCTGTCTATTTGGAACTCTACCTACCCTCCCTGGCTCATCATCTGGGATATAGAGTGCGAGGACATGGTGATCAGGGCCGCTTCGTTCAGGTTGTACCGATCGGGGATCCCTTTTCCCCCCGATGGGTTCAGGAAGGCGCATGGTCGCTGCATCAGGTCAAATCCCTTGTGGGATTCTCTGGAAAGAGTCGGTAAATCCTGCAGACTGATAAAAACATGATGGCTCATGCTCTCACCCAGGAATCGTCAGGGAATAACTATGACCTGCGCAGGAAATTGATCGCTGCGGCCTTGGTTTCTCTAGGCATATTTGTCGTGTTTTATGCCTTTGTGAATTACACAACGGGTTATGGTCAGACAAGGAGTACCATTTTCACTGCAGTGTATGCTCAATGGCAGTTGGAGGAGTGGGGCCACTGCATTATGGTTCCTTTTGCCGCAGGGCTCATCGTCTTTCTCGACAGGGCCAAGTTGATGTCCATTCCTATGGCCGGGGCGTTATCCGGTTTCTGGATCCTTTGCTGCGGGTTCTTCCTCTACTGGTTCGGCTTCAAGGCCGATAATATTTACTTTTCCTATGCCGCAGCCCAGATCCTTCTCGCGGGACTGATTGTTTGGTTTTGCGGTTGGAAATGGTTGAGAGAGCTGAGCTTTCCGTGGCTGTTTCTGATCTTCATGTGGCCGCTGCTTTTCCTGGAGAATATCATCTCTTTTCCGCTGCGCATGATAGTCAGCCATGCAGGAGTGGTTATCCTGAATCTCATTGGGCTTCCCTCGGTGCTGAACGGTACAGGAATCCTCTCTGCGGCTGATCCCCTGCTTCATCTTTCCCAGGGTGAGCGGTTTGCCGTCGATGTCGCCCTCCCATGCAGTGGAATGAGATCACTTTTTGCCCTGTTAATGGTCAGCGCCCTTTACGGGTATTTTTCAATCAAGGGGGCATGGGGGCGCCTCACACTCTTTATCGTTTCAATTCCGCTCGCAATTTCCGGAAATATTTGCCGGATCGTGATGCTGACAGTCGGCACCATAATCATGGGGTCGGAGAGGGCGCTCGGCAGCGTGGATCATCCCAGTTTCTTCCACATGCTTGCAGGTTATGTGGTTTTTCTAGTGGCTCTGGGGGGGATGATATTGGCTGCTGGATTGATCAATCGATTCAGCTCAAGGCATGAGGTCTCAGTAGGGATGACAAAAATCCCCATCTCCGAACCGGCATCCTTGGAAAACCCGAAGGACCTTTACTGATCATGACAACTGGGCAAAAAGGTCTTGTGGCTCTAACGGACAAAATTCCTTTCGGTCGTGAACTCGTCGTCATCGTGATGGCGGCAATCACCCTGATGGTATGTTTCCATGGAGGGGCTCTCAAGAGCGGTCCGGAAGCCGGAGTTATTATGAACCTTCCTGATGCTCTGCTTGGCATGCAGGGAACACCGGTACCGGTATCAGAGGGGGAGCAAGAAATTCTTCCTAAAGATACCGAGATAGCAAAAAAACAGTATCAGTCGACTTCAGGAAATGTTCTCTCTACTCAGATCGTGCTTTCCGGAGGCGAAAAAAGGAGCATTCATCGTCCTGAAATCTGTCTGCCGGCACAAGGGTGGACGCTGGAATCAGGTAATGTGGTTTCGGTAAAACTCTCTAATGGGAAAGACTTGGAGGTGATGCGACTGACAGCAAAAAGACCCATCGTTCTCAAAGATGGAACAAAAAGGGAATTGGAGAACGTCTTCTATTACTGGTTTGTGGGGCACAAGATAACGACGCCGTATCATCTCAAGAGGATACTGATGACCAATTTTGATATGGTATTTCACAACGTGAACCACCGCTGGGCTTATGTGGTGGTTTCGGCACCGGTTCTGAGCGGGCTGATTCCTGGAGGAAACGACCTGAAGCAGACGGACGCGATGCTGGACAACGCAGTCCGGGAGTTGGCCCCAGAAATCATGAAGAATCCATGACGGGAGACGCCTCGATGGAATCCTCCTCGAGAAAAAAGCCGCGGCTCCTGTTGGTTGACGGTCACTACTACCTCTATCGGTCGTTCTTTGCGATCAGGTGGCTAAGTAACTCTAAGGGTGAACCGACGAATGCTATCTATGGATTCGTAAAAGCTCTCCGCAGAATGATTTCAGATTTGAAGCCTGATCATGCCGCAGTGATCTGGGACGCCGGACTGCCTGAGAGACGCACGCAGTTACAGCCTGAGTACAAGCAGCATCGCGAAGAGATGCCGGACGAGCTTGAGGTTCAGCAAGAGCCGATTCAACACATCGTGCCGCTGCTAGGTGTGGCCAGTGTCTTTCTGGAAAATCACGAGGCGGATGATCTCATTGCATCTTATGCAATCGAGGCCTCGAGGTTGGGTATGGAGTGTGTGATTGCAACCAATGACAAGGATATCCTGCAAGTGGTCCGTGAAGACGTCAGTATTTACTCAACGGCAAAGGCCGATGTGGGTGAAGGAGTCTTGGGATTCAAGTTGCTGGGTGTCGCGGATGTCCGGGAGAAGTGGGGCGTTGATCCTGAGCGTATTGCCGATGTTCTGGCGCTGACCGGTGATGCCGCGGACAATATTTCCGGCGTGCCCGGGGTTGGCGGGAAAACGGCTGCCAAATGGATCAATCAATACGGATCTCTCGATCGGATTCTCGAATCGGATCATCTGGACCCCAAGGTGAGTGAGAAAGTGAATGCCTCGAGAGAACTGATCATTCAGAACCGGCAGATGGTAGCGCTCGACCTTGATTTGCCGTTGCCGCTCCCGATCGAAGAAATGAGGGTTGAACCCCATTATCCAGAGCTCATCGAGGCGCTGAAGAAATGCGAGTTCCGATCACTCACGGCGGAAGTTGAGAGAGAGGCCTCCAGTTATATTGGGCAGTCCAGTCCAAAGCCGACTTCCAACACGGCAACTACCTCCTCCTCTCAAGGAGAGCTATTCTGATGAGAAAGAGTCTTATTTTCGGTGCTGGGCAGGGAGCCCGATTGGCAGTGCTCGACCTTATCAAGCGCTCCGAAAAGGGGCTCGGGGTGAAGGAAATCGCAGCCGAGTTAGGGATGAGTTATATGGGAGTCAAGGCCCATTGCCTTGCCCTTGCGTCGGAGGGGTATTTGAATACCTGGAGACAGCCGGCTCCTAAGGGTCGCCCGTTGATGTTCTACAGGCTTTCCGAGTCCGGTGAACTTCTCTTTGCGGAGCCGGGGCTCGGACTGGCGCTTGGCCTCCTTCGAGATGCGGGAAAGCTTTTCGGCTCCACAGCACCCCAGAAACTTCTGGCGCTTTATTTTCGAAACGAGGCGGAACGTTACAAGGTCACGATTTCTCCGTTGGAGCCCGCTGAAAGAGTCCGTGCCTTCGTGCGCTTGCGCAATCGTGAAGAGAGAATGGCGGTTCTCAGGATTGATGGTCAGGCTTGGGAAATCCAAGAGTCTCATCATCCCGAAGCGAACCTCATTCGTGAGTATCCCGAGGCGGAATCATTGGAGCAAACAATGGTCGGCGAGGTTCTTGGGGTATCGGTTCTCAGGCAGCAAAAGGGTAGCAAGATTGTGTTCTTGCCCTGCTAAAGGGACGCGGTCACTCCCTTTTTGACCTCTTGGATCAGTTTTTTGAGGGCAGGTGTTCCTTGCAAAACTCCCCCCCGTTTGCAGAAACGCGGAAATCAACCTCCGGATGACTGATCTCTGTTTTTCCGCAGGCATCGCAACGATGGAGCGTTTCGCCGGTAAAGTCTGCCGGTTTGGATCGGGAGGATGCCCCTGAAAATCGTTTGGCACCCAATGTCAGGAAACCAAGATGAGTTCGTAGTTCTCCGTAAAAAAATAGAAGGAAGTTCAGGAACGCAGCACCCAATGTCGCCGCGACGACCAGAGGTTGTCCAAGGGCTGATAGAATCATGATGGCTGCGCTGAAGAGGGCCAGCCAAGCGATCCTGACCGGAAGGACAAAGAACACCAGAACCTTGAAGTCCGGATAGACTGTGGCAAATGCCAGAAGCAAAGAAAGGTTCAGGAAGGTGTTTGCCCGTCCGATCGAACCTCCCGATCCCAATAAGCCGAAGAAGAATGAGACAACCGTGCAAAGAATAATGCCACTCAGATAAAAAAGAGTGAGTTTGGTCGCGCCCATCGCGGTTTCCAAGCCGTCTCCCAGATAGAGAAGGAATAGGAGAGAAAAGAAAATCCAGAAGGGACTCAGGGTTTCGGGAATGAAAATCCAGGTCACCAGTCTCCAAATCTGACCGTGGAGTACCATCGCCGGATCAAGTTCCAGAACAGAGAGATATCCCGGGGAAATCAGATGAAGTATAAAAACCAGTGCGTTGAAGAGCACCACATAGCGAATCAATCCAGGCACGGCACACCTTTCTAAAAGTTGATAAAGTCTGTTACGGAATTCAGAATGCATGAGAATAAAAGATATGATGACGGCTGTTTGCTCTTAGCAAAAGAGCTTAGATTGATTTCAAAATGTTACGGAATGGGAACAATTTTTAAGTAGCCTTCAAGTTGGGCTATAGTAATTTGAATTTATGGGAAACCCTGAGGAAATCTCTAACATAGAACACTTTCCTCTTTCGCCCCGAGTGAGTCGCGAACTGAAAGGTTCGGAGAGTGTCGAAGGAAACCCTGTGCCTTCAGCGGAGAAGGGCACAACCAAGCGCTCCCTTACCCCCTCACACAGAGGGCAGGTTGAATTCTGGCATCAGGGAGAGCAACCGAATGTAAATATACCCGACATGCGTCCAAAAAGTGGGAAAACCCATGCAAAACGCGCCGATCAGCTTGGGCTCATACTGGGAATTCTTACTGTACTTATGGTTGCGCTGACTTTTGTGGGGCTTCATTTTGCCAATAAAAAATTTAACTTCCAAAATTCAGTTAGACCCAAAACAAGCACACCTGTGATCGATTTTTATTCGGGGGAAAATGCTTTTTCAAAAAAATTCCATGATGAGAAGGAGGCTAAAAGTGGTGTTCTTGGATCCGATACACTTGTTGGTTCCGGAGTCGGGGATGGAATAGAAGTCTCCCTTAAGGAGCAAATGGACAGCATGCAGGAAAAGATGGAGAAAATTAGGGCGCAAAGATTGATTGATGAGGCATCATTGCCGACGCCTGCCCCCACACCTCAATCCCCTGCAAAGCTTCTTGGAGTAAGGCCCACGGAACTTAAAAAATTCGACAATCCTCTGGATTTCAACGGGATGTTGCCCAAATCGCTTCAGCAGACTAATCAAACTAGTCAGTAAGAGGTGTCAGGGCCTCCTTGATGTCTTTTTTAAGGATCCTCGAAGACAGTGATGTGATTAGGAATTCCGTTCCTTAGGAAAAAGGGAACTATGCAGTTGCCCACTGCTCCCTCCTGATTAATGCAAAAATTGCTGATCTGACCATCCACCTCGATTTCATATTTAGCGGATCCGGGTTGGCGGACAAGCAGTGCACTGTTACCTGGGGCGAGGTAAGCAAGTTGTTGAGGCGGCTTGCCGTTACTGGGAATGCTTCTGATGATGAGGATTTTTCCCGGCATCGCATTGATGAAACGGTAGTGACACGGATCGCTGCAGACCAGTGAGTAGGGGATGACATGAAATTGGAAATTTGGCGGAAAATTGTGGATACCATCTTCGGCGGCGCTTAACTGAGGGAGATGATCGGGTGGGTTATTCCTGCTTAAATCACCCGTAAGTAGAAGGAACTGGCTCGATACAGGTTTGAATTTGATGATCTGAGATGCAATCAACGTTCCATTTGTGCTGAGCGCAACGTAATGTACCTCTGGCTTAGGAACGGCTTGGTTTGCTGTCCATTCACCCTGGGGGAAGTTAGGATACGCGGTCAGTTTATTAGTTCCTTGTGTTCCCAATGCGATGGCGGGGATACAGGTTGCATTCACGATGGTGACCTTTACTGAGGGCGTTTGAGTTGGTGTCTCTGTACCGTGATGGCGATGGGTGTGAGGTCGGTTTGACGCCAGATTGAATGTTGAGGTGGTTAATGTTGAAGAAAGCGCAATGGCCTGAGCCATGATCAAAAGTGAGGGTAGGGAAATCATACTGATCCTAGTTCAATGCCATTGGACGTCATGGAAGTGTGGGATGAGTCTGCCCTGATGATCGGGTTCCAAGCGTAGCAATCCCTCCACAATGGCACGGCCAATGGTCTTGCCATGACGATCCAGAGCTTCTCCGATGGCGTAGAGATGAAACAAGCGGGTCTGCAACGCGCAGTGACCAATGAATTTCCCAAAAGCTTCCTCCCTGGCCCTGTCGAAAGCATCCGCTACAGGTGGAAAGCTATTGCGGACGTTTCCGAAAAGAACCGGAGTGTAGGTCTGTGCATTCACAAAATTCGTTGTGAGGGGGTACAGGTCCGAAAGCTTCTGGTAGGGGCGATTTTTTTCGATGACTGATGCCAGATCATCGGCGGCATTGGCTCCGATACGCGAATTTGTTGCTCGCTGGTCTGCGGTGACTCCTATGCCATAAAACAGCGTGGTGAGCACCGCATGGGATGCCGTATTCACGTTGATGCGTCCTGGGACGCCTGAGTTGGTCTCGGATGGAATTGTTGCAGATGAGGGGGCATGCCTTCCTTGATCGGCAAGGGTGAAGAGATCGAGGAGTTCGATAGCTCGTTTGCCCGGGGTATCCCAGTTGTTTGTACCGGAGAATGAGAATTCAGGTTGTCCGATTCTCAGCGTTCGTGCGCCGCCATTGCAGAAGCGGTAATTGTTTGCCGTTGCCTGTGGTGCCTGCCCGGTGTCATCGATTTGGGCTGGATCAAAAATATTCCCCAGTTCGACCAAGGAATTCATTGGTCCCTTGCGCATCACAAACGGGGCGGTGATGGAATCCCTTTTCATATCATAAGGTGAGGGAATTTGGTCGGGGGGCTGTTTGGAACTTGCAGGAAGGCTGCCCGCGGGTGGATTTACGGGAATATAGTCGCGGCTTGTCCATGTCCAATAAGGGTCCAACAGCGACCATGAGCCTTGTCCTGCCGGTTTGATTCCCTTCCACAAGGTTTTGAGGGTATATTTGTTCTGGCTATCCCAATTATAAGAGGTCAGGAAATTCGCACGCGGATCAGCCACAAAGCGATAACTCTTTGGGTTGATGGCTGTATCTGACTGATCAGGAATGGAGCGCTGGTCCTTACCTGCAGACCATGTCGGTATGGTGAAACATTGCCAGTGAGGTGAGGAATCTCGCAAACTATCGCCCAGATGAGTGAGGCCCCCGTACTCGTTTCCGGGTGAACGGGGCGGTCTGCGTGACATATCAACAAGCTTTCCGTTCCAGTAGAATTCGAAGTATTGGTGCTCATCGATTGCATTGCCTGTGGGGCCTTTTTCCCAACTGGGTGGATTTGTGCTTTGGGTCGGTGACGTCCAGGTTTGGGTATCGGGATTAAACGCATAGACGGCGAACTCGTTGGGTCTCAGTGGGGGGGCGCTTGGGAGGATCTCATCGTAATTTCGGAAGGAAGTTTCCAAACCGGTTCCGAATTTCAGTCGGGCCCTGTTTCCGATCAGCAGGCGTGGGCTTCCGGAAGGGATGGTGCTCGTCGTGGGATTCCAGACTTCGACAAAAAACTGGCTCTCTATCGTTGTGATGTTGGGAGAGCTGTTCGTGTCGTAGGCGGTACGGGTGCATTTCTCGGCAATCTGCGTCACATAAGGGACGAGGTCACGACCGGAGGGTTCACCTCCCGGCGGGCCGGTCGGTCCCGGTGTGGGCGAAATATAATCGACGATGCAGCATGCAAGCCGTGTCAGGTAAAGGAACGGGTCATTTCCTTTTCCGGCAAGCGATGGATCACGCTGTTTGAACTTCGGAAGATTCTTATCGATGATCCGCGCGAGATTGGTGGCCCGATCATAGGGGGTTATTCCCCAGGCGGGATTGGTCGCAAGATCATTCAGATTATATTTAGGCAGCCCTCCTTCCGGCAGTGTCACCGGTATCAAATCCGGCGAGCGGCAGGGGTCGTGAGTAAGTAAGGGGCGCATTCTTTGGTAATCCTCTTCTGAGGAAAACGCGGTTTCATAGCTACCCTCCGTAGGAAGAATCTCCGCAACATGCCGTAACTCGGCAGCTTCGTGCGCATCGGGTAGTTCGGTTGTTCCATTCGTCAGCGGAATATCGCCGGGCCCATTGTCCCAATTCGTAGCATCGGTACGCGGATTGCCATGATGGAGTGCCGGATTTAACTTCGATGACTCGTCAGTCAAGATGAAGGCATAGCGCCCGACGACTCTCCCGTCGTCGTCATGCAGTGACTGCCAGAGAGCCGGGTACCTGCCTTCGATCGAGATCATTCCCGGCGTTTTGAGAATCGGCGAATTCGTACCATTTGTTTGAGCGAAGGAAGCGATCAGCGATGGGTCATTCAGATCCACAGCCACGGATGAGTTTGTGGAAAGTCGTTCATCCAGAAGGGATTCAAGCGTGCCGTTCTTCATCTTTGGAAAAATCGATGCCTTCTTAAGGTCAAAGGAGAACAGGGGAAGCATCTGGTTCTTGGAGCTAAGATTGGTGGCTCCTATCATCAGGGCTGGATCTAGGTCACCATGCGTGTCGGCCTGATTAGTTGTCAGACCTATCAGGTAAGCGGGACGGTTTGAGGTCGCGGTGATCAGGAGTGCGCTTGCCGAGGCAACGGCAGATTCAGCGCTTAGGTAGGCCTGTTCACTTGCAAAATTTGAAGCACTGCTTGATTTCTCCATCCTTACGCTTTGTAAAAGTGAAACCAGCAGTAGGGTAAGCAGGGCTATCAAACCCAGAACCGCGATGATCGCAGAACCAGCTCTTCCTCTGCAGTAGGGTGACTTGGACGGGATGTTGCTCATGGCGTGGAGCTACTTTCCCGGGACGCCGGAAGCTGAACCAAAGCCGTTACTTTCTGCTCCCTCTGATTGAGTAATCGGGCATTTCTTTGAGTGGCTTGTGGATCGGAGGCCAGGAGTCGCGCGGTTTTCGTATTGATTGACGAGAGGGTCACTTCCAGAAGCCCGGGAGATTCTGTTTCCGTAGGCAGTTGAATAATTCGAAGTGAAATAATATTTCGTGCAAGCATCTCTGTGGTTGAGATGTTCCCTGGTGCCGCATGGCTGTAAAGAGAGTGCAAGGAGTTTGACTCAACGGCCTTTGAAACCGACTCTCCCGCCATGTGAAATCTATAAAGATTCGTAAGTCCCTTCTCCACTGGATCCGGGGCTAGAAAATACCCGACGGCACAAAGATCGCCCTTGGTTTCTGCGTGCCGATGGTCGGGGGGATGGGAGACCAAAAAGAAAAGCGATTGAGCATCCTTTGTTGGGTTTTGAATCTCGAATGACGCTTCTTCGGGGGTGATCACTGCGGAATGAAGATCCTCCGTCATTATCTGCAACGACGAGTGGAGTTCGCGCAGAGCATCGCGCTTTCCCTCGCTATCGCTCCAAAACCTCGATGCGCCATGACTCATTCCCAGCAAAAGGACTACCAGGGCGAGAAGTATCGCCGAGGAGACAAGCACCTCCACCAGGGTAAATCCATTCTGGCAGATTGTCGGTGACGGATCTTCGCTTCGCATGCTCATGGTGCGGAGATAAGCCGCACAAATCGATATGATGCTCGTCCCGAAGACGGAGCCGAGGGAGGGGATTCAATGACTACCTCTGCCGTCACAAGATGCGCGGGATTTCTTTTTTTGTTAATTGTCACCGAGGCCAAGGCAACAATGCCCAGGTCCATGATCGGGTTTGTAGCCTCTGATAAAGGGATGACCCTGCAGGGCTGGCAGGTGGAGTCATAAGCCACGTAGATATTTGTAGAGGTCGCCGACTCAATGCTTTCCCAGCGAGGAATTCCATTGCTTTTTCCGATAGCGATCTGGAGGGTTTCGTGACACTGATTCCCGGTCAGTGCCTCCATGATGTTTGAAGCGATCAATGCGGCACGGGTCTGTTCCATGGCTGATTTTTGGGTTTGGTGAGCCAATGGAAAGAGTCCGATGAGTACCACGGCCGCTATCGAAAAAATAAGAAGGGCTATTAGGATCTCCGATAGGGTGAACCCCTGAGCTCTTGAATGGAGGAGAGATAAATTCCTGCTTTTCATCGAACAGTTGAACGGCCGGTCGCGCGAGAAATGGTGATGGGTTCAGCTAGCTGAGCATTGTTGCATTCAAGTTTCAGGGATAAGGTCGGACCTCCCGGCTGGGGAACTCCTATTCTGCCGGATCGCAGGAAGAGAATGCTTCCAAGGGTTGCTCCCTTTGGCAGTTGTGATCCCAAGGCAGTCGCAATAATGACATCGGGAGGTTTTTGCTCCATAAGTGTGCTTTCGCCCGTTTGGAATGTGATTCCTTGGGGAAGCATGATCCAGTTGCCCAGAGGCGTGTAACTGGAGGCCTCCTGACTGACGAGTCGTAGAGAGGCTTTTTTGGCAGCATCATTCCTGAACACAACCCAGACATCCTTCTTTCCTGAGCTTGCTGCAATACGGGCCTGATCCAATCCCTCCATCACAAGACTAACGGCGCTATTCTTGGCCTGATGACGCGTGATCGAAGTCCATGCCGGCATGGCCAATGAGATCAGTGCCGCGATCAATGCAATGACGGCAAGAAGTTCTATCAGACTGAAGCCCGAATTTCTTTTATTGTTGGGGAATGCGTCCGCCACGGCAAAGCAGTTTCCTTGAATGACTTGCGCCCTCTCCGTTATTTATTCAAAGACTCGAATCAGAGTAAATCCAAGCCAGATGCCTGCCACGCAGAGCAGGACCGAGAGCAATACATTCAATAACGCCCCGGTCAAATTTCCCTGTTCCATCAGGAGAAATGTCTGAAGGCTGAAAGAGGAGAAGGTGGTATAGCCCCCCAAGACGCCGATCATCAGGAAAGCGCGGGCTCCCGATGAAAAGATCAGCTTTCCTGGCTCTGTCTCACCATATCCGGCCAGCAGACCCATCATGATGGCGCCGGTGATATTTACCACCACCGTGCCGAAAGGGAAATCATTGCCCACCCAGCGGGTGACAAGATCCGTCACGCCTGCACGGGCGATGGAACCGATGGCTCCCCCAATACCGACGATCATATAAGGGTGCCTGAGCAATGCTGCTAAGAAGGTCATGTTCCCAGCAAACAGGAAATAAGGGTCGGATTAAAGATGGAAAGGTTGCAGGGGAAAGCGATGTTTGAGCTTCCCGATTTTTATCCCCCTCTGATAATCCTCATCCCATGAACCCCAGACACAAATTCCTCTTTCTCCTGACCATAGTCCTTGTTTCTGCTTTTCCCTTGGTCGCACAGGACTTCCCGACGACAAAAATCGCGAAGATGGATGCAGCCTCCTGCCTCCAACCCCTTCCCGACAACAGGGTTGTTCCGCTCAAGGTGATCGCCACTGATTTCGCTACTCAGCCCGATGCTGCGATCGGCAAATATTCGGGCAAGCGTATCACCGTGATCGGTAGGGTCTCGGCTCTCAGCAATGGAAATGGTGAGAACAAGGTGCTGGTAGTCACCCTTCAGGGTGCTTCCGGTAACCTTCCAGCAATCAAAGCCGACTTCCTTTATGGATCGATTCCTGACAATTCGGAAATCCAAATCTCCGCAGATGGATCAGCCGCCACCATCGTGCATCGTGATCGAAGCGGAAATATTCTCTCTCAGGGCACCTACCTCAGCATCGATCAGAAAGTAGCGATCAAGGGTACTTTCAAAGAGGTCAAAGTTGGCGATATCGTCTTGACGGCTTGCAAACTTGTCCCCAAGGACAGGCAGGGTAATTAGTTCATTCCCCAATAAGTGAGAGTTATGTCCTCTTCTTGAATCCCCTTTTTCCAACAGGGGGCTTTCATAAGTTCTTGGAAAGACGGAAATTTCACAAAAAATTGCTAGTCATTCCATGGGGGGAAGCTTATCAGCAAGTTAGTCATGACTAATGATGATTCACAGTCTTTGGCTGGTGGCATTTCTCCCAAGGCTCCGGGGGATAAGCATCTTCCTGTTCGCAAGGTTGCTATGCTTGATCCTGGCTTCCGTGAGGTTCAGGAGCCATCCGTGTTGCGACCGCGCATTTTGGGCATTCAGAAACCGAAGGATTCACAGGATCGGCGCAATTTAAAATTCCTTGGGTTGGCTTTCTTGGTTGCCTTGGTGATTTTCGGCTCTCTTGAGTACAAGCAGTTGCACGAGGCTGCCCATGAGGCAAAGAAGTCTGCACTTGATTACTTCAATCACCAGTAATGGTGATTCAGCATTCCTTGCCCTGATCCTTCTTTAAAGAAGTTGCCCGTTTACGAATTTATCCCTTTGCTCCGGGAATGCCTTTCCGCTCCCTCGGCCTTGATGCCGCCATTCTCAAAGCAGTTCAGGAATCGGGTTACACCGAACCGACTCCCATCCAGTCCGCTGCCATACCCTTTGTTCTTAAGCGTCGTGACCTGATCGGCATTGCTCAGACCGGTACTGGAAAGACGGCTGCATTTACTCTCCCGATCCTCTCGGTGTTGGCTGCCGCTCCGTCCAAAGGCATACGGGCACTGGTCATAGCCCCGACCCGGGAACTTGTCGTGCAGATCGAGGAAAACGTGCGTGCCTACGCCAAGCATCTCCCCCTTACCGTGGCCACTATCTTCGGAGGTGTGAGCGAAAGGCCCCAGATCAAGGCACTCGAGCAGGGTGCTGACATCGTGATCGCGACGCCGGGTCGACTGCTCGACCTGATCCGTGGAAGGGAGAAGGCCTTCGCGCATATTGAGTTTCTGGTGCTCGACGAGGCCGACCGGATGCTCGACATGGGCTTCGTTCCTGCCATCCGCCAAATCGTCAAGCTTCTGCCCCGCAAGCGTCAGACACTTTTCTTTTCGGCGACGCTCTCCCGCGAGATCGAGAAGTTAACAGGTGAGTTTCTTCATGAACCCGAGACCGTCGAGATCGGGCGCCGTTCTAATCCCGCGGATACGGTGACCCAATCGGTCTATGAGATACCACAGCATCTCAAGCCCGGACTTTTGCTTCATCTGCTTCAGGATCAGCGGATGAACATGGTCCTCGTCTTTACGCGTACCAAACATGGTGCCGATCGTATCGCAAGGCGTCTCGAGCAAGTGGGTATCACCACGGGAGCCATTCACTCCAATCGCTCCCAAAACCAGCGTCTGCGTGCGCTCAATGAATTCCGCGAGGGAAAAATCCGTGTCCTTGTCGCGACCGATATTGCGGCGCGTGGCATCGATGTCGACGGTATCTCGCATGTCGTGAACTACGACTTTCCTCCCCATCACGAGGATTACGTCCATCGCATTGGCCGGACCGGTCGTGCCAAGGCCGTCGGGGAGGCGATCAGTTTTGTTTCAAAAGAAGATGAGGATGCCGTTCGTGCACTCGAGCGATTCACGCGACGCGGGATCCCCCGGCATAAGGCCGAAGGATTTGACTATACCGCACCTGCGCCTCCTCGTGAGAGGGGAGCGGGTGGAAACCGCCGTCCTCCTCGTAAGCCGGGTGAGGTGAGGGCACCGCGCTCAGCAGGATCCCATCGTGGCGGAGGGCAATCACGCCGGCATGGTAGCGGAGGCAGCGGTGGCGGTGCCGAGGCCGGGCAGCAATCACCCGGAGGGAAGAAGGGTGGTATCGGACGATTCTTTGGATTCGGTAGTCGTTAGTGTGCTCCCTGCAGTACAATCTCAGTGATGCCGGGATGCTGAGAGGTCTTACCCGGATAAATCTCATTGATCCTCAGTTCGATCAGATCTCCCTGATTGAGCATGATGTCGTCGAAGTGAAAGTCCTGCCAACGCCAAGTATCTGCTAAGTGTAGGAGGACGATCGGCTTTTTATTCACCAGCAGCGTCATTTTTCTCACACGCGCATAGCCCCGGAATTCCTCAAGCGTCCGGATTACCCCGTTGGCGATCCTGATCCCGTAGAAGGGAGTATCACGACAATCGGCAGGGAGCTTTTTTGGAATCCTAAACTGGATGATCTCCCCCGGTCCGGGGATGGAGGAAATCCACGAAGTCGTTGCATCATCATCGCAGAGTTCCGAGGCAGGCTTGAGTGACGAGGTGGAGTTGCCAGCAAGTGTCTCCCAGAAGAACGCGCAGCGTAGGGAGCACCCCCCCATCAACTCCTGCAGAACGGGATCGCCCACCTTGGGATTAAGAATGGGAGAGTTTTCACCAAGGAGAGAGGGTGATAACGCAACAAGAGCCACGAGGCCGAGTGCTCTGAGTATGGCTTTTAGGCGCACGTCTTACACAGTCCGTGGAGCGTGATCTCGTGACTGGTGACTTGAAATCCCGAGGGAACTAGTTTTTTCAGACCCTCCACGCATTTTTCCAGATCAAAGACCGCATGGCATTTCT
>Ga0164297_10001457_pt1 | contig 25062 bp, 20 predicted proteins | sample GEODES058metaG_FD_113539 | JGI IMG/M metagenome (GOLD analysis project Ga0164297, IMG submission 113539) | Dystrophic lake water microbial communities from Trout Bog Lake, Wisconsin, USA - GEODES058 metaG | ecosystem: Environmental > Aquatic > Freshwater > Lake | place: USA: Trout Bog Lake... | reverse complement strand
GAAAAGGCTCTCTCGATTCTCGCTCCCCTGTTTTCTCAATCAATTGAGCACGACCACGACACGCCCATAGGATTCCGCTGGGTGAGCGTCTTTGATATCGCCCAAACACAGGGTCCTGCGCTCCCCTCCCCCGTTCAACTTCTTTCAGCACGAGTACCGGCCCATCTCGAGCCCGCCCTGAGCAGTGTCGTGCAACAGATCGGATTCACGCTTCTCTATGAGCAATTACCCACCGGAGTCAACGGTGAGTGTCGGTGGGCCGACCGTTCGATTGTGATTCGAGCTGACAACCCAGCACTCCAGCGGGTGAAGACCATCGTCCACGAATGTGCCCATGCGCTCTTGCACCAACATGAACGCAGCCGAGCGCTGGCAGAGATTGAAGCTGAGTCAGTGGCCTATATCGCCTTGAAATCCTGGGGCCTGGATGCGGCGCCCTACAGCGCGGGCTACGTCGCGAGTTGGCTAGATCAAGGCGACGACCTTCACGCCGTGATCGAGCGCTCGCTGAGCGCAATTCAACGCGCGTCAGCCACGATTCTGCGTGGGTTAGAGCAACAAGATTTACCCAGCAAGAGGGCCTCTTCGTTTGCTTTTTAGACGAGAGAATTAACCCACCGGTCAACGGTGACGGGCTCAAACATGGGTCGGAGCGGCATCTGCGCAGATCCGTGTTCGGGTCGCACACAGAGAACTTGATGAATCTCAAGCTCATGCTTCTCAAAACCGGCAGCCGAACCTGCCATATAGAGACGCCACACCCGGGCTCGTTCTTCACCAACTTGCGCGCACGCGGTGTCCCAGTCCTCCTCAAGATTGCGCACCCACTGATGCAAGGTGAGGGCGTAGTGCTCACGCAGGCCTTCGAGGTGCCGCACTTCAAAACCAAAGGCCTGAAACATCGAGACCAAGGTGCCTACTTCGTGAAGCTCTCCGTCGGGGAAGACGTAGCGCTCTATAAAAGGACTGTGCACCCGTGATGGACCACGAAGGCCCGCCGCGATAGAGATCTGACGGGTCAGCTCATGAAGACGCGTCGGATTCGGCTCGGCATCGCGCGTGGCCGGACGCCCAATGGCGTGGTTCAAGAAACGACCACCCGGTTTTAACAATTGATAGAGAGTGCGGATATACAGCTCCATCGACCGACGCCCGACGTGTTCGAACATCCCGATAGAACTAATGGCGTCGAAGGGGCCGTCTGTGACATCTCGGAAATCTTGGACTCGAAACTCCACGAGGTCGCCAACGCCAGCTTCTTCAGCTCGCTCAGTGGCACGACGCTGTTGCGGCTCGGAGAGAGTGACCCCTACGGCAGAACATCCGTAGACCTTCGCAGCGTGAATGGCCATGGTTCCCCACCCACAACCCACATCAAGCAGGCGCATCCCAGGCGCCAAATCAAGTTTGCGAGCGATGAGGTCTACTTTTCGTATCTGCGCGTCTTCAAGAGAATCTTCGGGAGAATCAAAGACGGCGCAGGAGTAAACCATTGATGGGCCAAGGATGATCCGATAGAAGTCGTTTGAGACGTCGTAGTGGTGAGAAATTGCTGCTGAATCTCGCGCCTTCGAGTGCAACAGGCCCTTTTGGCGAGCTTCAATTGATGGTGGGGCAATCGGTTTCAAGATTGAGACACCCGTCTCTTTAAGCAGCGCCTTGAGCGGCCCCGTTTTGAGAAGGGTGCTCACAGGGGGAACCTGAAGATCGAACAGCACCGTCAGGTCGCCATCGAGTTCAACGTCGCCAGCGACATAGGCACGAGAAATCCCGAGTTCTCCCGGTCGTGTCAGCGCGCGGGTTAATGCTTCTTTTCGCAAAAACCGGACGGTGAGGGGCGCGTCGGGTGCCCCAGCCACACTTCCGTCGTATGCTTCGATGCGAAAGGGTGGATTTCCATTAAAAATCGCTGCGACAAACTCTGCAACTGCCATACGTTCCTCCTTTCATCCCCAAAAGCTTCACTGTAAATAATGCCACGCTGAGTGATATTCCTCTCCAGGGGGAAGTTTTGACCAATTTTTAGGGTAAAGAAACTTGAGACTCGTGGTGGTCACGCTGAGGGTCGGCGTCGGCCGCCTCGCTGCGCCAACGTTGACGAAGCGACTCCACCGCACCATCAACCATGATCAGCGCCAGGGCCAGCCACGCACAGGTGTCAGCACGGCCAAAGTTGTCGGGCCAGCCCAAGGCCCAGGGGAAGATGTACTTGTGTTGAAGATAGGCCGTCAGGAAGCCTGCAAGGCAGAGTGCCGCCACAGAACCAACAAAGAGAACGACGCGTGTTCTCTTAAACCGCAGTGCTGCAATCGAGACCCCGAGACACAACAACCCGATAAGGGGTGCCGTGAAAAAGCCGACCACGAACCCGATAGCAAGTGACGCAATCATCGTTGTCTTCCATGATCGAGCCGGACGGTCATAGGTAAATGGTGAAGCCCATGTTGGCGAAGAGCCATCTGGCAGCACACGAGTTCCCTTCTTTCGCCGAGGCCAAAACATCAAGAAGAGAACCAACATGAAACCAATCAGCGAGACGATTTCGGCATAGTTGATGACATGTTGAGGTGTCCATACAAAATCAACAGTGGCAGTGGTCCCCGAAGCAATTGCTGGAAGTTTCCATCCGTTGGCATAACCATCCATCAACACTGATTTGCCCAGGGATTTCCCGTTGACCGTTGCCGTCCAGCCATCTGACTGACTTTGTCCAAGGATGAGCCACGATGACGAACCCGTCCCTGTCACTTTTGTCGAGGTGGTCCACTGTGTCGAACCCGACACTTTGATTGTGGGCGTTGCAACAACGTGGACTGCGGGAGGAGGGTCCACGGGAGCCGACGAAAAACCGAGCAGGTCTACATCCCACCCAACGATGGACCCGTTGTCGGTTGTGACCTTATTCATCCCCTTTGCAAAGGGAATGCCGGATCCCGAGTTCGTACATTGCGAGATCGACATGGCGCCGCGATTCAAGGCATCCGTCGTCGAACCTGACAAGGCGACGGGGATCATCGAGTTATTTACCGTCAAGAGATTCATCGGACAGGTCGATGGCACCGCTGTTGGAGTCACTGGCTCAACAACACCTGGAAGGCCGAACTCAGCGATCCCTACCGGGGCGCCAAGGCCGCCATCGAGCGTAATTTGGTGCAAGGACAGTGAGAGCGCCGTATTGACCGTTAAGCGAACCGTGGAGCCGCTCAAGGAAGGAAATGAAACGGGGATCGTGGTCGTCGATCCTTGAGGCCGTCCTTTCCCTAGTGTCGCTCCAGGAAGGGTAACGACACGGCTCTGCCCACCCGCACTCACCGTCACGCTCGTTGGGACGTCGTGGCGGCCGTCCTCAATCACTTGAAGATTCAAGTGATCAAAGGTCAATGGATGCGCCAGCGAAAACTGCAGCCACTGCCCAGATTGGGGCGCGAAGTTTGACTGCCATGCCGTCGAACTGTTCCCATCTTCTGCAGCCCAAGAAGACGCATTGAGGTCACCAGCGAGGCGGGTCGATGAATCAGACTGAACAATGGGGTCTGCTCCGGCACTCCCTCTGGGATAAGTCGATGACGTCGTCCGTCCAACTATTTGGTTCAAGGTGGCATCGCCCACCAGTGGGTCGATCCGCGCTTCACCTTTTACTTGAAATGAACGTTGCGTCGGAATATCCACCATCCGTCGCATCTGAAGTTCGGGGTCACTCGCGATACCAAGGCCGCTGGCTCGAAGTCGACCCATCAACAGATCCAAGGGGTGCGATGCCGAGTTTGTTCCGACCTTATTCAAAAGGTCAGTGGGCATCCGTAGCCACTCGGTAGCAGGTGGAACATTTCCAATTTTTATTTCTGAGAACCCGACACCAGAAAGACTGGCGAGACGGATTTTGGAACCAGTGACACCGGTGATGGTGATATCCAGAGTTTGGAATGTACGGCGCGGGAACGTGATGACCTGGCCCGGCTCAGACTGCGACGCCTTATTCATGACGATCGGCGTTGGGCTCCCTCCATTAAAACGGAGGGTCGCGGTAGTGATTAAGCGATCCTGGTTTTTCCCTTTTGTCTGAACAAGTGTCACGTGGTTCGTGGTCTCTGGTTTATTCAACGTAATTTGAATTGTTTGGTTTGTTGCAGGCTCAAGAGCGCCTTCCTCCCATGCAGTGGCCGGATTCCCATCCACTGCATTAAACGGCTGCGCCTCAGGAGAGTTGGAGATCGGGTTGCCATACGACGTAGCTTCCACGGATTTCACACCTTGGAGGACGGCCACCGTCTGCGTCGAGGGGTTCGTGTCCGCGAAAATTGTTGACGGCTGTTGCGATGGATTAGGGACAAGCAGCTGCTCATGGGCAGTCTGGACATAGCCATAGTTCGAATCAATGGTTCCCCAACTGTCAAGACGTTTTTCGTTCGAGTCCGTGACGACCAATGTTGAATGGGGACTGTTCACAGAAGAAAAAGATGAGCTTGAAGGAAATGATGCGGAATAAAAGATCGGAGTCTTCGTCCCAAACAAATTAAAGGCGGCAGCCTCTAAGAGGCCTTGACCGTCCCCGGCCACAAGGAGCGGTGTTGTCTGAGCTTCGGTACGAATCGCGGAGCGGGGTCGTTTTACCGGAAACACCGCCAGTGATGGGACCGGCTTCGAGTCCTTGGTCACCGATAATTGCATGTTGTCGTTGAGCGTACCGATTAACGTCTTGGCGCCAACTGACGGGCCAAAGGTCTTTGGCGTTCCGAGGCCTTTTGGTGTGGGCTGCAACTGATTCCAAAGCACCATCTGATGCGCGCTATTGAATCGGACATACTGAAGATTCCCTTGGTAAAGAACATCCCCTGCGCTCATCAAACTTGCCATCGGCGCGAGCGTCGCAGGATCAAAGACGCCATTTTCCATCGACTCGTCAAGCGACCTAAGGAGATCGGCACTGGCTAACTCACCTTGTGGGACGGCAGCTTGGGAAATCCACCCTCGCTGCAGAAGACCCGGCCAGACCTGGTCCATGGTCACTCCCCAGTTGTAATAGCCAAAGGCGACCCCAGGAATCCCCAAGACTCTCGTCGATGGCGACTTCGCATTGAGATAGTTCGCTGTCTTGCCTACATAAGACGGGATCGGCGTCGGGTACGAAAGGTTCTTCGGCACCATCTGCCCACTAAAGAGTGGCCACATGTTGACCAAAATCAATATGACGACGATTCCCCCAGCGGTGAGGCCGAGCCAGAATTTTTTGGCGATCAGGGTCATAAGCCCCGCTCCGAGTAAGAGTCCAAGGCCGAGCAAGAGCACCGGTACAACACGATTCGTTGATCGCATTGCCAGACCCACCGTGGTCGTGTCCGCTACTTTTAATACTGCACCGAAAGGTGTCGGAAGATTGAGTGGGAATGCTCCTACTGCGGTGACGAGCCCCACCACAATCAGCGAGATGGCGAATGCCCGATACTTCCATCGAAGAAGAAAACTTGCGCCCAGTGCAGCTGCGGGAATAGCGAAACTAATGAGAATCGGGAAAACGTGCGCAATATATTGTGAAGCACTCAGCACCCAAGGCTGAATGGTGTCCCATCCATAGAAGTACCAGTACCCCAAGCCTCGGAAGACTTCCGCCGGCGAGGAAGTCATCGTGACGGTGGGAATCGTCTCGGTATATTTGAGAATATTCAATCCATACGCCGACTCAGCCCAAAGACCAGAGAGCCACCACGTCGAGACGAAGAGACTCAAAAGGGCAATGCGGTAACTCGCTCTCCAAATATCTTTCCAGGGAGCTTCTTTGATGATTCCAACGTAAAGAACCCACAAGATCGGCCCGGGAGCGGCCATGATGATGGCCGTGGCGTTAATGCCGCCAACCGTGGCGACAACCAACGCGAAGAGTGCAGGGTAGCGCCACCCTCCTTTGCGAACGGCCAGAATGGTGAAACCCACCATCCATCCAAAACCAGCCCACGGCATAAGAAGGGCAGACGACCGTCCCATGTAGTCAAGAACAAATGGCGACAACATATAAAGAAGCGCCCCGACGAACCTCCCTATTGCATTAAGGCCAAGAAGTCGCCCAACGTAGAGCACCCCACCAGCGGCCAGCAGGAAAAGCGCACTGGTCCAAAGACGCTCTCCTACCCACATGGGAATCCCCACAGCCTGGACAAACCAGAAAAATGGACCCATCGGGAAGAGGTAGCCAATGTTCTGATGGGTGACTCCCCCCATGTCAATATTGGGATTCCACATGGATTGTGCGCTGACTAAGAGCCGCCATGGATCCAGATAGAGATAAATCTTCGTGTCGGCCGCCACCCAACCGGGTCGGGACAGCATCATCGAAGGAATGACAAGGATCGAAAAGATCAGCCAGGATGTCCAATCACTCCAGCGATGGAGAACCCATTGGACCCGCCCTTGATGCTCAGTGGATATCTCTGAATGTGGTGTCATGGTGAGAATTGAGAAGCCAGCTAGCAGGCAAGATCTGAAGGATAAACCAGGAGATTCATCTCAGGTGATAATCGTAGTCCCTGCTCCACGGTCGCACCTTGATTGCGCAAATTTTCTCGTAGCAACCTCGTCCCCACCACCAAACGTTAACTGAGGAAGGTCAAGCCTTTTCGGCGGGAGACGGTGACCTGCGAAATACATAGTCTTCAGGCTCCCAACGAAACGTCTTTCGCAGTGCCCACTCAAGAAAGACTGCTGACATCAAGACGAGAGAGACATCAAAGCTTATTCGATATCTCGTGTCTCCAAACGTCAGCATGGTCGCAATCGCAACATTTGCTGCAATGGCCCAGAGAGGAAAACTCGTCACTTTCCGTCGTCGCAAGGCAATAGTTCCACCGATCGACATCACAACGAATGCGTAATACATTCCAAGTCCAGTGAGCGCCCAGTTGTAGGGTCTGGTCTCAATCCCAGCATCAAGCTGTATCTGTTGAATGGGGTTATAAAAGCCAAACACCCTGCCCAATCGCGCTTCTTCAACGCGTGGCAACTCCCCGAGGTGCTGAGAAATATAATTGTATGCAACATGCGCGTAATGGGAGTTAGCAACGGATTCATCAACAAAGGGGCTAATCGCTGCGCTTTGAACACAGCCATAACTCCAATAGCCAGTGCCAGATCCGTTGTAGGTGGCGTCGCAGTTCGTCGCCACGTTCGTGATACCGATTCTCGTGCTGATTAAGGTGAGATTTTGGAAGCGTAGATTGTTTCGGATCACCCACGGGGCAAGGATCAACGTGGTCGTGGCGAGGCCGACCAATAAAAATCTCATTCGCTGCTTCCACGAATAGTTCTTCATCATCAGCACGAGAGGGACGACGACAAGCACGGCTAACAGTGCAAGCTCATCTCGGCCGAGAATCGTCACCCCCAAAGAAAGGCCGAGTAACACGACATTTCGTGTCGTGGGCTCACGCCAAAATCGGTAGACCTGAAAGAGGAACCACCCGACCAGGAGCGGTGCCAAGGTTTCGCTCATCGTCAATTCCGTTGGCATCCAGATATTGGGATAGATCGCCAGCAATAATCCTGCGATCAAACCGATCCGACGCCCACCAATCTCACGTCCGGCATAGGCCACCACGATGACGGCCCCAGTCCCAACCAAGCAGAACCATATCCGTGCAGCGAGATAGGACTCGATTCCAAAAAATTGAGGAACAGCCATAACCATGGTGAAAAGTGGCGCAAAATTTGCGCTGTACACCTGTGGGTGACCCGCAGTGCCGTAGTAGATCCAAGGGTTAATAAATCCTTTTCCCTCTACAAGGAGCGTCGCACTATGAAAATAATTCCAAACATCGCCCCCGGGTTTCCGGTTGATTCTCCCCAAGACTGAACCCAGGCGTATCGCAAAACTCAAGAGTGAAAGGACGCCGAGTCCCCAAAGCCACTGTCGAGATGTGACTCTCTGGGCCAGCAGCCTCCGACGTGGCAACTGAACTTCAGAGCCGGTATCGACGAGAGTCACAATCGTGAGTATAACCCTTGCCCAATATTTGAAAGAGTATCGATTCGACTCTCTGCGCACCGATTCGAATGGGACAATTGGCTTAGGAGGGCACGAGACCCTTCCCGTTGACCTTGTCGGAGGTAGAATGGGTAAGTGACCGAAGGCATCAAATTAACTGTACTGATGCCATGCCTGAATGAAGCGGAAACTTTGGCGACGTGCATTGAAAAAGCCAATAATTTCTTTGTTCGTTCAAAGATTGCCGGTGAAGTTCTCATCGCCGACAACGGAAGCACCGACGGAAGCCAAGCGATCGCCCTTGAACTCGGTGCGCGTATTGTGGACGTTCCAAATAAGGGCTACGGGAATGCGCTCATTGCAGGCATCGAGAATTCCTATGGTGAATTCATTATCATGGGCGACGCAGACGACAGCTACAACTTTTCATCTCTCGAAGCCTTTGTCGAGAAACTAGAAGAGGGCTACGAACTCGTCATCGGGAATCGTTTTTTGGGTGGTATCGAGCCCGGAGCGATGCCGCCGCTCCATAGATATTTAGGGAACCCCGTACTGAGCTGGATGGGGAGAAAATTCTATAAAATTGATATCGGTGACTTTCACTGCGGCCTTCGAGGATTTCGGCGAGCGTCCATCCAAAAAATTGGATTGCGAAGTGGTGGAATGGAATTCGCCAGTGAGATGGTTGTTAAATCTCAATTGCATGAATTGAAAATATGCGAAGTCCCAACAACATTGAGCCCCGACGGTCGTTCCCGACCACCGCACCTGCGAACATGGAGAGACGGCTTTCGTCATCTTCGATTTCTTTTTCTCTACAGCCCCCGCTGGCTTTTCTTTTACCCTGGCTTGATACTCGCTGGTATTTCATTTCTCGCAGGAATCGTCCTTGAGATCACGACGGTCCACATCGGAAATGTTGGCTTTGGTGTTGACTCACTTGCCGTCGTATGTTCGCTCTTCATCGTGGGTATCCAAGCAATCTTCTTTTCGGCATTTTCGAAAATTTACGGCATTCGGATGGGCCTGATACCGGATAATCCGACGGTGAGGAAATTCAGATTTTTCATGAAACCGGCCAATCTCATCGCCGCGGGAACAGGACTTTTGGCGTTGAGTACTGCCGGTCTCATCGCTGCATTTTTCTACTGGGGAGGAAAAAATTTCGGAAACTTAAACCCCGTTGATGCCTTAAAGTTCATCCTCCCCTCATCAGCATTTCTCGTAGTGGGGTTTCAATTATTTATGTCGGGACTATTTATGGGAGTTCTTGAAATTTCCGAAAGCGAACGACACTGACGAATTATCAACGGCGATGAGACGAGTCCTCCTTCTCGGTCTCCTTCTGGGAATCTTGGCATTCCCTGCGATCGCGGGCGCAAGCTCACAAAAAGCCCCTCTAGGGACACCAGTATCTCATTCATTCCAAGGCATCTCGTCGGTTGGGCCCCTTTTCCCTCCGCAAAGTACTACCCACATCTGCACGGCAAGCGTCGTGGCAAGTCGAACCAAGAACCTTCTCATCACCGCTGCGCACTGTCTCGCAGGCAGCGTTGCGGGATGGACCTTTGCTCCTGGCTTCCATAACGGACTCGCACCTCATGGCTACTGGACCATAACGAAAGCTTACGGTTCCCCGCAATGGACCGCCGATCAAAACCCCAAGAATGATGTTGCCATTCTCGTCGTGGCACCTAAACGAGTGAAGGGTAGAGTCATCACCATTCAATCCGTCACCGGTGCCAATACATTGGTCACCGAACCAGCCTCACGGACCAAAATCACAGTGCCTGCCTATCCCGCCCAAGTCGGCGGGAATCCATTGACCTGCGCAACCATGGTGTACTACCAATCTGGTTACCCTGCCTTTAATTGCAACTCCTACGTTGCGGGAACGAGCGGTGCTCCATGGATCGTCCACACTTCTCGTGGTTCCTCCGTCGTTGGCGTCATTGGTGGGCTCCATCAGGGAGGTTGCTACCCTTGGACCTCATATTCGTCACCATTTACGTCTTCTCTGAAGAAGACTTATGCCAATGCAGCCAGAGGGCTGCACCCAACTACCTTTCCCGTCGCTGGCGGCGATGGCTGCACCGGAGGGCCCTAAGGGCGTCAGTTCTTCATCGTTGAGATCTTGTAATGACCTTGAGACGATTGCCAGTTCGACTCCCAGCCTGGGGGACGTCAACGAGGCTTAGAAAAGCGTCATTGTTAACTCTCTTCACTTTATGTCCGCTCCCGATATCATAGGGTGCGTGACTCAAAAGCGGATGATCATCGTTTCATTTCTTGTAAGTGTTGCTGTGTTCCTCTTGCCAACGGGAGACGCCATGGCGGATCCTCCAGTTCCTGGTAGTTCATGGGTCTCGCATTCGATTTCAACCACTATTGCTCCGCTGGCATCAGCGTATGGGGACGGATTATTCGTTGCCCTCAATTGGTGCGGTCCCGGAACCTGCTCAAATACCACCTACCCGGAGGTCACTTCTCTTGACGGTGTGACATGGACCCCTCAAACGCAAACAGGAATCGTGGCGAGCCAATCGTGGTACGGATTGACGTTTGCAAACGGAATGTTCGTCGCAGTCGGTCCCACCCCGAATACAACAAACAATGATCAAGTGATAATCTCCTCAGACGGAATTCACTGGACTTATGAGGCTTCTCCACTTGGAGTCTGGACATCGGTGACCTACGGCGATGGGAAGTTCGTGGCGGTTGGCAATGCCAGTGGGAATGAGCCGGTCGTCATGACCTCGCCTGATGGCGTCACGTGGACCGCTCAGAACACTCCCGACAACTCGACGCAGTTGAATGACGTGCTTTACGCAAACGGAATCTTTGTCGCCGTTGCCTATGCGCCGGGAACCTCTGGGTATCAAGTCATGACCTCGCCTGATGGCGTCACCTGGTCTGGCCACGTGACTACTCAAGGCTGCTTCTTGGACAATTTCGTGGTTGCCTATGGAAATGGGACGTGGGTCATCATGGGTACCGGGGCTGTCGATCCCTGCACGTCGTCAGCCACGTTCCTGACGTCCACTGACAATGGGGCTACTTGGCAAGCTGAATCGCCGGGAAATAGCGCCGATTGGAGCAATATTGTCTTTACCGGGTCGAACTTCGTCGCCGTGGCGACGGGAGGGACGCCCCAGGTGATGACGTCTCCCGACGGCTTCACTTGGACTTCACAAGTGGCGCCGTCAGGATACTGGTCGACTCTCGCCCTTGGCAATGGAATCTTGGTTGATCTCTCAATCGACGGGACGGCATCTATGACGAGTACGTATACGCCAAGCGTTCCTTCTCCTCCCACATCGGTGAGCGCAAGCCTCCAACACAACGGCGTGGCGGTGAGTTGGATGACGCCATGGAATGATGGACAAAGCGCCATCACCGGATTTACGGCAACAGCTTCTCCAGGAGGTGCGACGTGCACAACGGTGAGCACTTCATGCGTCATTACCGGTTTGGCTGCGGGTTCGACGTATTCGATTACGGTGACGGCGTCGAACGCCGCAGGAACATCTGATCCCTCTTCGCCTGTTTTACTCTCGCTACCGGTCCCTGCGACCTTGGCGGCAACTGGTTCTGATCTGCAAACGTTGCCATGGGTTGCTGTTGCTCTCGTCGGACTTGGTTTTGGGACGTACGGCTTCAGTCGTCGAAGGAAGTCCCGGGGCGAGATCGACGCAGACGAATTAAGTACTTAGCGTCGAACTCGTAGTTCCCTTCGCATTCTTCATCTGGACGGCGAGTTCTTCGTTCTGCGTTCGTTCCAGCACCTCACAGGCGCGGAGCGTCACAATTCAGGCATCGCGTAATCTGTGCTTGAAAACGCAATAATTCCTGAGTTGGGATGGATGACGTTTATCCATCAATCTCCGAGCTACCAATGCAACCCATATGACAGCAGGGAGTGACGACTGGCAGCCCCAACGGAATTCGAATCCGTGTCTTCACCTTGAGAGGGTGATGTCCTAGGCCACTAGACGATGGGGCCAAGAAGCGGTCTCACGACCGTTTCAGCTCGGGGGGGAGGACTCGAACCTCCAACATACGGATTCAGAGTCCGTTGTTCTGCCAATTGAACTACCCCCGAAGGGTAGAGAGACGATGTTACCCGACGCCTCTCCCCCTCAAAACTCGCCTTTCCTATGGGTGCACAAGACTCGAAAGGGTCCCATAGCCAATGAGCCTTCCCGCCCCCACCGCAAAGGTCTCCCTGATGAAATACGGCACAACTGCCCATCCCGTTATTGGAGAGTGCTCCGTTGGCGTAGGTGAGGGAGAAAAGGAAAAGGTCGACGCAACAGCCATCGCGCGATCCTCATGGAACGGGTCAGTGACCACCAGCACAGATTTGACACTTCGACTCGTCAACGGTGCCGCGACGCTCTGAACGTTCTCATAGGTATCGGATCCACTGCCGGCAATCAACTCATTGAACGGGACTCCGTGACGATGAAGATAGGTCACCGATACTTCTGCCTCGGTGTAGACATCTCCTTTTGCTTTGCCGCCAGTCACTGCAATCAATGGTGCTCGACCCTCATGAAAGAGTGCAAGTGCTTGATTAAGCCGAGCTTGGAGATCAGGGGAAGGAACGCCGTTGTACTCTGCAGTGCCAAACACCAAGATGGCGTCCCCGTGAGCCGTTGACTGCTGGCGACTCGTCAAATAGACCTGGACCGCCGTGACGCTCAGATAAAGAATGATGAGGCCCATGAGAGCGACGAAGAGACGTAGCGCCCATTTCACTGGGAACAGCATTAGCCCTGGGCGCGCTCGCGTGCATTCGAGAGTCGTCGAAGCACTTCTTCTCTCCCTAAGAGTTCAAGTGATTCAAAGAGCGGTGGGCCAATGGACTTGCCCGTAATGGCCACACGAATTGGCGCTTGGGTCTTGCGGAGTTTGAGATCCATCGCATCGCCAAAGATAACCGTTGCTTCATGAAGTGCGTCTGCTCGAAATGGACACGTTCCATAAACTTCGATCGCTTTTTCGAGCACTTCGATCGCTCGAGGATCGTTCGTCACGGCCTTCTCGAATGCAGATTCGTCAAGGGGCGGATCGACAAGAAAGAGAAAATCCACCATAGCTGGCACCTCGCCGAGCATCGTCACTCGCTCTTGAATCAGTGGAGCGATGGCTGCGAATCTCTCGGCGTCATAGCGTTCGGCTGGCCAAAGTAATTCCACGCCTTCGGGATGCCAGGACGCATGATCGGGATCAACCCAAGGCTGAACCAATTCGATGAACGTTTCAGGAGAAAGTGCGCGAATGTAGTCACCGTTCATGTGTGTCAACTTGGCCACATCGAAAAACGCTGGAGCGTGGTGGACCTGGTCGAGTCGGAACTCATCGATCAAGGTCTCTTTCGACACCATCTCTCGGTCACCTTCAGGGCTCCAGCCAAGAAGGGCCAGGTAGTTCACGAATGCTTCAGGGAGAAAACCCTGGTCGCGGTAGGACTCAACAGCAACCGGATCTTTTCGTTTCGAAAGCTTCTTCCGCTGTTCGTTCACCAACATCGGTAAATGCGCGAATGTGGGAAGAGGGACCGGGCGATCAACGGCATCCAGTCCTTCCCACATCAATAGTTGCTTGGGCGTTGTGGGGAGAAGGTCTTCACCACGGATGATGTGGGTGATCTCCATGTCGCGATCGTCAATGGCATTGGCTAACGCAAAAAGCGGCTGGCCTGAGGACTTGACCGCAACAAAGTCCTCCATCGCGCTATGCGGAAAGACCACATCTCCACGAATGACATCGTGGACCACCGTCTCGCCGTCGATTGGAACCTTAAAGCGCAGTCCCGTTTGATCAGTGCGAGGGACACTACGATCACGGCAAAAACCGTCGTAGCCGGGTGTGGGATTACTTTTCGTGCGCTCGTCAATCAGTTCTCGTGGACAGTCACAGGCATAGAGATACCCCGCGTCATAGAGCTTGTCGGCAAGTTCTCGATGGCGAGGCTCAGCAGCACTTTGAAGGTAGGGGCCTTCATCGGCCTGCAGGCCCAGCCAGTCCATAGCTGAGATGATGCCATCGAGCCACTCTTGGCGACCCCGTGTGGCATCGGTATCTTCAATGCGCAGGACCATAACCCCGCCCGATTGGCGGGCAACGAGCCAGTTAAAGAGTGCGGTGCGTGCGCTGCCGACATGGAAATAACCAGTCGGCGACGGCGCAAAGCGGACGCGCGGGGCCAAGGAGAATCAGTCTTCGACGATGGAGATCGCCCCAGTTGGGCAACCGTTCACTGATTCGCGCATCTTGTCACGCAGATCTTCGCCGGGGTTCTCGTTCAAAATATAGAGATACCCATCGTCACGGACTTCAAAGACTTCGGGGGCAATGCCCATGCAGACTGCGTTACTCGCACATGCCTCAAAATCGACAACTACCTTCATGGTTTCCTCCTCAGATGCTGCGGTCTTTTGGCCGCTTTCCTTCCACACTCTACCGGCAAGCGTGGGACTACTCAGGCTTGTCGGAACCGACCACCCACATGGAGAAGAACTGGCTTCCTCCGCCATAGGCATGACCCAAGGCCTTGTGGGCATCGGGGACTTGGTGTTCGCCTGCCATATTGCGTACTTGGAGGGCTGACTCTAAGAAACGAAGCATGCCTGAGGCCCCAATGGGATTTGACGACAACACGCCACCTGAGCAGTTCCAAGGAATGTCGCCGCCATCAAGTGAGGTCGCCCCTGAGTCGGTGAGCTTCCACCCTTCATTCTCTTCGGCGAAGCCCAAGTTCTCCAGCCACATCGGCTCATACCAAGAGAAGGGAACATAGACCTCGGCGCAGTCGAGTTCTTGGCGTGGCTTGGTGATCCCTGCTTGAGCAAAAACATCCTTGGCACAATCACGCCCCGCTTGAGGGTTCATGAGATTCCGTCCAGCAAACATCGTGGGCTCCGAGCGCATCGCCATCCCATGAATCCATGCTGCGGGTCGACCTGTTGTCTTTTCTTGCGCCACCGCCACGTCTTCTGAGCTCAACACCATGGCGGCGGCTCCATCCGACGAAGGGCAGGACTCCAAGTAGTGCAGTGGATCCCACAACATCACGGACTCTTCGACCATCTTCAAGTCAATGTCCGGCAAATGGAGGTGCGCATAGGGATTCTTCAACGCGTGGAGTCGGTCTTTGACTGCCACTTTCATCCCAACGTTATTTGGTGCACCGGACTTATTGATGTACGAGCGAATGATCGGGGCGAAGTACCCACCCGCTCCTGCGAGCAGAGGCGCAGAGAAAGGTTGGGGCACAGAGAGCGCCCACATGGCGTCAGAGTCCGACTGCTTTTCAAAGGCCACGGTCAGGACACGCTTGTGGATACCGTTGGCCACTAAGTGCGCAGCGACAATAGCCGTGGATCCACCGACCGAACCTGCAGTGTGGACACGGAACATGGGCTTCCCAACCGCCCCAAGGGCTCCCGCTAAGTAAAGCTCTGGCATCATGATGCCTTCGAACATGTCGGGGGCTTTGCCAACGACGACGGCATCGATGTCTGAAAAATCCAGCCCAGCATCTTCGAGCGCAGCAAGGGCTGCTTCTCGCACTAAACCGGCGATGGAGACGTCTTCTCTCTTTGATTTGTGATGGGTCTGGCCGACGCCAATGACCGCACAGCGCTGGTTCATGATGCCCCTTCCAAGACTGCGACCAAGTTCTGCTGGAGAACCGGGCCGGACGTGGCATGAGCCACCGCACGATTCGCCGAGCCGTCCATAATGCGATTCGCCGCTTCAATGAACCGGATCAGCCCACCGGCCATCAAGGGATTAGCCGCCAAGGGACCTCCCGATGGATTGATCACCGTCGACTCATTCAGCCCCATGGCCCTGCGCAACAAGATCTCTTGGTGAGCAAAGGGGGCATGCAGTTCGGCGATGTCCACCGGACCTGCGCTCACGCCAGCATTCTCTGCGGCCTTCGTGGTCGAACGAGACTCGGCAAGGTTCCGTGCGCCAAATGCGTGGGCGTCGACTCGGTGGTCAATGCCGGTGATCCACGCTGGTCGATCAACGACGTCGTAGGCGCGGTCCCCCGCCACCATGATGATTGCTGCTGCCCCATCAGAAAGCGGAGGCAAGGTGTGACGGCGGAGTGGGGCGACTGCATAGTCATCCTTCATCAATTCTTCCATCGTCTTTTCGTTCGCCACTTGAGCGTTCGGATTCGACAGCGCATTATGGCGAGCACGAGAAGCGATGCGAGCAAAGTCTTCTTCGGTCGCTAAACCCTGATCGATCATCGCTTGTGCTTGCAGCGCAGCTAACGAAACCTGATCAGGCCACATGGGCGCCATGGTGTAGGGGTCGAGTTGCAGGGCCAGGATACGACTCAAGTCACCCAGCGAGGACTTGCCGAAGCCATAAACAAGGGCCACGTCTTTTCCTTCTTCTTGTAGCGTTACCCAGGCTTCGTAAAGCGCCCACGCACCGTCCATCTCGACGTGGCTTTCTGCCTTTGGAGGCCAAACGCCCACGGCGTCAAGAGCGGTCACAAAACTAAACGGGCCACCAATGAGATAGTCCGTCGAGCCTGAGCAGATGAAGTCGACATCATCTTTGGTCATCCCGGCATTGGCGTAGACCTCGGTCACGACCGGCATCAGCAGTTCAACTTCGTTGGCTTGTTCGATGCGGCGTTCTGACTTTGACTGCGCGCAGGCCACGATGGCGACGGGACGGGTTCCTTGGCGTGGTGGTGGCGTGCTCATAGGTGCTCCGCAAAGGTTGAGACTTCTCGGTTGGGCTCTCCGGTGGGCTGGAAGTATTTCACTGATGCCAGTGTCGGTCCGAGTTCTTCTTTCGGGACCCATACGGCTTCAACGCGCAGGCCCATTTCCACATCTTCTGGAGCGATCCCTTGGATCAGCCCCATAAAGGTGATGTCAGCACCATCGAGAAGAATTGATGCGGTGATGTACGGGATCTCGATGGATTGTCCGGCAAAGGGCACGTTCACGACACAAAATGTCGTTACCGTTGCGGTGTTTGGGAGAACTACCTCTTCGGTCGTCGCTACCGCGTCTTTCGGGCACGACCCTCGTGAAGGTACGTAGACCTTTTTGCACACGGGGCAGCGTTGGCCAATAAATCGGCCTTCGGCATAGCCTCGAAGGGACTTGGACTGTGCGACGCCTGCGGTGAAGTTGTAGTCAAGGCGAATCGGCGTCGACAACATCGTTACTGGCCCTTGGGCGGTTTCTTCGGCAGCCATTATTTTCCCTCCAGAACGAAACATCGCAGGTCGTGCATCGAACCGACGCGCTCTGCGGCCGGACGGAACTCGGCGGTGACACGCGCACCGGTCACGACGACGTCGCTCGTGGGTGCGGCAACGACATGCAACATCGCCGTATCGGCTCCATCGAGGCGAATCAATGCCCAGGCAAAGGGCGTATCGAGTGGGGCGTCGAAGCGAGGAGTGTCAACCCATGCCCAGGTCTCGATCACACCCCCGGGTCCAACATCAACAATGCCGCTGGTCTCCTCTGCAGTATCCGGGTCGTACTCAGTGGGGGGCACAATCACACGCCCCTTCGACCCTTTGACGCCGACGATTTTTCCATCCCGAAGTGCCGTCAAGAACGCACCAATGATCGGTCCGGTCGAGCGAGCATAAGGGTACTCAAGGACGTGTGGGCTGGTGTAGATCTCTGTCGGATCTGCCATAATTCCCCTCCTCGACTTCGGCACCGTCGGTGCGACAACTCGAACACGCTGAGACTAGAACACATTCTACTTCTCGTGCCAATGCGCCTATTTTTCAGGGTTTACGAGCCCCTTGGCCGATGCTTGCTTCCGCACGGGCGGGGTGAGCTCTCCAGCTTCATCAAGCAACATGGCGACAAAAGCGGGGTCGGACAAGATTGCCTGGTCGGCCAAGAATAACTTTCCGTAGCGCTCGAAGTACATCAGTTGCTTACCCAAGAGAAAATAACCCCGGTCGAAGTCGCTCATCATTCCTCCACCATCAACGGCCATCTTGTGAATACGCCGTTGCAAGCGAAGGCGCTTGAAGATGGACCGCAGAGAGTGGTCTTGGAACTCGACCCCATGAGCCGAGGCCACTTGGACCTGCGTGGCATTCATCATGGCGGCAAAACTCACTTCGCCAAAGGGTTGGAGAAGAACGGGTTCAATCATTGAGCGGAAAAAGGCAGTGAGTTGCTCCTCGTCCATGCCCATCGCCTCTCCAATGGCCGGACCGTAGGTAGAGACAATGTGATTGGTGACATCAACCCAGGCTTGTTCGTCACCGAGAACGCCGCCCAGCATGCGACAGAGAAACCAGTGGGTTTCGCTGTCGAGTCGACCCACGATGCCCCAGTCGATGACCCCAATGCGTCCGTCGCGCAACAGCAGCAAATTGCCCGCGTGGATGTCGCCGTGGAACATGCGGTACTTCACCGTCATGATGAAGAAACCATGGATGAGTTGCGCAATCAAGGGTCCCGGATCGATGCCGAGTTCTTGGATCACGCCAAAGTCATCGATGGGGACACCATCGAGGAACTCCATGGTCAAGACATTTTGCCCAGACAGTTCGGGGAAGGGTTCTGGGACCACCACGCGGTCCAGTTTGAGGCGCTCGTTCAATTCCCTGAAGTGATGGAGCGCACGAGCTTCGTTACGCAGATCCATCTCTTCGCCAATCTGCAAACGAAAGCCATCAATTTGTTGGAACACCGCTCCAGCAATCTGTGCACCGGTCTGCCGAGAAATTATCTCAAAGAGGGGCTCCATGAGGTCCAGATCCGTGGCCGCGAGTTGATCAATCCCTGGGCGCAAGACTTTCACCGCGACCTGGCGACCGTCGTGCAGCGTGGCACGATGCACGACGGCTATCGATGCTTGGCCGATGGGCGTTCGCTCGAACGTCGCAAAGGCTTCTTCAAGCCGGCGCCCTAAGTCCGCTTCAACCACCCTCCTGATTTGATCGAAGGGAACGACCGGGCCAGTGTCGAGACAGGAGCGAAACTCATTGGAGATCTCTTCGCCAAAGATCCCCGGCGATGACGCCAAGATCTGACCGAACTTGATGAAGGTTCCCCCAACGTCCTCGAAGGCCAGACGCATGGGTCGTGCCAACACTTCTGGGGGCAGCACCCCTTTGCGAGCGGCGCGTAGTTGTTTGGCCACGACAGGAGCGAAGCGACGTGCAAACTTTCTTCCCACAAACGCACCTCGTCCCGCGAGTTCTCGCTTTGTCGGGATCGGCAGGACCCGCGCGTGGTAGCGCAAGGGATCTTCCGCAAAGGGTGCGTTGATGTGGGGGGAACTCACAGAGTTCTAACCTAAAGGTTTTTGCGCCCGATCGGGCCGCGCTTAGGCCTCGCCGAAATGCTTTTTCAGCTGCTCGAGAGCGCCCGAGTAGGACGCACCCATTAGGTCGCTCATCTCGTCAGGGGTAACGTCCCATGCCCAGATGACTTTCGAACCACTTCCGACCTCTTCAACCGTCACAATGCCCTTGTGGGAGTCAACGGGAACGCCTTCGGTGATCGAGTAGACCAAACGGCGGCCCGCGTCGTCACGTTCGATCAGGCGTTCGCGAATTTTCATGCCAAACATACCGAGTATTCGGTCATCACCTTCAATCTCAAGAGATTCAAGATCGGGGAAGATCACACCCACGCCGGCAAAATCGCCGACGGCGGCCCATGCATCATCTGCACTGACCGTAAGTTCGCATTCCACTGCACCTGATGCCATGATTCTTCCTCTCTATGAAGCGTTTACCGCTGAAACCAACTTTGACAAAGTATCTTTTGCGTCACCGAACAGCAACACCGTTTTCTCGTCAAAGAGCAGATCGTTGTCAACACCGGCAAAACCAGGGCGCATCGAACGCTTTAAAAAGACAATGTGCTGGGCTTCATCGGCGTTAATAATCGGCATACCAAAGATCGGACTACCCGGCGTGGTCTTGGCCGAGGGGTTCACGGTGTCGTTTGCTCCGACAACCAGCGCCACGTCACAGGTCGGCAGCTCAGGATTGGCATCGTCCATTTCTTTGAGCTGTTCGTAGGGAACATTGGCTTCAGCCAAGAGCACGTTCATGTGACCAGGCATACGGCCAGCCACGGGGTGGATGGCGTAAAAGACTTCGACGCCTTTGGCTTCAAGCTCGTCAGCGAGCTCTCGAACCGTGTGTTGCGCCTGCGCGACGGCCAGGCCGTAGCCAGGGATGATGGCAACCTTGCGGGCATAGGACAACAACACGCCAACGTCTTCGGGGGTGCTTTGGCGAACCGTACGGGTCTCGCCTCCCTCGGCCCCGCCACCGGCAGTGATGTTTGAACCAAAGGCGCTAAAGAGAATATTGGGCAGGCTTCGTCCAATGGACTTGCACATCATCTGCGTGAGCAGCAAACCCGATGCTCCGACCAAGGTTCCCGCCACAATAAGGACGTTGTTGCCCAAGGTGAACCCGGAAGCCGCCACAGCCAAACCGGTCAGTGAGTTCAACAGCGAGATCAACACGGGCACGTCCGCTCCACCAATGGGCAAGACAACACCGATACCGATGACAAAACTGACCACCAGAAGAATCCAGAGCAGCGTGGTGGAGGCTGTCACCAGCACCGCCACGATCAAGGCAATAGCCGCCAAGGCCAAGAGTGCGTTGACGATCTGTTGGCCGGGATAGGTGATTGGCCGGCCCGTAATCAACTCTTGAAGTTTGATGAACGCGATCGCCGAGCCCGAGAACGAGACCGTTCCGATGAAGACCCCAATGAGAACTTCAAGGACTTTGTAGGTGGCTTCTTGTTTTGGGTTCGAACCGATAAATGTCGTAATCGACACCAACGCTGCCGCACCACCACCGACCCCGTTGAAGATGGCCACTAACTGCGGCATAGCGGTCATCTTCACTAAGCGAGCAGCGGGGAGCCCAATCACCACGCCGATAGCCATGGCGATGTAGATCCACAGTTGGTGGTGAAGGCCGGGTTGGAAAAACGTCACGAAAATCGCTAAGAACATCCCGGCCATCGCCACAAATGTTCCCGCTCGTGCTCGCTTCGGACTTGAGAGACCTTTGAGCGCCAGGATGAAGGTAATGGCGGCGACCAGGTAACAAAGATCAATGGCGGTGCCGCGGGTCATGAAATCACCTCGTCGGTCTCGTCAATGACTTTTTTCTTCTTGTCTTCTGGCTTCGTCTTAAACATTTCGAGCATGCGGTCAGTTACAGCGAAACCACCCACCACATTGAGCGTGGCCAAGATCACCGCAAAGAACCCGAGGACTTGTTCCAAGTTGGTCGTTGCGTGTCCCATCACCAAGATCGCCCCGACCAAGATCACGCCGTGGATGGCGTTTGATCCGGACATCAGCGGCGTGTGCAACACGCTCGGCACTCGTGAAATAACTTCAATGCCGACAAAGACCGAAAGGATAAAGACGGTCAAATACTGAAGTAGAACATTCCCCATCGCTTAGCCCTCCTCGGTAGTTTCTGCTGCGGGTGGTGCCGGAGGAACAATCGTCTGATGCGGTGCACCAAGAATTTCCGCCGCTGCGGCATTAGTGACTGCGCCGTCTCTTAACACCGTGGTGCCGATGACGACTTCGTCAGCCCAGTCGGGGTTCAAGACACCTTCTTTGCCAAAGAGTTCGAGCAAATTATTGACGTTCCGAGCATAAAGAAAGCTGGCGTGGGTTGGCATGCCCGCCGGTGGGTTCGACAAACCAACCACTGCACAATTCCCATAGACCACGACTTCGCCTGCTTTGGTCACTTCACAGTTCCCACCACCGTCGGCGGCCATGTCGATGATGACGGACCCCGGTCCCATTTGATCGACCATGGCCGCAGTCACCAAAATGGGTGCCTTGCGCCCGGGGACGGCAGCAGTGGTGATGACCACATCAGACAGTGCGACTTCTTTGGCTAAGGCTGCTTGCTGTGCGGCGAGTTCGTCGGGGCTGAGTTCTCGGGCGTAGCCGCCAGTACCCTCGGCGGTCACGCCAAGATCAACAAACTTTGCCCCCAAGCTTTCGGCTTCTTCTTTTGCCGCAGCACGCACGTCATAGGCGCGCACTGATGCGCCGAGTCGTCGCGTGGTGGCAATCGCTTGAAGTCCAGCGACCCCGACTCCCATGACGAGGACCTTTGCGGGCGGAACGGTCCCGGCCGCGGTCATGAACATCGGGAAAAACTTAGCCAAGTGCTCAGCCGCCGCTAAACCCGCCCGGTAGCCCGAGACCGTCGCTTGGCTGCTGAGTGCGTCCATTGACTGCGCACGAGAGATTCGAGGAAGCAGGTCAAAACTAATTGCTGTGGCCTTCTTTCCCATCAAGACCTTGAGTGCATCGGCCGATTGACTTGCCTGTAAGAAACTCATCACGCTGACCCCATCGGGGTAACTGGCCGCTTCGGTGGCATCGGGAGCGTTGACTTTCACGATCATGTTGGCGCCATTCACGGTTGATGACGCATCGGGGGCAATACGCGCTCCGGCCTGCGCATACGCCTCGTCGGAAAAGGTGGCGTGCGTGCCCGCACCTGATTGAACAACAACATCCCAGCCCTGATCGACTAAACGTTTGGCGATATCTGGAACCAGTGCGACGCGGGTCTCCCCGGGCCGTGTTTCAGTAGGAACGGCGATGATCATCGTTATGGTTTAGCAGATTCCAGAGAGATTTGAGCAAAAAAACCTTCTCCTTGAGCGCACAGCTAACCTTGCGCTCTCAAAAAAGCTGGCCACTCGCCACCACCGTGGAGCACAATGTTCGCTCCGGACAAGTAGCCCGTGAACGAACCCGCCAATGCCAGGACCAATCCCGCCACATCCTTGGGGGTTCCCATTCGGCCCATAGGCACCGTCGCGGCCACCGCCGCCATCCCTTCGGGGCCGCCATAGTGCTCGGGGCCAGCCCCGGAGTCGAGCAATCCGGCCGAAATGCAGTTCACGCGCACCTTCGGCGCCCACTCGACGGCCAAGGTCTCCGTCAAATTAATCAGACCAGCTTTCGCGGCGGCGTAGGGTGCTGTTCCCGGCGAAGGCCGAAGCGCTGCTACTGAGCCGATGTTGATGATCTGCCCGCCAGTCTCTTGGCCCTGCATCACGGTGTTGGCCGCTTGCGCGCAATAAAAGGGTGCGAGGAGATTCAACGCGATCACGCGCTCGATGAAACGAGGTGACGCATCGGCCGCCGACGATGGCGGCGCCCCACCTGCGTTATTGACCAAAAGGTCCAAGCGACCGAAGGTGTCGGTGGTCGTCGCCACGATGGCCGCCACGTCGTCGGCGTTGCGCACGTCTCCAGCCACAAAAAGCGCCGTTCGGCTGGTTCCATCAGGGCCCACTTCGGCGATCTCGCGATCGGGCTCGTTGCGGCCACAGATCACGACATTGGCGCCTGCGGCGAGGAGTGCCGAGGTGATCCCTCGACCCACACCTCGGGTCCCACCGGTGACTAAGGCGACCTGATCCGTCAAGACAACTGATGATTCGCTCACCACAACCCTGCTCTCTTTTCTCGAACTCCCAGCCGACAATACCGTTCATTCCAGCGCTCTCATGAGCCGGGTGGCCGAACCCGGCCGTGGTGGCCTAGCGTGAACTGACGCACCGTCAGGTCCATTCTCCCCAATGAGGAGGGGTTATGCCCATTCGAACTGAACAAAACCGACCAGGGATTACCGAGGTGATCATGGATCACCCTCCGGTCAACGCCCTCGATGTCGCTGGCTGGTTTTCCCTCGCCGATCAACTCATCGCCGCAGGACGAGACCCAGAATGTCGCGTGGTGATCTTGCGAGCCGAAGGACGAGGCTTCAATGCTGGCGTTGACATCAAAGAGATTCAAGCTAGAGGCGACGAAGCGCTCGTCGGCGTGAATCGTGGTTGTGCGGCAGCGTTTGCCGCGGTGTATGACTGCGAAGTCCCCGTCATCGCGTCAGTGGGCGGCTTCTGTTTGGGTGGTGGTATCGGACTGATCGGTAACGCCGACATGATTGTCGCTGCCGATGACGCAACCTTCGGTCTGCCCGAAGTTGACCGTGGCGCACTGGGAGCTGCTACGCACCTCTCGCGTCTTGTTCCTCAACACACCATGCGTCGCATGCTCTATACGGCCGAAGCAATTACTGCAGCAGAACTCTTTACCTATGGTTCGCTCGCCGCTGTCGTCCCAAGAGATGACCTCTTAGCGGCCACCTACGAACTTGCCGAAAAAGTGGCGTCAAAGAGCCCGAGCATCTTGCGCCGTGCGAAAGAGTCCGCCAATGGCATCGACCCGATTGACGTCAAGCGCAGTTACCGATTCGAACAGGGATTTACCTATGAGCTTCATGTCCGAGGCGTGGCCGATGAACAACGCGATGCATTCGTTGAAAAACGCGATGCGGATACGACGAAATAATGTCGAAAGAAACCACACTCAGTGATCTTGTTAGTGAGATCGAATCGGGGATGACCATCGGTATCGGCGGCTGGGGGTCCCGCCGCAAACCAATGGCGGTCGTCCGTGCCCTCTGCAACAGCGACGTCAGGGACTTAACCCTCGTGTCCTATGGCGGCCCCGATGTTGGTCTGCTTGTCAAAGCAGGCATCGTCAAAAAAGTCGTCTGTGGGTTCGTGACGCTTGATTCGATTGCTCTCGATCCTCTCTGGCGCCAAGCGCGCCAACAAGGTGCCGTTGAGTTAATGGAGATCGACGAGGGAATGTTCTTCCTCGGCCTTCAAGCTGCTGCCTGGCGTATGCCATTCCTTCCGACTCGTGCGGGCCTTGGCTCGTCGGTGCTTGAGAACACTCCGGCATTCAAAACGGTGGCCAACCCCTACAACGACGGACCCTTTGCCATTCCCGGAGACGTTGGCGCAGAATTTGTGGCCGTTCCGGCCATCAATCTCGATGTGGCCGTCGTGCACGTGAACATCGCCGATGAAAACGGGAACGGCATGATTCTTGGGCCTGATCCCTTTTTCGACGAGCAGTTTCTTGGCGCCGCGCAGCGTCGCTTGGTCACCGCAGAAAAGATTGTGCCCGCAGGAACATTGGCTGACCACGGGCCGCTTGAGCGCGCCACCATTCACCGGCTCTTG
>Ga0164297_10001455_pt1 | contig 25078 bp, 26 predicted proteins | sample GEODES058metaG_FD_113539 | JGI IMG/M metagenome (GOLD analysis project Ga0164297, IMG submission 113539) | Dystrophic lake water microbial communities from Trout Bog Lake, Wisconsin, USA - GEODES058 metaG | ecosystem: Environmental > Aquatic > Freshwater > Lake | place: USA: Trout Bog Lake... | reverse complement strand
GACAAGACCTTGGGCCTGATGACGGCCGGCCTCCTTCTCGTCACGGATCTACTCTGGCAATATGCCTTGGCAGGGCTTCCCCAGCTGTTTCTGATCATACTTTTTGGCATGGTTACGCTGTGCGCCCTGCAAGCACTGTCAGCTGAGAAGGAAGACCACCAGATCTCGGTGTATGCATGGCTCACTGGAGCCGGTTTGGGCTTGGGCCTGATGTCTCTCACTCATGGCGTCACCGCTTTTATGGTGCCGGGATTTTTAGCATTCTGTCTTTTTGCATTCAGGTCACGCCTTGTAGTTTTTGTCATCCCCTCATTGGTCTATGTAGTGACAATACTTCCTTGGCTAATCCGCAATTATCATGTCTGCGGAAATCCCCTTGGGCTTACTATCTACTCGGCCCTAGCAGGCTCTGGCGTGAGTGAAGAGTCCATCATGCGCGGTATCAACACGGGCCTTAGCCTTGGAGGAGGCATTGCCAGCAAGATTCGATCCAGTTTGCTTGATCAGGCTTCTCATCTTTGGGCTTATCTCGGGCTGAATATTACCGTGATTGCCTTCTTTGTTTCATTTTTTCATCCGTTCAAGAATCCGGTAGCGGCAGCATGGCGTTGGGTCGTTCTTGTGATGTGGGTTGGACTCTCGCTCGGGATGGCCTTATTCGGCGTGAAGGAGTCAGTCTCTGGCAACCAATTGCATGTAGTCTTTCTTCCCATATTTATCATCTACGGCTCCGCCTTCTTTCTAGTGCTCTGGAATAGGCTGAACATCTCGACTAAAGCACTGCGCATCGCTTTCCTGACTGTTGTTTTTCTAGTTTCTGGAATCCCGATGATCCTCACCATGCTGTCCGGTCAGCAGCAACGCATCCAATGGCCTCCGTACGTGCCGCCGTTCATCTCGGTTCTGCAAAACTGGTTCCAGCCCAAGGAAATTCTCTCTTCCGATATGCCGTGGGCCGTCGCTTGGTATGCTCATCGCAAATGCCTTCTCATTCCTGAAACGGTGCGTCAGTTCAACGAGATTTCTGATTTCGGTAATTTGGGCTCGCCGATCGTGGGGCTTTACCTCACTCCCATTTCCGGCCACCAACCGTTCCTTGATCTGATCAAAGGTCCCTTCAAAGAATGGGGGCCCATCATCATGCGAACGGTCAACGTAAATGACTTTCTTCTGAGGAGTTTCACCCCGCTGCCGATCGACGGCGAGTGCATCCTGTACGCCGATACCGAACGTTGGGCGCGCAGATCTTCACGCTAGCCCCATGCCCTCGAAACCCTCCCCGCATGATCCTTCAAAGGATTCAATCGAAAGCTCGCTTGGTCGTCTGGAGAGCATCGTTGAAGAGATTGAACAGACGCCTCCCCCACTGGAGACACTGATCAAGCGTTACGAGGAGGGGATGAGACTACTGCAGGTCTGCCGGGAAAAACTCGACACTGCTGAAAAACGGATCGAGATCATCACTCGCAACAGTAACGGAGAGACAGAACTGAAACCCTTTGAGGAAGCGTGAGTGCGGACTGCCCACCTCGCCTCCTTGAAGGCATCAACTCGCCGTCCGATCTAAAAAGACTGCCGGAGAGCGTTCTCCCGGCACTTGCTGAGGAGATCAGGAATGAATTGATCGGTACTCTAGCCGAGACAGGAGGTCATCTCGGGCCGAATCTGGGGGTTGTCGAACTCACCATAGCGCTTCATCGCGTCTTCGAGACGCCGACCGACAAAATCCTCTTCGACGTCAGCCATCAGGGATATATCCACAAGATGCTGACGGGTCGCCGGTGTCGCCTGGCAACCATGCGCCAGCATGGGGGACTCAATGGATTTTTGCTTCGAACCGAAAGCGATCATGACTGCTATGGGGCTGGCCATGCTGGCACGGCTCTCTCCGCCGCCCTTGGCATGGCTGCCGCCCGGGACATGAATGGTGGCCCAGAGAATGTCGTAGCCGTCGCAGGCGACGCCGCTTTCACCTGTGGAGTGAGCTATGAGGCGCTCAACAATGTCTCGGAGACAACAAAGCGCTTCATCGTGGTTCTCAATGACAATCAGTGGTCTATCGCCAGGAATACGGGGGCAATCGCAGAGCATCTCAACAGGATTGCAACCAGCCCGGCCTACGAGCACCTCCACGACCAAGCCGCAAAGTTTGTAGAATGGATCGGCGGCAAGGGCGCGCGCAAGCTGGCCCATAAAATCAAGTCCGGGGTGAAGCAGATCATCGGCCCCAGTGTGATCTTTGAGAATCTCGGATTGCGCTACTTCGGACCGATCGACGGGCACGACATCCCGTTGCTGATCCGTACCTTTGAATTCCTCAAGACACTGAACGAACCGGTAATCCTTCACATCATGACCAAGAAGGGGAAAGGATTCGGACCCGCAGTGGAAAAGCCGGACAAATTCCACGGGCTCGGCAAGTACCAACCCGATACCGGGGAGACAGCGTCGGGGAATTCGCCGACCTATTCAGAGATTTTCGGGAAGACCCTTGCGGACTTCGCCGACCATAATCGCAAGATCGTGGCCGTTACCGCGGCGATGCCTAATGGCACGGGCTTGGTACAGTTTAAGGATCGCCATCGCGACCGTTTCTACGATGTAGGAATTGCGGAGGAGCATGCTGCACTCTTCGCTGCTGGCATGGCTACCCGGGGCATGAAGCCCTTCCTTGCCATCTACTCGACCTTCATGCAGCGGGCGTTCGACATGATCGTCCATGACATCGCCCTTCAGCATCTGAATGTGGCGCTCTGCATGGATCGTGCAGGGCTCTCGGGGGATGATGGACCCACCCATCACGGACTCTTTGATATCGCCTACCTACGCAGCATCCCGGGAATCATCGCGATGCAACCGAAGGATGAGGAGGAATTTGCCGATATGCTTTGGACGATGGCGAATCACCATGAAGGCCCGATCGCAATCCGCTACCCACGTGGAGCAGGAACAGGTGCTGTCCCAAAATCGACTCCAAAGCTTCTTGAGATCGGCAAAGCCGAGGTACTACGCCACGGACAGGATGTGGCTCTCTTTGGTCTTGGGAACTTCTGCGATGTGGCAATGGAAACAGCCGATCTGCTTGAGAAGCAAGGAATCAAGGCTGCCGTCATCAACCCTCGCTGGATCAAGCCATTGGATGCGGGAACGCTGGAGTTCTTTGCACGGGGTTCGAGGGTTCTTTGCACCCTGGAGGACCACGCTCTCAGCGGAGGCTTTGGTGCTGCCGTGGCGGAACATCTTTCCGATACTGGCATCACTACGCCGCTTGTACGGGTTGGCTGGCCGGACCAGTTCATCGAGCACGGCTCCGTCACCATCCTTCGTGAAAAATACGGCCTGACGGCACAAACTGCCGCTGAACGGATTATTCAGTCCCTGAACTTGGTAGACCGAAAAACCAAGGCGCTTCTTTAATCCTGCATAACAAAAAACCCGCCTCACTTTCGAGAGGCGGGTTCGAAATAGAACCGGCTGTGACCTATGAGCCTAACTGAACAGAGTCCCTATCAGAGTCCTTTATGGGATCCGTCACAGAGAGGGCCGTTGCCGCTGTGCTTGCATCCGCAGAAATAAACAGGACCATCTTTCTCCGCGGTGTAGGGAGTCGGCGCAAAGTCGCTTCCCTTGTGGGAACCATCACAGAAAGGCTGCGTGGCGCTTTTACCGCAGGAGCACCAGTAGTAGGTCTGGCCGGCTTTAACCTCGACAGGAATAGGAGACTTTTGGGCGATGACAGGTTCGGACATAAGAGTGAAGGTTAGGGATTTTGATGGTTGAGTTTTTAATTAACGGCATTAATCATTCAGTTGCATTATCTGAAAAAGCAATTCGATATTTTCCCATCGATACAACCCGAGAAAGACAGACCATGAGCCACACAATCCCTGAAGCCCAACTCCTCAATGCGCTGAACTGGCGCTATGCCACCAAGACCTTCGATGCCTCGAAGAAGATTTCCGATACCACGTGGAAGACCCTTGAAGAGTGCCTGGTCCTCTCACCCTCCTCTTTCGGACTTCAGCCGTACCGATTCCTCATTGTGAAGGATCCGGCTGTTCGTGCACAGCTTCAACCGCATTCCTGGAATCAGACTCAGGTGGTTGACGCCTCACATTACGTCGTCATGGCCGGCCGTACCGCAATAACGGAAGCCGAAGTCGATCGTTTCCTTGACCGTGTCGTCGAGGTGCGCGGCATCCCCCGTGAATCCCTGGAGGGATACCGCGGCATGATGTACGGAAGCCTGCTCTCTCCCGGTGCCGAGGCTCGCATTCCCCATTGGGCTGCTCTTCAGGCCTACATCGCTCTGGGCAACCTCATGACTTCGGCTGCCCTGCTCGGCGTCGACACCTGCGCTATCGAGGGGTTCGCCCCGGCTGAATACGATGCTATCCTCGGTCTCAAGGAACAGGGTTACGCCTCTGTCGTCTGCTGCGCCCTCGGTTATCGCAGTGCCGATGACAAGTATTCCTCGGCAGCCAAAGTACGCTTCCCCGCGGCAGACCTAATCAAGACAGTCTGATTTTGGAGCAGGATCTCGAACGTGATCTCGGTGAACAGCCCCTTGCGTCGCTCCTAACGGAACTGGAACTGAAGTCGCACGATATGGTGACAGCCTCCACCGAGCAGATCACCCACAAGATGGTCCAGCGCGGCTGCAAGGGCCGCCGCCTGACTAAAAACGTGCAGGGAAAGCTCCTCCGCGCTCTTAATACGGCCACCGAAAAGACCTATGTTCTGGCAGACTTGTTTACCTATTAACCCAAAGCAATCCCCCAGAGGCACGGAGATGGGAGATTGAGAAAGGCGTTTTTTAGATCCAACGGCCCATAGGCTTAACTGTTAGTAATCTCTTCCTATGTCAGTCATTAACGTTGCCGCCTACAAGTTCGCAGAGTTGAGCGAACTTACCGAGCTGAGAGAGCGACTCAAGGCCGAGTGCGGCGCTTTGGAACTCAAGGGCAGCATCCTGCTCAGTCCGGAGGGAATCAATCTCTTCATTGCCGGAGAGAGATCCTCTGTTGAAAAACTACTCGTGACCTTACGCTCGATTCCCGGCCTAGAAGCTCTTGAGGAAAAGCGCAGCGAGAGTGAGGAGCAACCCTTCAACAGAATGCTGGTGAAGATCAAGAAGGAGATCATTGCTTTTGGCGTTGAGGGAATCAATCCGGCTCGACACACCTCTCCAAGACTTCCAGCCAAAGAACTTAAGCGTTGGCTGGATGAGGGACGCCCCGTCACCCTCCTCGATACTCGAAATACCTATGAAGTGAAGCTCGGCACGTTTGCGGGCGCCGTGACGCTTCCGATTCGCCACTTCCGCAAATTTCCCGATGCGGTTAAGCAACTCCCCGAAGCAATGAAAGAGACCCCCGTCGTCAGCTTCTGCACAGGTGGTATTCGCTGCGAGAAGGCCGCTCCCTTCCTCGAGATGGCGGGCTTCCGCGAAGTCTATCAACTCGAGGGTGGCATCCTGAAATATTTCGAGGAATGTGGCGGAGCTCACTGGGATGGAGAGTGCTTCGTCTTTGATAAACGCGTCGGCGTCGATCCGGCACTTCAGGAAACCGGTAGCCAGCTCTGCTTCGCCTGTCAGGAACCACTCACTGCGGAGGAGCTCAAAGATCCTCGGTATGTGTATGAGATCAGTTGCCCCTACTGCTACGAGGAAAAGTCTTAGACTAGCTTGCGAACGGGGATACCGTGCGTCGATAACTCCCTCTTCACATCTCCAACGGTATACTGCCCGAAGTGGAAGATGCTGGCGGCTAGCACTGCGTCGGCCTTGCCGATGGTGAGAACCTCCGCCATGTGACCGATATCACCCGCCCCACCGCTGGCGATCACAGGAATGCCGATGGCATCGCTGACGGCAGCGGTGAGCTCGAGGTCGTATCCTTTCTTTGTTCCATCGGAATCCATACTGGTGAGGAGAATCTCCCCAGCTCCGCGCTTGGCAACCTCTATGGCCCAATCAACTGCCTGCCAAGACGTGGGCCTGCGACCTCCGTGGGTATGGACAATCCAACCACCCTCTCCATCACGGCGGGCGTCAATCGCAACAACAACGCACTGCGAGCCGAATCCCTCCGCAGAGGCGTTCACGAGGTTCGGATCATCGAGGGCCGCGGTATTCATGCTTACCTTGTCGGCTCCTGCCAGCAGCATTGCCCGTACATCCTCGACTTTACGTATACCACCACCCACGGTCAGCGGAATGAAGCAGGCATCGGCAGTCTTCTCCACCACTTCACGCATGGTGGCGCGTCCCTCATGTGAGGCGGTAATATCCAGGAAGACCAGTTCGTCGGCCCCCTGGGTATCATAGGCGCGGGCGCACTCGACAGGATCCCCGGCGTCACGAATATTCTCGAACTTCGTTCCTTTCACGACCCGCCCCCCGTCGACATCAAGGCAGGGTATGATTCTCTTGCAAAGCATCGTGAAAAAGTAATTGGGAGCTCCTCAGGAGTCGAGGGCCTAGCGCTTCAGGAGATGCGAGGTTCCATAAAGGGTTGCGTGCCTGCTTCAGTGCCCTAAATTTCCTTGTCGTCATGAACAAACATCCGCCCATGATTGGATTTCTGCGCATCCTGCCTCTGTTGGCAGCACTCATGCTGCCTGGATGCGCCCTGTTTGAGGAAGGGGCCGGATTATCGAATTTCCGCACGGTCGTGCTAGATCCCGGGCACGGCGGCTATGACAACGGGGCCCAAGCTGCCCGGGGACTGAACGAAAAAATGCTTGCTCTTGATGTGGCCAGACGCGTCAAGCCTCTGCTCGAGTCACGCGGTTACCATGTTGTGATGACCCGCAACTCCGATGTCTTCATTCCGCTCGGAGGCCGAACCGGCATTTCCAACGCCCATCCGGATGCCGCCTTCGTGAGCATTCACTGCAACTGGGCTAACAGGCGTTCGGCCAATGGAGTCGAAGCCTACTACTACAATCCTCGATCAGCACCACTGGCCGCGAACATCCTCCGGGAAATTGCCGGATGCTACGGTTCACACAGTCGCGGAGTGAAGTTCGCGCGTTACTATGTGCTCCATCACAATGAACGTCCGGCAACGCTTCTGGAACTTGGCTTTATTTCGAACGGCCAGGAGAACGCCTCCTTGCAGGACCCCTCCGTTCGCCAGCGGATCGCCGAGAGGATCGCCATCGGCATCTCCAAAATCCACGGTGGCCATGCCCCTGCCCTGTCTGGAAGCTAAAGGATATTCTACGAAAAGAGCCCCTTCAGCCTCTCGGTGAAACTGCGGTGAAGCGGGGTGTTGTGATCTCCGCAGAGTTCGGCAAATGCCTCGAGAGCCTTTCTCTGCGAGTCATCGAGTTTTGTCGGGACCTCTACCTCGAGCTTCACGTGAAGATCTCCCTTGGCATGGCTCTGGAGTCGCGGCATACCTTGACCCTTGACTCGGAAATCACTTCCACCCTGAGTTCCAGCAGGGATTTTCATCTTCACGGTTCCCGCAAGTGTTGGGACTTCGATCTCTCCGCCGAGCGCGGCGGTGACAAATGGAATCGGCATCCGGCAATGAAGGTCGGTTCCATCTCGCGAGAAGATCGCATGCTCCTTGAGGTGGATCACGACATAGAGGTCACCGGAACCGCCGCCTCGGCTCCCGGCCTCTCCTCCACCCGAAGAGCGCAGACGCGATCCCTCGTCGATTCCGGCAGGAATGGTGAGCTTGATCCGTGAGGTTTTCTCCGCCCGACCCTCTCCCCTGCAGCCTTTGCAGGGCTTGTCGATAGTCTGACCGGCGCCATGGCACTGGGGACATGGCTGGGCAACCTGGAAAAAACCGCGCGATGCCACAACCTGACCGCGGCCACGACAGAGGGAGCATGTCGATACCTTGGCTCCCTTGGCCGCACCGGAGCCACCGCAGTCATCACAGGCATCAAGTTTACGGAGTTCGATCTCTTTTTCACAGCCGCTAAAGGCCTCTTCGAGGCTAATTCGCAGATCGTACCGCAGGTCCGAGCCACGTCCCTCCTGCCCGCCTCCTCCTCCAAAAAAATGGTCGAAAATTCCGCCTCCACCCCCTGATGCTCCGAACATTTCACGAAAGAGGTCGAAGGGATCATGCGCTCCACTCCCTCCCGCTCCCATACCACCTTGGAATGCTGAGTGACCATAGCGGTCGTAAGCAGCCCTTTTTTCAGGATCACTAAGGATGTCGTATGCTTCGGCGATCTCGCGAAATCGTTCCTCCGCAGTAATGTCGCCGGGGTTCTTGTCGGGGTGATGCTTGACCGCAAGTTTGCGATACGACTTCTTGATCTCCTCGAACTCGACGGTACGGGTGACCTGCAGTACTTCGTAATAACACCTCTTTGCCATGGCGTTGTATTCTGAGAAGCCTTAGACGGTCTTAAGCAATCTTGTTAATGATTACGCTCGAAGGACGGACGAGACGGTCGGCAAGACGGTAGCCTCGACGAAGTTGCCGAAGCACGATTCCATCCTCCTGCTTCGCATCCGTTTCGTGACCAAGAGCCTCATGGAACTTGGGATCAAAAAGCTGGCCGACCGCATCGATCGGCTGGAGGCCGCTGGAGACAAGGAAGTCCCCGAGTTGGCGGTGCACCATGGCGAAACCATCCACAATCCCCTTCGATCCTTGGGCAGAGGCGTCTCCGCGCGCGGCATCGAGGCCGAGTTCAAAGTTGTCTAGAATAGGCAGCAGCTTTTCAAGCAGGCCTGCATTGGCAAACCTAATGGCCTCCTCCTTTTCCCGAATCATGCGCTTGCGGTAATTCTCAAGGTCTGCGGCGGCACGCAAAGCCTGGTCCCTATAGCGCTCAACCTCGGCCTGAAGATTTGATTCCGGAGCGGCTTCCATTTCGGAAACTGGTTGTTGCGCTTCCGTCTCCTCGGAAGAGGGGGCTTTCTGATTATCAGCTGGATCGTTGGTCGGATTCTTTTTCACAGTGTTTGTTGATTAAAGCTTCAGAGTTTGCGGAGCGCAATGAGCGTGATGTCGTCATGTTGGGGTTGGTTACCCGCAAAATCCTTAACGGACTGGGAGAGTCTTTGAAGCGTCCCGGTGGCGCCTTCATCGGCGTTTGCCAGCAGGGCATCCCGAAGCCGTTGAACCCCGAATTCAATTCCCGAGGAATCAAGGGCTTCCGTCAATCCGTCTGTATAGAGAAGCAGCATGTCACCGCACTCCAGCGTGAACGGAAAATCACTGCAGAGCCGGTCAAAAACACCACCGCTATCTATTCCGACAGCCATTCCTTTCGGATTGAGACATTCCACGGCGACCTCTTTCCTTCTAAAAAGAAGAGGGGCATCGTGTCCCGCTCGGGCGAGAAGAGCCGCCCCGCTGCGACGGTTCAAGACCACGTAGGCCATGCTGATAAACATATCCTCCTTCATGTCGGGATAGAGCTGCCTGTTCACCGCCTGCAGGACGGCAGATGGGGAAAGCTTGCCGGGTGCCTGGCTTCTGAGAGCACTCCGGCACATAGCCATGATAAGGGCGGCGGGGACACCCTTTCCTGAAACGTCTGCGATAGCGATGCCCACATGGTCATCGTCGACCGCGAGATAGTCGAAATAATCGCCGCTCAGAGTCCTCGCCGGAAGATTTAGTCCGCTGATCTCGAATCCCTCCACATCCGGAGCATCTGCGGGAAGGAGAATCTTTTGAATTTCACCGGCGATCTGGATGTCGTGATCCAGGGCATGCTTCTCCCCGGCTGTGAGGTGAATGGCCTGATTGAAGAGGGCGAAAGCCGACTGCTCGGCAATTGCCTTGAAAAGCTCGATTTTAGCGTCGCTGAAAGGGTTTTTACCCTCTCCACGGGCTAGGGCAAGAACCCCCAGAAGTTTCTGACGGTAGACGAGGGGTCCCATGACGAGGGACCCAAGGTCCTGATGGGTAAGTTCCTCGGGGAGATCTCCCCGACGCCTGAGGAACCTCGGCTCGCTCCAGTCGCAAGCCTTGCCAAGAAAACCCTCGCCAACCCGAACGGATTGCAACCTCACAAAGCTCTCGATTGCTTTTTCCTGATTCTCAACTCCACCTTCGGATTGAAGGTGAGGTGGCAGGACAACCAGAGGGGGACATCCCTTGGAGAGAAATGCCGGCAACAGTTGCTTGCCAGAACGATCGGCGAGATAGAGCGCCCCTCCGTCGGCCTTGAGAGTGTTTTGCGCGCCTTCGACGATGAGTCGATGGAGTTCTCCGGCTGGAACTCCCTCGGAAAAGGCGGCCCCCAAGCCATGGAGAAAATCGAAGACATTACGCTCTTCCTGGTGAATTTCCGCGGAGACACGCTTGAGTTCACCGACCTTGCGGCGTGATCCGAAAATAATGATGCAGAGCACGACCATCGCCGCGAAGAGGGCGGCAATGACAACAGGCTCGATGCTCTGAAGAATCATGAGCGTGTATCATGATACGAAATCGGCGAAAAGACCAGTACGTGCCGCAAAACCACGTATCGGCACCGCTTTAACCGAGAGTCGGGGAATTAATGACCGCCGCCAGGAGTGCCGTGCTTCAGGTAGTCGAGTACATCCTTGAAACGCTCCGCATTGGCAGGATTGGCAGCGATCAGGGCCTGGTGAGCTGAGAGAATGACATCCTTGTCCGTGTTCGTGTCCACGGGAAGGGGCATGAGTTTTATTCCCTCCTCCCCCGGTCTTCTCAGGCTTGATCCAGCAGCCTCAATGCCGAAGAGGAAATTCAAGCCAAGGTTTTCCATCAGTTCGAGATTTCTCGGAGCGACATTGATTACCTGGAGGGACCCCTGTCCAAGTTCACGGAGATTTTGGGAAATGCCCGTAAGGGTTCCCATAAAGGTGGAATCCATGTGTTCGCAGGCGGCAAGGTCGATCACGAAATGCCGGCGGCCGCGCTGGATCATCGCATGAACAAACTTCCGGATGGAGCCGCTGCTTTGAAAATTACCGCGACCTTCAACCTTGATCCACACCTCTTGATCGAAACATCCTGCACTGATGTTGGCGGGCATCGTCATGGCAACAAGGTGTTAGGACAATGACTCAGTGTATTGCGGGATAACTTCCGCAGACTTTGGGAGAGAAGCCGCCTTCACCCAGAAGCGAAACCGCGCGCTGTACCGACACATCGTCGACATGTCCCTGCACTTCCAGGAAAAGGTAGAGCCCACCGCCATGGGCGGGACGGCTTTGGATGGAGATGACATTGACTCCGGACGCCTTGAACGGTTCCAGGACGGAGGCTAATGCTCCAGGCTGATCCGTGAGGCGGAACAGCAGGGCGGTCTGGTCGTCGCCGGATCCGGCGTTGAGCGTTTTGCCCAAAACGAGATAACGGGCGCGGTGAGATCCCTCCTCGCCACCAAGCACGATCTGCGAGGAGAGATGCGCCTCGGACTTCATGAGCAGTTCCAGTACGGTTGAGTCAAGCCCCTCCTCTCCCAAGGGAATCACTCCGCAATCGGCATTGCCGGACGTGACCGCCCCGAAAAGTTCGGAGGGATGATCATGGAACGTGTATCGTACGCTGGCGCCGAACTGTTGCTTGGCGGCGAAATGGGTTCGTCCAGCCACGCACCCTTCGCAGGCAATGACCGTATCCTTTTCCAGAGAGAGGGAGGCGGACATGATCTCGCGGTAGATTGCACGAATTGCCATTTCATCGAGAGGTCCCTCGTTACGCTCCACAAGACGCCTCATTAATTGTTCCGCCCGGCCGGCAACGTAGACGGGCGCCCCGTTGCGTTCCTTAATCCTGCCGATCCCCTGGGCCAATCGTGCCCGCTCGTTGAGAAGAACGAGTAACCGCCCGTCGATCTCATCGATCGCCTCGCGCAGTTTGTTGAGATCGTCCATACAGGGTTGGGTAGTGTTCAGTGATCCGGGTGATTCTCCGTGGTCCCTTTTTCGACATCAGGTGAGTCGATGTCCGATGGCTTTTCCGTCTCGAAGGAAACTTCGTCGAACACAATGGACTCCCGGACCTCGATAATCTCCGTGACCTCGACTTCCTCCAGCGGCTCGATGGTCTGTTCTGACGGAACATCTGCAGCGCCGGGCAGATAAGGCGAAGTGCCGTCATCGACAGCGGGAACGGAGGGTTCAGAGGCTTCGGGAGCGGCCTTGGGAAGCGGTATATGCCGAAGCTCCGCGGCATTGGGGAGTTCGTCCAGGGTGCGGAGTCCGAAATGATCCAAAAAATACTGCGTGGTGGCGTAGAGCAGGGGTCGTCCCGCCACTTCTGCACGTCCCGCAATCTTTACCAGCCCGCGATCGAGCAACGTCTGCATCACTCCATCCACGGAGACTCCGCGGACGGCTTCCATGTCGGCTCGTGCGATCGGCTGACGGTAGGCGATGATGGCGAGCGTCTCGAGGGCGGAGGCGCTCAGGCGAGTGGGCTTGGCTTCTGGGTAGAGGGCTCGCAGCCATGGGGCAAAGCCGGGCGCGCTGGAAAGCAGCCAACCCGTTGCCGTTTCCCGCACCTGATAGGCTCGACCCGAGGCAGCCACCTCGGCCTGTAGGTCGATCAAGGCATCGCGAACATCCCCCTCCTTGATGCGCGCAAATGCAGCGGCAACGGAGGTCGGTTCAGCAGTTGCCGCACTCTTCAGGTGGGTCGTGAGCTCCTTCGGGGAAACCGCTTTCTGAGAGGCGAAGAGAATAGCTTCCAGCACATGCGAGAGCGGGGGAAGCTCCCCTGCCGGAACCTCGCTGAGGGATTCCTCGGTGACAGCTTCGGGAAGGAATGAGGACTCGTTTTCCTCAACTGGGTTGATTCCCTCGCCGTGATCCGAGGATTCCTCGGATGCTTCTTCTGGGGAAAGGATTTCAGTCAACGGCTCGACTGTCTCCGAAGGGATCGAAGATTCTTCAGCTGCCTGATTTTTATCCTTCTGCTTACGTGATTTCTTACTCATGGGAATGTTCTGGTGGGGCTTCGGACGATGCGATCTCCTCCTCGTCTGTCAGGGTGCGATCAAGCCAGATTTCACCGAATTGTTCCTCCTGACGCACGCGGAATTTTTTCATGCGGATCAATTCAAGGATGGCGAGGAACGTGACCACCAGTTCGGAGCGGGTCGAGGCCTCTCCGAACAACTCCTCAAAGCGCATCGAGACCCCCCGGTCCACCAATCTGATCAGGTGATTGATCCTATCGGTGACCGTGTAGGTCTCCTCCCGGATCTCGCCGGCTTTCTCCTCAACGGGGAGATGCTTTAACGCACGCTGAAACGCGTTGATCAGGTCAAAGATGCCGATGTCCCCGATCAGCATGTTTTCGTCGAGAATGGGTGCGTGGGCGGGGTCGAGTGATGCCACGCGGGGGAACAGCGCGGCCTGCAGTTCTTCTTGATCGCGAAGATGCGCGGCGGCTTCCTTGAACTTCCTGTACTCGATAAGCTGGCGGATGAGCTCCCAGCGGGGATCGTCCTCCTCAGCCTCCTCCTCGGGCATCTGCTGGTCCTTCGGCAGGAGCGTACGGCTCTTGATGTACAGCAGATTGGCCGCCATCACGAGGAACTCGCCAGCCACCTCGATATGCAGCACCTCGAAGGTCTCAAGGTACTCGAGGTACTGGGTCGTGATCCGTTCGATGGAAATATCATAGATATCCACCTCGTCCTTCTTGACGAGGTAAAGTAACAGGTCGAGAGGCCCCTCGAAGGCCTCCAGTTGGACTTTGTATTCCGACTCCATCTACCGGACGGTAGATGTTAGCGGCGGTAGCCGTGACGCTCGATTTCGCGGGCGACGCGGACCTTGTGCTTTGTCTTCTCCTTGACCTTGGTCTTCCGCTTGCGGAGCTGCTGCGCGAGCTTGTGAGCCGCAAGGTCGATCGCCGAGTAGAGATCGTCCTCAGCATCCTCTGCATGGAGGTCCTTGCCGGGCAACGCGAGGTGAATCTTGACCTGGTAGTCCTTTTTCTTGGAGCGGTGCTCGTCAAACAGAAGGACGACATGGGCGGCTAGTATATCTTCCGTGTATTCCTCAAGGTGGCTTACCTTTTCAGCGACGTGGGCATGAATGGCGGCGGTGAGTTGGATGTGACGGGGACTGAGGTGGATTTGCATAATTTTGTGTTTCTACTTCTTTTTTAAGGCCGGAAGGGGCTTCACGCCACCAAAATGAGGGAATTGATCATGCACCATCGGGCTCTCCTCATGGTGGGCGCCTCAGTAGGGGCCACGGATCTGGGATTCCACGGAATGTTCATAAAACTCCCTAAGCAGTCCGTGGAGGTGGGTCGTGAGCGGCGCCAGGTTCGAGACGGAAGCATTTTGAAGAACCTGTTCCACCCTGCTTGCACCCGTGATCACGGTCGTAACAGCCTGATGATCAAGAATCCACCGCTGCGCCATGGCCGCCATACTCATCCCTTCGGGAACGAAGGCCTTCAATTCATCCGCCAATGAGACAGCCTTCGCGTAGGGGATTCCGGCAAAGGTTTCCCCGACATTGAAAGCAGCACCATCGCGGTTATAGCTGCGATGATCTTTTTCATCGAAATGGGTGGCCTGGGTGAACTTTCCAGAAAGCACGCCGCTGGCAAGAGGTAGACGGATGATGATGCCCACTTCTTTTTTCAAGGCTTCCTTAAAGAGATGAAAGGCGGGTTTTTGGCGGAAGACGTTGAAAATCACCTGCAGGGAGGAAATTCCTTCCTGCCCGAGGCATAGAAGCCCTTCGTCATCGGATTCAACACTTGCCCCGAAGCGACGGATCTTGCCTTCGGCACGGAGTTTCCTAAGCCAATCAAAAATCTCTCCCTGCCTGAGAATCTCAACAGGCACACAGTGCAACTGGGTAAGATCCAGACACTCGACTCCAAGCCTGCGAAGTGAACTCTCGGTGGCCTTTCTGACCCCCTCCTCGGTGTACTTGTCGGGATAGAGATCGCCCGTTCGACCCAGCTTTGTGGCGACGAACACTTTCCCGGAGAGGGAGTTTTCACGAAGATATTTTCCCAACAGCTCTTCGCTACGTCCCGATCCGTAGACGTCGGCCGTATCAAAAAATGTGATCCCGGAATCAACGGCTTGTCCGAGGATCGAGAACGCCTTTGCATCGTCCACATGGCCCCAGTCAGCGCCGCCGAGCTGCCAGCAGCCGAGGCCGATTTCTGAAACGGGGATGTCCGGGTGATGGAATATTCGGGTTTTCATCAAGAAGTTAGCGTGTTGAATAAAAACCAAGGATCGCGGCCACAAGCCCGGGAATATCATGCTGCGATGCCTCCAGGTCGATCGGAAGAGCGAGTTTTTTCATTTCCAAGGTGGTGACCGGCCCGATGCTTGCGGTCTTGAGTCCCTCCGGCATCGGGAGACGGAGCGCCATGAAGTGGGCCGCCGTGGAGGCGCTGGTGAAGGTGATCATGTCGGCGCCCTCCTCTCGGAAGCGTCGAATCCCTCCCGAGACATCCTGCGTTTCCGGAACTGTCTGGTAGACCGGGACATCATCAACGATGGCACCCAGCTTCTCGAGTTCAATGGCAAGCATTTCCCGGGCTCCGGCAGCTCGGGGAAGCAGCATCTTGAGATGCTCGACGTTGAGCTCCTTGAAGGATTTGAGAAGCGACTCGGCGACGAATTCCTCTGGGATCAGGTCGACGGCGTAATGATACTCGCGCACTTTTTTAGCAGTTCCGTTGCCGATGACGGCGATACGGGCTCCTCCCAGGTCTCGGGCATCCTCATGGGCGGCGAAGAAGGCGTTGAAAAATGCCTCCACACCGTTCGGGCTGGTGAAGACGATCCAATCGTAGGTGCGAACGTCGGCAAGGGCCTCCATGAAGGGTGTCTTGTCGGAGGGAGGTTCGATCCGGATCGTCGGAAGTTCGTAGGCATCGGCACCGAGCTCACGAAGCGATGCGAGTAATCCACCAGCCTGCTGACGCGTCCTTGTGACTGCAATACGGCGACCAAAGAGAGGACGTGTTTCAAACCAGTTGAGCGTATCGCGGAGATTCACCACCTCTCCGAATACCGCCACGGCGGGTGCCTTGAACTGCGTCTCATCGGCCAACTTGGCGATAGTGCCCAGCGTTCCGATGAGGGTCTCATGGCGACCTGTCGTTGCCCAGCGGACAAGGGCCACAGGGGTGTCGGCGGCCATTCCTGCCGAGGCCAATTCTCCGGTGATCGCGGCCAGACGCTCCACCCCCATCAACATGACCTTCGTGCCCGGAGCTGAGGCGATCGCCTTATAGTCGATTCCGGATGTCTTTTTGTCAGGCTCCTCGTGTCCGGTGAAAATCGTCAGCACCGCGTTACTCGCACGGTGCGTGACCGGAATTCCAGCGTAGGCGGGCCCGCCGATCGCGGAAGTGACCCCGGGAACGATCTCGAAGCGAAGTCCGGCGGCTGCAAGTTCCGCCGCCTCTTCTCCTCCCCGGCCGAAGAGGAACGGGTCTCCTCCCTTCAGACGCACGACCCTTTTTCCCTCGCGGGTAAACTTCACCAAAAGGGCATTGGTCTCTTCTTGCTTGAGAGCGTGCCGGCCCGCAGTCTTGCCGGCGTAGATTTTTTCAGCGGAAGCGGGTGCAAATCGCAAAAACTCCGCATTGCTCAGGTAATCGTAGATCACCACATCGGCCATCTCGAGACACTCCTTTGCGCGAAGCGTCAGAAGCCCCGGATCACCGGGACCGGCTCCCACAAGGTAGCAGATGCCAGCCGCTTGCTGGATGGAGGGCAATTGTTTCTTCGGTGGTTTAGGTGCTGTGGAGGAAGTTTTTTTCATCATGAGAGGAGTTGGTCGGCAATCATCCTGGAGACTTCGGCAGGGCTGGAAGCGGTTGCCTGCGCAGTAATCGGAGCGGATTCGGGATGAGGAATAAAGATAGCTTTCATTTCCATGCCTTTCGACGACTCGGTTGCAAGAGCACCTAGTGCAAGATGACAGCCGCCGCCGAGATGCCGCAGCACCAACCTCTCGGCCTCGACACATCGGGAGGTGGAGTGATGGTTGAGAACGGAAAGGAGTTGCTCCGCCTCATCACCTTCCCTGCATTCCACCGCGATAGCCCCCTGACCCGGTGCGGGAAGCATCCAATTCAGCGCCTCCGTCCATAGAACGGTTTTTTCGATCATGAGGGATCCCGCAGGGATGTCATGACCAAGACGAACAAGTCCAGCAGCAGCGAGGATGGTCGCGTCGTAAGCACCACCCGCAGCTACCTTCACGAGACGGGTCGGCACATTACCTCGAATCGGAATCAGATTCAGGTCGGGGCGATGTGCTTTGAGGAGCAATGTACGCCGCGGGCTACTTGAGCCGACCGTTGCTCCCTCCGGAAGCCCTGCAATGCCCCCGGGATGCCGCGAAATAAGCAGATCATCAACTGGGGCACGCTCCAGGATTGCGGCAAGCGTAAGGCCTTTGGGAGCCTGAACCGGAAGATCTTTCAGGCTATGGACAGCAAGGTCGATCTCACCTTTGAGAAGGGCCTCTTCCAGTTGTTTGGTAAAGAGCCCCGCCCCCTCGTCTGTCGGTTCATGGAGGGGCATCGACGTTTGAGCATCCCCCGTCGTCGTGATGATGGTGAGTTCCACGGAAAGGCTGCGGTGGGCGGCCACAAGAGCCTCCCGCACCATCCTGCTCTGGGCCAGCGCCAGATCGCTTCCACGGGTGCCGAGGATGAGACGTGTCTCCGAAAAACTCATCCTAAGCCATTCTCCCGAAGTGATGCTGGTCGGGTGAATGAATGGTCCTCATCCAGCTGAGAAAGCCTCCGACATGCTGATCAATGAGCGATTCGCAACGGATCACTTCCTGCTTTCGGATGTCGAGTGACTGCGCGGCGATCTGCTCAAGACTGTCGATGTCGTAGAGAAAAACCCCCTCCATCTCATTGATCGAGGGATCTGCGTCGCGGGGTACGGCCAGATCGATCACGAAGAGCGGCGCGCCGCGGCGAAGCTTGAGCAGTGGGGCGATTTTTTCAGGCGTCAAAATTGCATGCGGGGCGTTTGTGGAGCTGATCAGGATGTCGATGTCGGCGAAGGATTTTTCCCAGTGGTCGAAATGAAGTGCCATTCCTCCGATTTCAGCGGCGAGCTCGGCCGCCCGTTCATAGGTTCGGTTGGAGACGATAACGCTCTTCACGCCGCGTGACTGAAGGCTTCGCGCCGTGCGCTCGCTGATCTCTCCCGCCCCCAGAATCATCACCCGCCGTTCCTTGAGTGATCCGAAAATCTTGCCGGCAAGTTCGACGGCCACTGATCCGACGGACGTCGGCCCACTGGTGATCTGGGTCTCTGTACGAACGGACTTGGCGACGTGGAAGGCATGCTGGAAGAGCTTGTGAAGCGGCCGGGTCGCCGCACCGGCGTCTGCCGCCGCGGAATACGCTTTCTTGACCTGCCCGAGGATCTCGGTCTCACCGATCACCATGGAATCAAGGCCGCTGGCCACCCGGAAGAGATGCCTTACAGCCTCGGGCGTGGCATGGTGGTACAGGGGAGCTTCTAGCCCTGCCCGCTCTGAGAGGATTTCCCTGAACCCGTCCAGGGCACGCAAGGGGCATAGGCTAGAGGCATAGAGCTCAACGCGATTGCATGTCGAGAGCATGACCGCTCCGGAGACCCCTTCGATGGAGCGCAAGCGTACCAACAGTTCCTCCATTTCGTTGTCGCGCACGGCGAATCGCTCCCGCACATCCAGGTGTGCGGTCCTATGATTCAGTCCTGCGCAGAGAATATTCATGCTGTGACTAGGCGCGCCCCGAGAGCCTCTCGATAACGGGCAGCAGGATCAGGGCAAGAAGGAAAGCCAGGGCGACGGCGGTTGCAAAGCGCCGGCCGGAGAGACGCCCCGACTTGGCGGCAAAAAGAATTGCCGCATAGATCAGCCAGATGAGCAGGGAGAAAAGAAACTTTCCGCCGGACACAGCAAGATGCGCCAGAATCCCCGAGACAAAACTTAGCGTGAGGAGCAGGAAGCCAATCCAGACAAGTCGCAACGTCGCCTCGGAGAGAATGCTGATCGGGGGAAGATGGTGAAAGATCGGTGCCGGTCTGCGTGATTTCAACTGTCCCTCCTGAACCAGAAACATCAAGCCCGCGACGCATGCGAGGCCGAAGGCACCATAGGCCACGAGCGAGAGGGCGGCATGGGTTTCCACCCAGGGATTGGGGCGAAAAAAGCTAACGTGCACCTCACCCGGGAGTAGTAGCGCGATGATCTGGAGAAGCAGCACAAGAGGCGCCGTGAAGGCTCCCATAAGGGAGAGGCGATAGGCGGGTCCTATAACGAGATAAATCAGGGCAATCGACCAGGAGAGGAAGATCAGCGTTTCGGAGAGGTTTCCAATCGGGCAGGAATGCTCGGCTGCGCCGCGCAGGGAAAGATACCAGGTTTGTGCAGCTGCTCCGAGAGCCATGGCGAGGAAGTTAAATCTTCCTGGTTGGAAGCGCCCGGCGCCCAAGGCATAGAGCGTGTGTCCGAAGCTGAACAGGTAGCAGAGCGTGGCGGCCAGCAGGGAGATGCGTTCCATGACTCTGAATGCTTTCTAACCTTCCCTGTCCCGCGCACTCTTGCGCTCCACGAGAGCGTAGGCGTTGTGATTGTGGATCGACTCGAAATTCTCCGCCTCCACGCGATACCAGAGGATGTTTGAATCCTGCTCGGAGCGGGCGGCGACATTGCGGACGAGATCCTCTACAAAAACGGGGTTGTCGTAGGCACGCTCGGTCACGAATTTCTCATCCGGCCGCTTGAGCAGACTGTAGAGCTCGGAACTTGCGGAAACCTCGACAAGACGGATCATTTCCTCAATCCACATCGGCTTGGCGCATCGGACCGAATAAGTAACGTGACCCCGCTGATTATGGGCTCCCGACTCACTGATAGCCTTGGAGCAGGGACAGAGCGTGGTCACGGGAACGACGACGGTAACGATGAAATCCGCCTTGCCCTTCGGTCCGCCCGTGAGAGTGGCGCTGAACCTTACCGTATAGTCGAGCAGTCCCACAGCCCGGGTTACCGGAGCAGGCTTCTCGATGAAGTATGGAAACTCAAAGTCAACATGGGCCTGATCGCTCTCAAGGCGCTCGGAGAGTTGTACCAAAATGTCACGGATGTTCCGGACGTGGAGAGCCGGCCCATGGGAATTGAGTGCCTCCACGAAGCGGCTCATGTGGGTCCCCTTGAAGTGATGAGGGAGGTCGACGGTCAACTGCACGGTTGCAATCGTGGCCTGTTCCGTATGGTTTTTATCTCGGACACGGATCGGGTAACGCAGGTCTTTCACCCCCACGCGGTCGATCGGAATCTGCCGGTCATCGGGCAGATTCTGCGTGTCGGATAAGTGGGCTGCGGACATTGAAAAAGGTCTTTGACTCTAGGTTATGAGGCTACTGGGTCCAAAACATAAAATGCATGCCCCGAAGCCAGCACCTCATTCTGACTACACACCGAAATTCCTAAAGCCTAAACCTCTGGAGCCTTCGGCCTAAAACAGCTCGTGCCCCAGCACGCTCAGGCAATACAGCGCCGCTGTTTCCGCTCGCAAAATCGTGGGGCCGAGCGTTACGGGCGCTGCCCCGGCAGCTTTGATCAACGTGATTTCCTCCGGGGTGAAATCCCCTTCCGGTCCCACCATGATAGTTATGCTACTCGGAAGCTCGCCTCTGGAACTGGCATGCGCCGCAAGCACTTCCTTGATCGTGCGTGCATCCGGTTGAAGCGATGCAACCAGGAGAAGTTCCGTGGAGGACAATCTCTTCAGAAACTGTTCCACTGTCGAAGGAGCTGCAACCTCGGGCACGCTGTTACGCCCGCACTGCTTGCAGGCCTCAAGAGCGATCTGCTGCCACCGCTCCCGTTTGCGCTCGGCGTCCGCCGCGTTATCCATCCGGACCACTGTTCTGGAGGTAAGCAGGGGCACAATCCGGGAAGCCCCCAACTCAACTCCCTTCTGCAGGATAAGATCCATGTTTTTACCCTTCGGAATTGCCTGGACCAGGGTGATCGCGCAACGAAGCGCCGGGGTGATATGGGCGTGACCGATACGAAGGACACACTGCTTGCGGTGGACTCCTGTCAATTCCGCTTTGGCGACTTTTCCTAAGCCATCAAAAATCACCACGGTTTCCCCGACCCCCAATCTCAGAACATCTGCGCAATGATGGGAATCGGATAGCTCGAGTTCGGGCGCTTCCTCCGACCAACGTTCGGGTGGAAGGTAAAAGCGATGCGTGGACATGACCGAGTGATAAGGGATTCTCAAGGGCGGCACACGACGAAAAAGAGTTGCCTCCGGCGGTGAAGGAATTACCTTCACTCCCACTCTTGGCGCCTGACGCCACGATCTGCGCGGTTAGCTCAGCGGTAGAGCACTACACTGACACTGTAGGGGTCACAGGTTCGAACCCTGTATCGCGCACCACTTTCTTATTAGCTTCCCGGAGGGAAGTCTGTCGCCAGGCCTCTCTCCTTCCACGCCGTCAGCTCCGCTTCTGTGGCAACGAGTTTCTTGGAAAAAATCGTTGTGGCGTACTGGCCGATCACCAGTCGGAATGGTGGCTTCTCATCCTCCAGCAGGTCGATGATCAGTCTCGCGGCGGCAGCGGGATTGCCGGGTTGCTTTCCCTCCACCTTGGCAAGATAGGCGCCGAATTTTCCAACGGTGGCCTCATACTCGGGCAGTCGCGGGGCATGATCCAGCGAGCGCCCGATGAAATCGGTTCGATAAGGCCCGGGGATGACTTGAGTAAACTTGATGCCGAAGGCAGCGGTTTCCTGTGCAGCGGCGTCGCAGGCGGCATCCAAGGCCGCCTTGGCACCCGCATAGACCGCGAATCCGGGATGATTCGCATAGGCAGCGATGGCGGAGAGAGAAATCACACGGCCCTGCTTCTGGGCGCGCATGATAGGAAGCGCGGCTCGGATCAGACGGAAAGGTCCGGTGAAGTTTGTCTCGAGGTTGCGTGCAAGCTGCTCATCGGTTGATTCTTCCAATGCTGCCAGCAGTCCATAGCCGGCATTATTGATCAGGACGTCAAGGGTTCCAAACTGCTCGACTGTCTCCTTGACCACCCTCTCCGCATCGGCGGCTTTGGTCAGATCGAACCGGATGGAATGAGCTTTCCCAGGAAACTGCGCGATTAGATCGGCAACGCTTTCCGGGTTGCGCACAGCCAAGGCTACCTGATGACCCCGGTTCAAGGCCTCCAAGCTCAGAGCCCGGCCGAATCCGGTCGACGCTCCGGTGATGAGTAAGGTTTTCATGTCGTAACCTTGGGTCCTTGAAGCACCGAACTCCAGATCAAAGCCGACCGATCCCCTGCCTTTTTCAATTTCCACCTTCCCGCTTTCCTCGTGCTCTCAACCCTCTTAATGTGGATGGACTATGTGGAAGACCGCTCATGAGCATATCCTCAAACTGCATGTGTACGAACCGGGTAAGCCGGTCGAGGAGTTGGCGCGCGATTTGGGACTTCGCGAGGAGGAGATCATCAAGCTGGCTTCCAATGAAAATCCGCTCGGCCCCTCCAAAAAAGCGCTTGAAGCGATGCGCCATACCCTGGAGCGCTCACATTTCTATCCCGATGGCGGGGGCTACGAGCTGAGGGGAGCAGTCGCGGAGCGTCTTGGTGTCGCCCGCGAGAACATCATCCTCGGCAACGGATCCAACGAGATCATTGAGTTCATTGGTCACGCTTTTTTAAAGCCCGGTGACGAGGTGGTGGTGGCCCGTCACTCCTTCGCGGTCTACAAACTGATGGCGCAGCTCTTTGGCGCCGACACCGTAGAGGTGCCCGATCCCGGCTTCACTGCGGACCTTGATGCAATGATCGCCGCAATTACGCCGAAAACGCGCGCCGTCTTCATCGCCAATCCGAACAATCCCACCGGGACCATGGTTGGCCAGGAGGCAATCGACCGTTTCATGACCAAGGTGCCCAACCATGTGCTTGTCGTTTTTGACGAGGCTTATCACGAGTTCCTCGACGCCGCGCCCGACGTGCTTCCCTACGTGCGTCAGGGACGGAGCGTTGTTGTGATGCGCACTTTCTCCAAGATCATGGGCCTTGCCAATCTCCGCATCGGATACGGCATCACCACCCCCGAACTGGCCGCCGTTCTGCAACGGACGCGCCAGCCCTTCAACGCAAACGGCATCGCCCAGGCCGGAGCGCTTGCAGGACTCCTGGACGAGGACCACATGCTCAAGACCCGTGAACTCACCCACGAGGGCCGCGCCTATCTGGAGAAGGAATTAGCCTCCATGGGGCTGAACTATGTCCCCAGCGTCGCCAATTTCGTGCTCGTGAACGTGGGCGACGGTAACGCCGTCTTCCAGGCCCTGCTCCGCAAGGGAATCATCCTTCGCGCCATGGCCAGCTACGGCCTGCCAGAATGGATCCGTATTTCCGTCGGGACCATGGAACAGAACCGCCGCTGCATCGCGGAGCTAAAACAGGCGCTTAGCAAGTAGCCGTGCAAGAGACGATCGCCGCGCTGGCCACGCCTCCCGGCGAAGGAGCTCTGGCCGTGATCCGAATCAGCGGAGCGCAGGCTCTATCCATTGCTGATGCAATCTTCCGCGGATCCAAGAGCCCCTCTGCCATTGGCGAAAGAAGCGTCGCATTCGGCAGGATTATCGATGCACAGGGAGAGTTGATCGACGAGGTGCTTCTTACCGTGTTCCGAAATCCGCGCAGCTACACTGGCGAAGACCTGGTAGAGATCAGCGGACACGGCGGCTCGCTTGTCGCCTCGCGCGTATTGGCGCGGACGCTTGAAGCAGGTGCCCGCATGGCGCGAGCCGGGGAATTCACGGAACGGGCTTACATGAATGGCAAACTTGATCTCACCCAGGCCGAGGCTGTCATGGATCTGATCAACGCCCAGACGACCCGCGCGGCGAAAGCGGCTGCCGGCCAACTGGAGGGTCGATTGGGTCGTCATATCGAGGCGCTGCGGGGCGAGCTCCTTGCATGTGTAGCCCACCTAGAGGCCTTCATCGACTTTCCGGAGGAGGGGATCGATCCGGAAAGCGGCACACTCCTTCACAAGAGAATGAAGGGAATAGCCACGCACCTTTCTCAATTGCTCTCCACCGCCAACGAAGGGCGCCTCCTGAGAGAAGGTATCACGGTCGCCCTTTGCGGTGCGCCCAATGCTGGAAAATCAAGCCTCCTCAATCGCCTCTTGAGAGCCGATCGAGCCATTGTAAGCGAGATCGCCGGCACCACGCGTGACACGATTGAGGAGAGTGCAAGCCTCGGGGGATATCCATTCCGAATCATTGATACTGCAGGCATTCGGGAAACAGAGGATCCTGTCGAAAAGGAGGGGGTAAAACGGGCACGACATGCCGCCAAACAAGCCGACCTGCGCATCCACCTTGTCGATGCCAGTGTGCTTCAAGCCTCTGCCATTACCCCCCTGTTCGACGACGAGATCCTGGTACTGAACAAGATGGACCTTGTTGGCCTTTCTGAAAATCAGACGGCTCCACCGCCGGGAACCCGTATTTCCTGCCAAACGGGAGAGGGAATCGAGGCCCTGGTTAACGTTATTCTGGCGAATGTTACCGGGCGGCCCGAAGGGGAGGCCACTCCCGATGGAGCATCCATCAATGCACGTCACCAAGGATGCCTGAAAAAAGCACTCTTTTCCCTGGAAACAGCGATGAATCTCTTGGAAGCGGGCGAGCCCCCGGAGTTAGTGGCCGTCGAGCTCAGGGCGTCACTAAGCTCTGTCGGTGAAGTGGTTGGAGAAGCGGGCACCGAGGAAATTCTAGGAATGATCTTTAGTAGCTTCTGCATCGGAAAATAACACACGGAAGTTTCTGAAAGCGGTGGCGGAGAGAGCAAAAGGACCGGTTTCTGCTTTTCACTTGTTCTGGGTTTCTTCTCTTATAGGCTTCCATTCTATGTCCACGGGAACTCTGCCGACCATGCATCCCCATGCAACCCCCATCACGACACCGATGGCGTTCGATTCCAAAATCGAGGGGAACATCATCATTACCAAGCTCGATGCCGCCATCAACTGGATGCGCAAAAACTCCCTCTGGCCGATGCCGATGGGTCTTGCATGCTGCGCAATCGAACTGATGGCCGCCTCATCCTCCCGCTT
>Ga0164297_10001454_pt1 | contig 25091 bp, 17 predicted proteins | sample GEODES058metaG_FD_113539 | JGI IMG/M metagenome (GOLD analysis project Ga0164297, IMG submission 113539) | Dystrophic lake water microbial communities from Trout Bog Lake, Wisconsin, USA - GEODES058 metaG | ecosystem: Environmental > Aquatic > Freshwater > Lake | place: USA: Trout Bog Lake... | reverse complement strand
GTTTGGTATTTGTTCGCGATGCCCCATCCATCAATATTTTGCCAACTCGGGTGCTGCCCGTAAAACTGATCTTTTTTACACGTTCATCGTTCAGCAAAAGTTCACCCACTGATGCAGCATCTGCGATCAAAAGATTTAACACACCTGCAGGCAAACCCGCATGTATCAAGGCATCGGTTAAATGATATGCAGACAGCGGTGTAAACTCCGAGGGCTTAGCTACAACTGTGCAGCCTGCAGCAAGCGCAGCCGCCCAGGCACGTGCCGGGTTATAGGCTGGAAAGTTCCATGCGGTGATGATTCCGATAACGCCCATTGGCTGCCAGATGACCGAACTTCTTTTGTCAGCCCGGCTTGATGGGATCACTTTACCATAGGCACGTTTACCTTCCTCGGCATACCATTCGAATAAATTGGCAGCAACGGTCCATTCACCACGGGCTTCGGGCAATGGTTTGCCACTTTCAAGCACCATATCGTGTGCAATGGCATCCAAATTCTGACGGAGGTAATCCGCAGCTTTCTTCAGAATTTCAGCCCGAAAATAAGGCGTGGTCTTGCTCCAGCTTTTAAAAGCCTGATGGGCTGCATCCACTGCCAGTGCTGCATCCTTACCATTGCCATAACTAAAATGAGTGATCAACTCTTCGTTTGAGGGATCGATCAATGGCCATTGTTGTTTATCAGCCGCGTCAACCCAAACTCCGTTGATGTACTGCTTGTTTCTTTTTGAATTCACTTTTTATATTTTATTTGAAACGCCAACGCCATGCTGATCACCTAATAACTGGTGCAATCCACCTTCAATAATATCCAGTCCCTTCTGCAACAATTCTTCCTCTATTACTAATGGGCTCAATACCCTGATCACGTTGCCATTTACTCCGGCGTTGATCACGATCAGACCATTATCCGCACAATACGAGATCAGTTTCTTACAAAGCTCAGCATCGGGCTGAAAAGGATCCCCATTTTTTACCAATTCAAACGCCAGCATTGCACCAAGTCCGCGCACATCCCCAATGGCGTTAAATTGTTGTTTAAGTGCATCAAATCGTTCACGTACGATATTTCCCACACGCTCTCCCAGCTTGTTGATATCAATTTCTTCCATGTAATTGAGGGTAGCCAACGCCGCAGCACAACAAACCGGGTTGCCCGGGTAAGTGCCACCAATAGTAGAAGGCTTGCAAGAATCCATGATACTTGCTTTTCCAATAACTGCCCCTATCGGCATACCACTTCCCAAACTTTTTGCCCAGGTGGATATATCCGGAACCACATCATAGTGCTGATAAGCGGCCCATTTTCCGGTCCGACCAAAGCCACTCTGTACCTCATCGAGGATAAGCAGGATACCATACTGGTCGCAAACCTGACGCAATCCTGTTAAGTATTTTTGAGGGATCACATTAAAACCGCCTTCGCCCTGAACCGGCTCAACAATGATGGCAGCGACCTGATCAGCGGCGACATAGGTATGGAAAAAATCTTCCAGTTCACGCAGGTGAACGTCTGAAAACTCGTCAAGGTCGAGCCCATTGCCGTAGCGGTAATGGTCGGGGAAAGGTATACGATAAACTTCGGGTGCAAAGGGACCGCAACCCAGTTTATAGCCAACCTTTGAGGTTAAGGTCATGCTCATCATCGTACGACCATGAAAAGCGCCGCTATAACAGATAATAGCCTGCCTGCCTGTTGCCTGACGGGCTATCTTGATCGCATTTTCAACACTTTCAGCACCGGAGTTGGTCAACATCACTTTGGTTTGGTCGCCATGAGGGAAAAGTGTTGCCAACTTCTCTGCTACCTGCATGTACAGATCGTAGGTTGCTACGTTAAAGCTGCAGTGAATCAATTGTGCTGCCTGTTCAGCAATAGCCTTCACCACAGGCTCCGGACAATGTCCTGCATTGACCACACCTATTCCTCCTGCAAAATCTATCATCTCCTGACCATCGGCATTGGTGATCAATGCTCCTTTGGCGCTAACGGCCGTTGAAGGATTAAATATCCCTATGGCATTAGGTACAAACCTTTTTCGCCTTTCCAATATTTCTTTACTGTTCATCGCTATTGTAATTTAACCAAACTGATTGTTCTGTATATTTCCCCGGTAATTTATTATCAACAACTTATTATTGCTCCGCAGCTATCGTTTTTGCATTAACAAACTCCAAAATACCCTGTCTTCCTAATTCACGACCGTACCCTGATTTTTTGATACCACCAAATGGCAATCGGGGGTCCGATTTCACCAGCGAGTTAACAAATACTGCTCCGCTGTTGATCTTACGGCCCAATGCGATGCCTTTTTCTACATCCCTGGTCCAAATACTTCCGCCTAAGCCATAACTGGATCGATTGGCAACAACGATAGCTTCGGCCTCATTAGCAACCTGAATAACGGATGCCAGGGGACCAAATGCTTCTTCTTCGAAAGTTGCCATACCCTGCTGCACATTTAATAGCAGGGATGGCTCAAAATTAGCCTGTTCAATCGCACCCCCCAACTGTAATACCGCACCAGCTGCTATCGAACTTTTCATCTGCCTTTCCAATTCCTGCGCCAGATCTATCCTGGCCATTGGACCGGTTGTAATTCCTTCGGCAAATGGATCGCCCTGTTTCAATTTTTTTATTTGAATTTTTAGCTGATCGATAAATTCATCTTTAATGGCCTGTTCGACGATAAACCTTTTGGAAGCGATGCAGGATTGCCCGGCATTAAGCATTCTCGACTGGATTGCAACCGTAGCTGCTTTTTCAACGTCCGCGTCGGCTAAAACGATCAGGGCATCAGAACCACCCAACTCCAGCAGCGACTTTTTGATGTATTTACCGGCAAGCATGGCCACGGAAGTGCCTGCACGTTCACTGCCGGTTAAGGTTACCGCCTGCACAATATTGGCTGCAACCAGTTGCTCAACTACCGGAATATCAACCACAAGGGATTGAAACACACCGTCAGGGGCGCCGGCTTCTAAAAATATTTGCTCAATGGCCAGCGAGCATCCGGTCACATTCGGAGCGTGTTTCAGTAACCCAACATTGCCTGCCATTAAGGTTGGTGCTGCAAACCGAAATACCTGCCAGAAAGGGAAATTCCATGGCATAATAGCAAGAACAGCGCCGATTGGGTGGTAACTTACAAAAGACCGGAAATAGCCAGCTTCAATTGTTTCATCCTCTAAAAACTTCCCGGCGTTTTCAGCATAGTATTCGCATACCCAGGCACATTTCTCCACCTCACCTTTTGCCTCAGGCAGTACTTTGCCCATCTCGCGGCTGATCAGCGTAGCCAATTGATCTCTATCTCTGCGTAATATTGCCGCAACGCGGGTCAGAACTTCAGCACGGATGCCAAAATCCTGCTTTGACCAGTGCAGATAGGCAGTATTTGCTTTTTCCAATGCCCGGTCGATAGCCTGAGGCGACATCAGCGGATATTCAGCCACTAATTCCTGGTTATAGGGAAATATAGATTTAAATACTTTGCTCATAATAGGTCCGATCCTGAGATCGATCTTGTATTCTTTATAATTGGTTTATTAACTATTGGCGTTAATTGCTTTTAACACCTGTTCGGCCGCAACGCGTCCTGTTTGGGCGCCGCCATTCATATAGCCCTGAAATTCGCGACTAACATGCTCACCTGCAAAATAGATCTGACCAACAGGAACTCCTTCCCATCCGGCCAGCGTACTCCATTGCCCGGCTTTGAACGAGCTATACCCTGCCTTCGAATCGGTATTATTTTGCCAGCAGAATTTCATTGTCTTTTTATTATAGGCTTCATTCATACCGGGGAAAATGGTATTAAAATCGGGCAAAAAGCTTGCACATAAAGCCTCGGGCCCCATGCTATCTATGTGGTTACTGAAATCGCCTCCTGCAAAAACAGTAAAGCTGCCTTCCTTATCCGATTGCATTTGGCTGCTATCCCAACCGCAGCCAAAGCTTAGATCGGTATAGGTATAACCCTGACTGCCTTTCTCGCGCCATGGCTTATGCGAAACACCTAAAAATAGTTTACTGCTGTTACCATAACCAATTTCATTGATGCACTTCTTTTTCCCTTCGGGCATTGGCACCTTGATATCAACAGTTCTGAGCATGGTAAATGGTATCGCAATGATCACCTTGCTGGCATTAACGGTAACGGTTCGGTCGCCAAATTTAAAATCCAAACTATAACCGCCCGCCTGGCTTTCCCGGATGGCCGCTAGGCGGTAGCCCATCTTGACCGATGTTTTTACTTTTTCGTAAAGTGTATCGATAAGGTGCTGGCTACCTCCCTTTATTTTGAATACTTCATGATCGTCGCCAAATAACTCATATCCTTTATTATCAGCGGTAGGCGCAATAAACATGATCAGGAAATTCACAGCCGATTGTTGTGAGGCTTCCATCCCATATTCGCGCGTTAAGGTCACGTTTAAAAAGTCATAGAGCCAACCTTGTATTCCAATTGATTTAAGATAGCCCGTGATTGTTTGCTGGTCGAGGTGTTTAAACTGATCTGCCGAATGATAGCTAATCATATCCGGCAGCGATTTAATATCGCTTACTAATTGCTTCACGAATGGTTTAAGCGCATCCTTTAAATCGGCTTCGGTAAATTCCCTGCCTGAAAAATAAAGCGTCTTTCGGGTCAAATGATCATTTCGTAGATCGTAAAGATTCAAACCAAGTTCTTTGGCTAATTGAATGATATCGGTATGGGTTGTATCTATAAATTCACCACCAACTTCAGTCGTAACTCCTTTTCCAAATTCATCCCTGATAGTAAAGATTCTTCCGCCAATGCGACCGGATGACTCATAAATGGTGGCTTTTATCCCACTTTTTTGTAATTGGTATGCTGCATTCAGGCCTGCTATACCGGCACCAACTATGACAACATTTTCATTACTCGATTTCCGGCAGGATGAAAGTCCCATTAACGGCCCGGCCATTAAAGTGCCGGCAGCTGCAATGGTAGTCTGCTTCAGGAAACTTCTCCTGCTTTCGCTCCATTGCTTATAGGACGATAGCACTTCTTTATCTTCTTTTACTGCAGCAAAGAAGGCATTCTTTAAAAATCCGGTAAGCGAATTGTGTGCCATAAATCTGTCGCTCTTAAAAATCAGTAACCGGGGTTTTGCACTACCGCATTATTGGTGGCGTTGATCTCCCTCAAAGGTATAGGGAAACAAGAATTACCTGTCGCCAATGTAGAACTAGTAAGTGGTTGAAGTGCATTAACCACCTGCCCGGTCCGTGCCAGATCAAAATACCTGTGACCCTCAAAGTTAAATTCCGCGCGGTTTTCGTCGGCAACTGCCTGCGCATAGGAAGGATCATCCGGAACATCGGTGGGTGCCAACGGATTCAGGCCCCGGTTTGTTCTGATCGTGTTCAAATCGGCCAGACCATTGGTACGGCCCAGTGCTTCTGCCCGTATCAGATACATTTCCGCAATACGGATAAGGAGCGCCGAATTATCTTTGTAATTTCCGTCACTGCTGTATTTAAGCGTACGCAAATAACCATTGCTATTGGTGGTATCCATCAGGTTATAGCGAACATCGCCATTACGAGCTTCGAAAAACGACTGAAGGTTTGGGTTAGCAATAAATAAAACCTCTGTCGACGCTGCGTTTGGCCGGGCATAGGTAGTGGCGTAATAATGGCTCTGATTTTGAAAATCGAAGGGTAATTGAAATATAAATTCGGATGAATTTTTTGCTCCATTACTATAGATCGCCACATAATGGCTGGCATCTGTCAGTTGGTAAGCACCATCGTTAATCACCAATGTGGCATAATTGGCCGCATCGGTATAGTCTTTCTCATACAGGTAAACCCGTGCAAGCAAGGCATTTACAATTGCCGGATTAACGTATTTCGAATCGCGGGCAGATACACCGTTCAATAGTGTTGCTGCCTGGGTAAGATCAGCAATTATGGCAGCATAGGTAGCTGCTACGGTAGCCCGGGGCACAACGCTATTGGTTGATTGTACTGTTGTAACTACCGGAACGCCATAGGGCGAGGTAAGATCCCAATGGTATCCGAAAGCCCGCAAAAGATCGAAATGTGCCATTGCCCGCAAAGTTAAAGCTTGTCCTTTCACATTATTAAGGTAAGCCGTAGAGGCCCCCTGAACAGTGCTCTCTCCTGCAATAATGGCATTTGCAGTAGCTATCGTTTTGTATATAGCTACATAAGTATTTTGAATAAAGATATTGGATGATGTGACACTATAGGCACCAAATTCATTGATGGAAGTATTATTATAACCACCTGAAACGCCGTTGTCGCTATTCAAATCGGCGAGCATGGGGTAATAGGCGCCGTAATAATCCGGCGATTCCAGTGTACTGTATAATCCGGTCACTGCTTCTGATAGTCCTGTAGAATCTTTAAATAACTGTCCGGATTGAACCAAAGTCGGTGAAACCTGGTCGAGCTTTGCGCAGCCATTTATTAAGATGATACCAAGTATAATACCCAAAGCTATTTCTATGTTCTTCAATTTTTTCATTGTCCTGAGATAAGATCTGTAAATTAAAACTTCAAATCAACGCCTATACTTAATGTGCGAGCCGGTGGATAGGCAGCATAGTCAATCCCGGCAGTAGCATCATTGCCACCTCCCGTTGAACTCACTTCCGGATCGAAACCAATGTATTTGGTAATTGTCAACAGATTTTCTGCTTGCAGGTATAGCCTGATGCTACTGAAATATTTAGTCTTATCGAAGCTATAACCAAGGTTTACAGTACGAATCTTAAAGAACGAACCGTCTTCCAGAAATTCGTTCGAGTTCGGGAAATAGTTTTGCAAAAGGAAGGAAGGCCGCGGAATATCGGTGATCTGTCCGGGGTGCGACCAGGCATTTAATACCCTGGTGTCATTGTTGGCATATACGCCGCCGAGGTAGGCCCCGCCTGGTGTCGAAGCACTGCTCCAACCTAAACTTTCATAAGTTGTACGAATGAGGTTAAACACCTTATTGCCGTAAGAGAATTGCGTTGCGATCAGCAAATCGAACTTTTTGTATTTGAAATTATTGGTAAATCCACCAAAAAACTTTGGCCGGGCGTTGCCGATCACCGTCTCGTCGCGGGTAAAATTCACCTGATCGGCGCGTTCTTTAGTTCCGTCTGCCGCATAATACAAAGCATCCCCATTTGCTGGATCGACACCGGCAAAACGTACCCCTATAAAGGTACCTACCGGCTGGCCGACTTTAAGGATATTGGTAGGCGACTGGTCGTTATAAGAGCTTACCAACTGGTTATCTACCGAAAGTGATTTGATCGTATTTTTAAGGAAGGATATATTGAAAGCGCTGGTCCAGGTAAAATTGGTTGATTTTATATTATTGGTTACCAGCTGTATCTCGAGGCCGCTATCCTGTATTTTACCCGAGTTGGTGAAAACTGTCTGGAAACCTGTTGTTCCTGCAACCTGTGCCGGGTTTAGCAGTTTTGTCTGATCAGAAACAAAATATTCTATCGAACCGCTTAAGAAATGGTTAAACAATTCAAAATCGGTTCCGATATTAAATATGGTGTTAACCTGCCAGGTTAATGGTGTTGAAGGCAAAAGGTTGATGGGAACAAAGCCTGAGCTTCCATTATATTTGGCGTTGCCCCAGTAAGCGTAATTGAGGTAGTCGGGTACATTGTCTTGTTGGCCTGACAAGCCGTAGCTTGCACGTAACTTTAAAGAGTTAACATAGTTATTGTCGGCCAGGAAACTTTCATTGGTAAGGTTCCAGCCCGCCGATACGGATGGAAAATATCCCCATTGGTGACCTTTTTCGAATTTTGACGATCCGTCAGCCCTGAAAATCACAGCCAATAGATACTTATTATCATAATCGTAGTTAACCCTTGAAATGAATGAATTCAGATCAGAGAATATTTGAGGATATAGAACGGGGATATTGGTAGTCAGCGCAGCGTTATTGATATTTTGTACACCCCCGGTTTGAGGGAAACCAATTCCTTCGCTGGCCTGTTGTTGAATCTCTGTCTGCTGTTGCGAGAAACCGCCTAAAATTGTTAGGTTGTTTTTTCCGAACGCATGCTGGTAGGTAAAAACGTTTTCGTTAAGCCAGGTGAAGTGCTTGTTCTCCCCGATCAATAATTTACCGCCATCTGTTTGCGCATCAACGGTAAGCGCTGAAAAATACTGACTATCATTAATATCGCTGTAGTCAACAGACCATGTTGTTCGGAATTTGAAGTCTTTTGAGAATTTGTATTCACCGTAAACCGAGGCTATAAAACGATCGCTGAAGGTATGCGCATTAATTTCATTCGCTGATTTTACCGGGTTATCTGACAGCCAATAGGCCTGATAATCGCCAAAATTTGCATAAACACCCGGCGACGAATAAACAGGCATTAAAGGTGAAGCTCCGAGAGCATTGGTAACAATACCTGTATAGGTATTATCATTGAAACTTCGCTTGTCATCCGAATAAGTAGCACTTATATTCGTACCAATGGTGATCTTATCGGAAGCCTGGTTGTCTATATTAGTTCTGAAGTTGTAACGTTTGTAATAATTATTAATGATGATCCCGTCCTGATCGAAGAATCCGCCGCCTACAAAGAATTTTGTCTTTTCGTCGCCACCGCGTGCCGAAAATTCGTAGTTAACAACAGGCGCAGTTCTGAATATCTGGTTCTCCCAATTGGTATTGATACCGCTGGACAGATCATAGTAGGGAGCGGCCGGGTTAGGTATCGGGTTTCCGCTGGCATCAAGTATACCAACACTTTGAAGATCTGACAATGAAAAATGAGGATTGGGATTGTTTGTAGCAATGTCATTATGGTAAATCCAGATATCATTGTTGATCGCAGTATTGGTCAGGTTATAAAATTGTTGAGAATTCAGAAAAGGTATTTTCTTTTCGACAGTCTGAGAACCATAATTCATATTGAAATCAAAAACTGTTTTACCGGCTTTGCCTCGCTTGGTAGTAATGAGTACAACGCCATTAGCTGCACGTGAACCATAGATCGCTTTGGATGCATCCTTCAATATCTCTATCGATTCGATATCATCGGGGTTGATATCCGAGATCGAACTGATGTTCTGGCCGCTACCTACGGACTGGCCTGAAAGATTGTATGAAGTACCGAGAGAAGAATTACTCTCGCTTTCCATCGGTACGCCATCTACAACATATAGTGGATTCTGCGCACCACGGATACTAACCAGTAAACCTGCGCCGGGTGTACCTGATGGCTGGGTAACGTTAATACCCGACAATTTGCCTTCGATGCTGGCCGCAACATTGGATACCGGCTGATCTTTAAACTCTTTGTTTTTTATCGAAGAAATTGCACCCGTTACCTCGCTTTTTTTCTGGGTACCGTAACCTACTACAACTACTTCTTTTAATTCCGATTTCGTTTCATTGAGTACCACAACGATACTGGTTTCGCTTTTAACTTCTACCGTCTTTTTTTCATAGCCAGCTGATGATACCAACAGTACGGTGACGGGGCCGTTCACCTGGATAGAAAATGTGCCATCAGGCGCAGTTGCAACACCTTCGCCGGTGCTTTTAATGACGATCGAAGCGCCGGGTATTGGTGCGCCCTGACTATCATTTACAACACCCTTTAGTATATGCGACTGCGCAAAAAGCAACTGAGGCCACAGGCAATAGCAGCTCAGAAATATCGGAATAAACAATAAGCGTAAAGTTTTTTTCATGTGGAAGATTTAAAAATTAACGGAATTTCTGAGAGTTCATATGATCAACAAAATGAATCTGTAACCTTTCAACTATAAAGTTTGCCGCAGATGCTGGTCGGATAAACACACGAATGGCCAATCAGCAGAATAACAGCAGGGTTTTATAATTCTAAATATCGGAAGGTCAAATGAGTTAAAATATAAGTCAAATAAAAAAATGTAACATTTTTTTATCAATTGATTTACAGTGTGTTAATATTGGTCAGATTTAGGTATATTTATTGGTCAAAAGTTTGACGAATTGTTTGACCGACTAAAGCACTGTCAAAAAGAAATTTTGTGATGTCAACATTCAAATAAAAACGAAAATTAACGCTTACTACGCTAAATTAAAACAATGCAACTGGCCGAAAAAATAAAACTTTCCATAGAAGAACATCCCGATATTGTTGCTGCACTTAAAAACAAAACCAAAAGCAACGGCTGGGAAGGTTTTACGCGCACGCAATTCAATCTTGCTGCAAAAGTGATCAACCGCCAGATCAGCAAAGAAGTACTGGTAAACCCCGACTTAGTGGAGATGAACCTGATCATGGGGAAACAACATCTCGACAAACAGCTGCGCAGCATCAGAGCAGGACATATTTATGATTTTATAAAATACCTGGGGGGGCTGGGTGAATACCGTGTCTACAATTGGATCAGTGGTAAAACCTTACAGAGTTATTGGAACGGTGGTGAAGCGAAATATGTAAAAATAAATGCGCTTGCTGTATTTCTTCAGATACCATTTGCTGATTGGGATGAATGGCAGAAAGCCCCCGATCAGAAGAAAAACACCTATAATGAGCGAATTCAAAAATTGCCATTACCTGGAATTGGGTTCAATAGGTCGTCGCTTTCGATTGTTAAAAGCTATTACCTGGGTAACTATTTTCTCTATTATCCAAAAACAGATGGGAGTCGGAATGTTATTAAAACGCCCTTTATTTTAAAGGCACTGGATAACGGCCAGGTTGTTGTAAGATCGGTTTCTGAAGGGCATCGTTATAGCGGCAAAGTGATCGGTATCCGCGATGGATGCCTGTATATCAATTGCCAGAACCTCGATTTTGAGGAAATGGAGCAATATGTATTCAATATCGGGCTCGAGACCAAACCTCAGGTTCTTTTCGGTGTAAGCACAACAGTTAGCGTAAGGAACCGGCGACCAGTAGCCTTAAAAAACATACTGGTGAAGCAGTCGGGCGAGGATAGCAATTTCGACAATATTGCAGAAACTGAAATTAGCTTTGACCAGTTATTTAATGCAGATACCGAGGAGGCGACCATCGTTAACTACTTTAAGCACACCACCAATAATATCATCACAACAAATAGTTGCCGGAAATTGGAAGATGTGAAAAAACTTGTTGTTATTTAGTTCAATCGAAATATATAAGTTCGTTTAACACAAAAACGCCCAGGGCACTAATTAATAAATAGCCCAGGTAAAACGCTGGGAATTAAAAACTATAGCATTAATCTTTTAAAACTTTTAAATCGGTATATGAAAAGAATATTACAAAAACTATCAGGCACTTTACTACTTACATTCCTATTTAATCTTGCCATCAGTCAAAACAAGATCGTTGTTTTTCAATCTGATTTTGGACAGAAAGATGGTGCTGTTTCAGCCATGAAAGGTGTTGCCATGGGTGTTTCACCGGATCTTAAATTATACGATCTGACCCACGAAATACCTGCCTACAATATCTGGGAAGCATCTTACCGTCTGTTTCAAACCATTAATTACTGGCCTGCAGGTACGGTGTTTGTTTCGGTAGTTGATCCCGGCGTTGGTACTAACCGCAAATCAGTAGTGTTAAAAACAAAAACCGGGCAGTTTATTGTTACGCCCGATAATGGCACCCTAACTTTGGTTGCTGAAGCTTTTGGCATTGCTGAAATACGGCAGATCGATGAAGCGGTTAATCGTCGTAAAGATTCAGGCAAATCATATACCTTCCATGGGCGCGACGTGTATGCTTATACAGGCGCCAGACTGGCATCAGGTGTGATCAGCTTTGAACAGGTTGGCCCGCCACTTCCAAAAGAAGTTGTTTCGATCCCTTATCAAAAAGCTGTCCTCGACGGTGGAAAACTGAAAGGAACCATAGCTATTCTGGATATCCAATATGGAAATATCTGGACCAATATAGGAGATGACCTGGTTAACCAGTTAAACCCAAAATTTGGATCAATTCTGCACGTTGAAATATTTCATAAAGGTATAAAGGTTTATGAGGGCGATGCTCCTTACAGTCAAACCTTTGGGGCCGTTGATAAAGGCAAACCCTTAAGTTATTTAAATAGCTTGCTGCAACTTTCATTTGCATTGAACCAGGGTAGCTTTGCCGACGTTTACAAAATAAGCAGTGGTAGCGATTGGAGTGTCGAAGTTAGTAAAAAGCCCTGATCCTTCCTTTTTGATAAAGCAAGAAGCTATTTAAGGGATCTATTTAAAACGAGAAATCAAGCTGTCCGAAAGTCATTATTCGGCCAGCTTTTTTTATGACTAATCAGCCTGGAGATTTATAGCCCTTAAAGGATACTAAGGTTTCGCGATCGTACTTTCAACAAATAGTGAATTGGGGGAATCCTGATCGGCATCTTTGTATTTGCCCTGCAAGATGCTTTGACCGGCAACGCCCGGATTATTGCCACTGCCCAATGGCCAGCTACCTGAAGTTTCTAATATTTCAATCCCTGCAATTTTTGCTGCGCTGATCCCAAAATCGGTGCAATTGTTTTTTGACAGGTGATATTGCATCGCACTGTACTTACTTGAAAGCGCAAGTATTCTTTCAAAACGGCGTTTCGAAATAAACTTACCCAAAACCTCATCCCACTGGTGCTCTGAGTCGTTTTTGAACACTGAAGGTGTCGACGGCTCGAGCGGTGTGCCGGAAAGTATATTTTGCTTGCGGGGATAAAAACCAAATGACAGCGAAACGTATGACGAATCGTTATTGTATTTAATGAGTGTTATAAAAGTATGTCCAACATTGGTACCGGAAAATATTTTCCGCTTTCCCGGAACAGGTTGTTTTACATGGACAAGGATAGCGTATCCGGCTGCTTTCTTGCCATCGTTAAAAGTTTCAGCAATCCGATTGGTTGCGATTGGTTTGCTTACGCTGTCACCTGCGCCATTTTCAAAAACATTGGGGCGACTATTTATTACTGAATCATCCCTTCCGTTGATCGCCAGCATCGATGTGTCCAGCTGCACACTATCGGGCTCCGCCAGTAATTTCTGATGCTTACGATGTCTTGCAGAAGAAATTTGCATCGTTTTCAGGAAACATTTCATAGCCAGAGGATACATCCTCAGGCGGGCAAATGTAGTTGCAAGACGGTAATAAAATCTGGCGTTTGATTTATTGTATTGAACACCTTCCAGAGAATTCATTTCCTTAAGGTAGGACATCAGTGCTTTCCTGCCCTTTAAGGTTTTAAGCATCGGTTTCAAACTTTCATCACTGCGCGGAAGCTCAGCAGCTATAACGTCTTGTCTGGAAAGCCTTGAAGAATCAGAAAAGGTTAAATGCAATTCGATGCCCGAAAGTAATTGTCCAAAGGAAATTTGACAAGGAAGCATCAACATCCCCAGTATAAAAAACTTAGCAAACCTGGTGTTAAAAATCGTTGCCATAACCGTTAGTATTAACAAATGCGAAGCTGGCTAACCTTATATATGAATATACGAAAAAAAGTTCTTTATCAAAAAAATATCCGTTAAAAGCGAGACAGCGGCCGAAAAAATGTCTTACTATAATTAAACAAACGTAATTGCATGTTGTTTAGTCTACAAATTTAGTAGATTTTTTGACGTTAATATGTAGAATGGCGCTTTTTAAAAAAATATTGTAAATGGACCGTACTAACTCCTTATCCCCGTGCCTGCTAATTCACCAGCACTTCATCCACAAAAACCCATGATGGTTTGCCTTTAGCCGGATGCCATGCCGGAAGCTTATAGATCGGTTTAGCTATAACCTTGATACAGCTGATAGTTGAGCTAAGGTTTAGCTTACAATTCAAAGGTTGAGCAACGTTCGGATCGTCTTTTTTCTGCACGGCAGTATTCAATACGCTGATGATGCGCAAATGCTCCGGGTCGGTTCCGCCCCAAACTTCAATTTCCGATGGTAAAAATATCTGGCTCGGAATCACTTTCAGACAATTTACTGTCACAACCGATGGCTTGACCGGGCTTTTAAAGAAAAGGATAAATTCCATATCCTGTTGGGTACCTAACCATTTGTTGTTGCCAAAATTAGTGCCCCCCAGTTCTCCGTCTATGATCGTCCTTGCACCGTCTCCCTGATATTTTTCATTTACAGGTTTAATCAAAGCTACGCTATCGGGCCAGTAGGTATTTTTAAAAAAGGAACTGCTCACTACATCGCTGCCATACCAACCTATTTTAAAGGCTTTTGCTTTGATCGTGGTATTAGTACTGATAAAGATACCCGGTTTGTACACCGGCGACTTAATGCTATCCGGATCACTACCATCGGTAGTATAACGGATATTAACTCCCTTGATCGGATTGGTAATATTAAGTTCAACGGGGGCTCTAAAAACAAATGCAGTATTTTTTACCTGTGGTGGCACCAGTTTCATCGGCTTGCCACTGTCTTTATAACCAGTAATAAATTTTACATTTTGATTGGATGCCTTCAATTTGGCGATCTCGCTATCGCTGAGTCCTGTATTCCAGATAACCACCTGCTTTAGGTTTTTGAAGGAATGCAATTGATCAAATGCTGATGATTTCAACCTTGTTCCGGCAAGTGAAATTGAACGGAGGTATTTTAAAGCGCTAAGCGTATTCAAATTAATACCTGAAATATCTGTCCCGTCAAGGTTTAATATCCGGAGGTTTTCAAATTGTGCGATCGTCTTTAGTTCCTCATCTTTTACCGGCATCTTATCCAGGTTAAGCGATATCACTTGCTTTTTGATAGCGGATAGTTCTTCGAGTGCCTTTGATGTATAATAGGAACGATTATAAAAATCAACTGCAAGCGCAGGCGAACCCGCTGCAACCTGACTGATCACCCGGTAATTATTATTTAGTTTTTGGATGGTTTTTTCATCAGCAGCAGCAAAATCAAATTTCTCGGCTACCGAATCAAACGGCTTCAGGAAAGGTGCCGAAGCTATACGCAATGAATCGGTAACTGGCAATGCAGCAACCTTTTGATCAAAACTGGCGTTTTCCCTGATCCATTGGTAAAGAACAGCTTCTTCCGCAGCCGACAACTGAGGTTTGCCGGTGGGCGGCATGTGTTTTTTGTCATCCTCCTGCAAATGGATCCGCTGTAACAACAGGCTGATCTGAGGCCGTCCGGGCACAATTATTTTGCCGTCTTTACCGCCTTTCAATATTGCTTTTTCTTCCGTTAACATCAGACCGCCTTTCATCTTATCAGCATTGTGGCAGCTGATGCATTTATTCACAAAAATAGGCTCCACTACATCGCGGTAAACCAATGCTTTATCAATTGGGACTGTCGGCCCTTTCGCTTTTAAAACCGGTGCGAGGATAAAATCATCGCCATGGCTTAGGTCGCCCCCCAAATGCCCGCCAATAATTAAAAACAGGGCCAAAATTACAGAAGCTTTTTTTGCCATCCCCGGATCGTACCAGGCATCATTACGAAACACGTAGATGATTGCCGCCATAAAAGCAATACCAACACCCAGCCAGCGATGCCATTGCAATTCAGTGCCACTATAGCCGGGCTCGCGCGATAGAAAAAGTCCCATTACAGCGGTAAAAGCAGCGAGTAAAGCACCGCTTAACCAAAATAAGGTTGCAAGGTCCTGGTATATTTTTTCTTCTTTAAATGCCGGCCTGAAACGGAAAATATCCATCAGCATTGCCAGTACTAATAAAACGATAGGAAAATGCAGCAGCAAAGGATGCATGCGCCCGATTGGCTGCAACCATTTTGGAATAGAAAGGTGATCGCCGGCTAAAAGCAGTACGACGATAAAGATATTTAGCGCAAATAGGGTATTATCTGCAAAAGCTTTTTGCCTGCTTTTGATCATTTATACACGTGTAAATTTATAGGGATACACCTTACCCGAGGCCCATTGTGCAACATATAGGTTTTCATCATTATCAACACATACATCGTGCGGGTTAAGGAATATTTTTTCGGCCTGCGACATAGGTTGCAGTACCCCATCCTTGTAAACAGGCTCGGAACCGCCCAGGTTTGAAACTACCTTATTGTCTTTATCTAAAATGGTTGCAAAGCCAGAATTCGCGCTATCAAGGCTCGGCGAACGTAAAACCGCAGCATACAAATGATCGCCTTTAATAACCGGCCGGCACACACATGCACCGGGAAGTTTGATCACTTCCAGCAATTTGCCATCCATGCTAAAGCGTTTAAAGCAGTTGCGCGTGCGGTCGGTAACCAACAAAGTTGGAACCGGGTTGCGCCTGTCTATCACAATGCCGTGGCAATTATCCAGATGTTCGTCACCTTCTCCTCTTCCCCCAAAAAAGTTGAGCAGCTTGCCATTTTTATCATAGTGGGTAATATACTGCGCACCGTAGCCATCAGCAATAAAAAAGTCGCCATTAGTATCCACCGTTGTTTCAGTAGGAACAAATTCCTCTGCTTTTTTATATACACCGGTCTCTAACGGAACATCGATCGTCATGAGCAGCTTACCATCGATGGTCGTCTTATAAACCTGATGCTTTACTGTATCGGTAATGAACAAAACTTCGGTCCCGTTTTCATTAAACAGCGTTAGGCCATGTGCGCCCGGAAAATCGTGACCCCAGGTATCCAGTAACTTACCCGATTTATTGTAGATCAGCACATTGTTTTTCGTCTCATTGGTCAGCAGCAAAATTCGGCCTTTTTTATCCTGCACCATTTCGTGACAGTCGTTTACCGGGTTCAACTGTGGGTCGGCTTTGCTCCATTTGTTGTTCATGCGATAACGCATATTACCGTGGCCGTAAATTGGACCCTTATCCTTTGCCAGCAGATCTTTGGCAATAAAAAAGCTTGCCGATACCAGTGCACCTTGTTTTATAAAACTCCGTCTTTCCATTTTCTATTTGTTTAGGAAATAATACCCTTTATTACATTGCCTGCCACGTCGGTGAGCCGATACCGGCGACCGAGGCTTTTGAAAGTTAGTTTGGTATGATCGATACCCAATTGATTCAAAACCGTGGCATGAAAATCATGCACGTGAACGGGGTCCCGAACGATATTGTAGCCAAATTCGTCCGTTTCCCCATAAACCATACCCGGGGTAATGCCTCCACCTGCCATCCAGATAGAAAAACAACGCGGATGGTGATCCCGGCCATAGTTTGCTTTTTCGAGCTTACCCTGACTGTAATTGGTTCGCCCAAACTCTCCTCCCCATATCACCAGGGTTTCGTCCAATAGGCCCCTTTGCTTCAAATCTGTCACCAAAGCAGCCGATGCCTGGTCGACATCTTTCGCCTGGCCGGCCATTTCCATAGGTAAATTGCTATGCTGATCCCATCCCTGATGGTATAGCTGAACGAATCTTACGCCATTTTCAGAAAGCTTTCGAGCCAGCAGGCAATTAGCTGCATAGGTTCCGGGCACCAGGCAATCCGGACCATACAGTTTCACAATATCATCGGGTTCTTTCGAAACATCCATGATATCTGGTACAGCAGTTTGCATCCGATAAGCCATTTCATACTGCTGCACTTTAGTAGCAATTTCCGGATCGTGAAATTCTTTGGCCGAAAGTTCATTCAATTCAGCCAATTTATCGAGCATTTTACGCCGCTCCTGCCGGTTAAGGCCTTCTGGGTCATTCAGGTAAAGCACCGGGTTTTCGCTGCTGCTGAACAATACACCCTGGTGGATAGAATCCAAAAAGCCATTACTCCAAAGTTTGGAATATACGCCCTGTCCGTTGCCTTTGCCTTTGGATAAAAGCACGGTAAAGGCTGGCAGGTTCTTATTCTCGCTACCTAATCCATAACTCACCCAGGAGCCCATACTAGGGCGGTTGCCCTGCTGCGCACCGGTTTGAAAAAAGGTTAGCGCCGGATCGTGGTTAATGGCTTCGGTATAGATCGTTTTTACAATACAGATATCATCAGCGATACTGCCAATATGCGGGAAAAGATCACTAACCCAGGCACCCGACCGTCCGTATTGTTTAAAGTCATAATAGGAGCCCGCCAGGGGAAATGACTTCTGCTGAGCAGTCATCCCGGTCAATATCTGCCCGCCACGAACTGAGGCCGGTAGCTCCTGCCCCATCATTTCGCGCAATTTTGGTTTGTAATCAAATGATTCCAATTGCGAGGGCGCACCATCCTGAAACAGGTAGATCACCCTTTTGGCTTTAGGCGCAAAATTAGGTATGCCAGGGATAAAATCGGCACCGCTATCTCCCGCAAGGCCCGAAAACAAATCAGGAATAAGCAGCGAACCCAGCGCAGCACTTCCTATCCCGAGACTGAGCCGGGATAAAAATTTGCGCCTGTTGATGTTAAGGCCGTGCTCTAAGAATTCCTTTTCCATACCATCAGGTTTTGGTGATAGCTTCTTCTAAGTTATAAATCGTATCGATCACTTTCATCATTGCGGCCAGTGTAATTTTATTCATGCCAGCCGGTACAGGAGATTCGCCAACTTTGATCAATTTCCCGGCGTCAATCTGGTTGATCGCGTGTAACTGTTCGTTATAATATCCTGTTAAAATATCCATTTCCTTTGCGGTAGGTTTACGGCAAATGATCTTTCTGAAAGCCTCATTTATTTTCTCTTCAGGCGTACTATTTTCCTGTAAAACCTTTGCAGCCAATACACGTGCACCTTCCAGCATTGTTGGGTCGTTCAGCATTTCAAGAGCCTGCAATGGGGTGTTGGTCCTTAGCCTTTGAACTTCGCATTGGTCGCGGTTGCTGGCGTCAAAAATTGCCATCTCAACTGGCGGGGAAGTACGCTTGATCAGGGTATACATTCCTCGCCGGTACAAATTGGGCCCGTGCACCTGCCTGTAACTGGCTAACTGTCCACGTCCAGAGGTAGTGCTCTCCCAAAGTCCTGGTGGCTGATAGGGGTTCACACTCGGGCCGCCAATCGTTTTGTTGAGCAAACCGCTGCTGGAAAGCACCATGTCTCTGATAAATTCTGCCGGCAATCGGTTGCGAGGGCCCCGGGCAAGCAACATGTTATCCGGGTCGTTCTTCAATTTTTCCGGATCAACTACAGCCGACTGCCTGTAAGTTGCCGACATCACGATCTGTTTTACCAGGCGTTTGACATTCCAACCATGGCTTCTGAAATCAACCGCTAACCAATCGAGCAATGCCGGATTTGACGGCAGTTCGCCCTGCATACCAAAATCACCCAGCGTTTTAACAATACCCCGGCCAAAAAACTCCTCCCACACCTGGTTCACATAAACCCGTGCTGTCAGTGGGTTTTGGTCGTCAAAAAGCCAGTTAGCGAGACCTAGCCTATTTTTAGGATATTTTGAATTAAAGGGCAGGATGGATGCCGGTGTTGCCGGGAATACTTCGTCTCCATGCGAATCGTAATTACCCCGCTTCAGGATATAAGTTTTACGGTAAACTTCGCTGTCACCCATTACCGAAACAATGAGCTTTCCGGTGTCCTGCTTGTTTACAAATTTGAGCAAACCTTTTACATCATCATTGCTGATCTGCATCATTGGCCGCTTGGCATAGGTTTCCGGGCCTCCAACGGTCGATTGTATACCAGGTTCTTTGACACTATTAAAAAATGAAAACACCTGATAGTAGTCTTTTTGACTAAATGGATCATATTTATGGTCGTGGCAATGAGCACACTCCAGCGTAATTCCTAAAAGTGCTTTTCCAAACGTGTTGGTACGGTCTGTTACATAGGCAACCCGATACTCTTCATCTATAACCCCACCTTCTTCTGTGATCTTATGATTACGGTTGAAACCTGTGGCCAAAAGCTGTTCCTGGGTATGCCCCGGTATTTGGTCGCCCGCTAATTGCCAGGTGATAAAGTCTTTGTAAGGGAGGTTCTCGTTATAGGCATGTATCACCCAATCGCGCCATGGCCATTGTGTGCGATAGTTATCATCCTGATACCCGTGCGAGTCGGCATATCGCGCAATATCGAGCCAATGCAGCGCCATTTTTTCGCCATACTGCGGGCGGGACATCAGCTCATCGACTATTTTTTCATAGGCCTTCGGGCTATTATCCGCCAGGAATTTATCCATTAGTTTAATATCAGGAGGCAATCCATTCAGGTCGAAAGACAATCGTTTCAGCAAGCGCTCTTTATCGGCTTCAGGATTAGGTTCGAATCCCATTTGCTCCTGCTTAAAACGCACAAAATAGTCGATCTCGTTTTTGGGCCAGGCTTTGTCGCTGACATCAGGAATTGCAGGTAATTTAGGTGCGACAAAAGCCCAGTGCTTTTCATATTTCGCACCCTGTTTGATCCATTTTTTTATCAGTGCTACCTCATAAGGGCTCAAGCGTTTCAAGTGAGATGTGGGTGTCGGCATCAGCTGATCTGAATCCGGCGAGGTTATCCTCCGATACAATTCAGAAGCTTCCGGATTACCCGGAACGATAGCATGGGCAGATGGCTCGTCTTTAAGAGCAGCGAAAGCCCCTTCAGGTAAGTCAAGACGCAGATCGGCCTTGCGCTTATTGGCATCCGGACCGTGGCATTTAAAACATTTATCAGAGAGGATAGGTCTGATATTAAAATTATAACTCACCACCTCAGGGATATCCTCAGAAGCTACAGATTTACTGTTTGAAGAATGACAGGAAATGATCCCTGCCGCTAATCCGGAAATAAAAAATAACGCATAAAATTCCTTTAGACGCATTCCTGTAAATAGTTAACCTGGTATTATAATTGAGGAAATCTAATGTAGGTATTTGTTGGGGGAAAATAAAATTGTTGAAATTAATGCGATGTTAGATTAATGCTTTGTCGGATTTATATAATCGGTGAACCAGCACTAATATAAAACGCTATTCAAAAAACCAGCAATTTCCTAATCCATACTGAAGTGTATATTACTTCAAAAAAATTGTTCAATAGTTCTCTTTTTGAGAACTATTGATTATCTTTGGTAACAGCATGACAGTACACCTTATCAAGAAACAAACCCTGGTGGATTTTTCGCTTGTTCATCCTTTGAGTAAAACTCCGTTGGAAGATTGGTTAGCTAAAATTAAATTCTCAGATTGGAAGCAGCCCGGAGATATAAAACTAACCTTTAACACGGCAGATCTGTTAGGGAAAGGTAGCAATAGAATAGTTTTTGATATTGGAGGTAACAATTATCGGATTATCTGCAAGTACGCTTTTGGATCAAAACAGGTGCATTTATTTGTTTGCTGGATAGGGACGCATTCAGCATACGACAAGATTTGTAAACAAAGTGAGCAATACACAGTGAATAATTATTGAATATGGAAACCGCAGAATTAAAATATACCATTATTAAAAATCGCCAGCAATATGAACAATATTGCAGGCAATTGGAATACCTGTTAAACCAGGCAGATATGACGAACCTACAGGACGAAATAGATCTTGTAACCTTATTGATAGAAAAATACGACGAAGAAAACAATACTTTTAATGAATCGGATCCGATTACTTTGCTACGTTCATTTATGAACGAGCAAAATTTAAAGCAACAAGATCTGGTTTCAATTCTTGGTATCAGCAAAGGTTATGTGTCTGATATTTTGAATTACAAAAAAGGCTTATCAAAAGAAGTAATCAGAAAACTGGCCGAATATTTTAAGCTTAAACAGGAAGCTTTTAACAGACCCTATCATTTAGTGTAAATTAAAAATCACTGTCAGCCATTACACCCCAAAAATCAAGCGCGAATTTTCGGTAGTGATCGCAGCCACTTCTTCTATCGGCAGGTGATGCAGATCGGCAACTTTTTCGGCGACATAGGTTAAATAAGCGCTTTCATTAGGTTTTCCGCGGAAGGGAACCGGCGTTAGATAAGGCGAATCCGTTTCAAGGACGATATGCTTCAGGTCGATCTGTTCGACAACCTTATCGAGCCCCGAATTTTTATAGGTAACAACTCCGCCGATACCAAGATAAAAGCCCAGTTCAATTAACTGATTTGCCTGTTCAATGGTGCCGGTAAAGCAATGAAGGATGCCGCGTAATTTTTCGTCTTGTAAATCTCTGAGTACTTCGAACACTTCGTCAAATGAATTGCGGCAGTGGATGACGATCGGCAAATTGAGCTGCTTTGCCCAGTTGATCTGGATCTTAAAGGCTTCAACTTGAATATCGAGCGTTGTTTTGTCCCAATACAGATCAATACCGATCTCACCAATGGCATAAATTTTATTAAAAGTTATTGCAGCTTCGATCAGCTCCAATTCCGCCCGCCAGTTCTCTTTCACATCGCAGGGATGCAAGCCCAGCATTGGAAAACAATTTTCAGGATAATTGCTTACCAAGTCAAACACCATCGGCATCGATTTTGAGTCAACGTTAGGCAAAAACAGACGGGTAACGCCATTGTCGAAACAGCGCTGCATTTGTTGGGCACGCAGAAATTGGTCTGCCTGGTAATATTGATGGGTATGGGTATCGGTGAGTACCATGGGGCAAAAATAAAAAGCCTCCGCAATTAAGGAGGCTTTACTTTTAGCTTTTGCTGCTAGTTGTGCTATGTTTCTTTGCTACCGGCTTTTTCGTTACGTGTTTAACGGGTGGTGCAGGATGTTTGATCGGATGTACATCTTTCAATTCCACATCAAATACTAAAGTAGAATAAGGTGGAATATCGCCCGAGCCCTGATCGGCATAACCAAGATTGGAAGGAATAATAAAAGTTGCTTTTGCTCCAACTCCCAATAAAAGCAATCCTTCATCCCAACCCGGAATAACTTTTTCTTTGCCTACAACAAACTTTATGGGTTCATAAGGGCGACCTTGCTGATAGGTCCCGGCTTTTTCAGCTTCTGCTTTTATACTGGTGTCAAATACCTGGCCATTGAGCAATCTACCTACATAGTCTACTAAAACGGTATCACCCGCGAGTGGTTTATATTTTACTGATGGTTTGGTGATCAGGTATTTCAAACCTGTTGCAGTCGTTTTTAAAACCAACTTTTTATCAGCGATATATTTCGTACGGGCGGCAATTTCGGAGCTTCTCAAGCTATCAATTACCTTATTGCGTTCGGCGATCGCATCGTCAAGCGACTGAACACGTTGTATTTTTATCAAACAAACCAGGTAGCTTCCTTTCTGAAAAAATGGTGGTCTGTCTGTTTCGTGCCCTTTAAAAATAGAATCGGTTGATACTTTAACAATGGCACTGTCCTGGGCCGCCAGTAAAGGAAAAACATCCATCAGATCGGCCTGGTTTTGCGGGGCATGTACTTGTATTTTTACAGGTTGACCTGAAGTATAAGAACTTCCCAAAACCGAGTCCTTTTCGGTTTTCTGAACGATATCAAAAGTGATCACGTCGTTCACTTTGATCTTGTTACCCGATTTATTGGTCAGGTTTTTAACCAACACACCTTCCCCGGTTTTGGTAAACCCATCCTGCGCTTTTACCTGGCAAAATGCCCCGGTTAAAATTGTTGCAATTAAAAAAAGTCTTTTCATCTAAAAACAAAAAATCCCCCGGGGTTAACCGGGGGGATTGATCAATTATTTTCCTGTTGGTTTTACCTGTACTGAAGGTTGAGGCGGCACAACCGACTTTGGCGCATTTGGATCAGGGTGAATAATATTCACCATTTCAAGATTGAAAACAAGTGTTGTATATGGCGGCACTCCACCCGGATTGCCCTGTTCACCATAGGCTAATTTTGAAGGTATCACAAAAGTAGCTTTTTCGCCTTTGCTCATCAGTTGCAAGCCTTCATCCCATCCGGGTATCATTTTCTTAACTCCAACCGGTACAGGTATCGGTTTGTAAGGTAAGCCCGGGTTATAGTTGTTGTTCTTTTGAGCAACTTCTTTAATATTAGTTTCAAGGATCTTTCCGTTTAAAAACTTAACTGTATAATAAACCAGTGCGGTATCACCTACTGCTGGTTTTTGGCCATTTCCCTGCTGATCAACAATATAAAACAATCCGCTAGGGGTTGTAGTGCCTGTTAGTTTATTGTCAGCAATATATTTTTTCATTTTGGCATCTTCAGCATTTTTTAAAATAAGGCTTTGAGCGCTCAAATAGGTTTTGATCTGGTTGTTCCAAACTGAATCAGCTAATTTACCTTTTGGTATTACTTTTTCAACCTTGATCTCATAAACAATATATTTCCCTTTAAAAGGAGGGCGACGAGGACCACCCTTTTTGTAGAGCGAATCGATATTTGTTTTTACTGTTACACTATCTCCCTGCGTCAAAAACGGGAAAACATTAAACACGTCTCCCGGCTGTGTTTTGCGCATCACTAGATATGAAGGGGTGCCGGTTTGGTAAGTGCTCATTAAAACGGAGTCACCTTCGGTTTTTGCGATCACATTTACACTAACAAAGTCGCCGACAGCTATCTTCGATCCACTTTTATCGGTATGAACGCTATATAGAAGACCTGCCGGTGCCTGCTTAAAACCACCATTGCAGCTGGCTAAGCCAAGGGCTGCAGCTACTAAAAACACTAAGTTTTTTTTCATCATTTATTGCATTAAAAGTTTTTTGTATGTTGGTAATATTGATTTGAATTTTTCAATCACTTCCTCTAAACTGTCAGTTGACTCGCCACCTGCAGCGTTGCGATGACCTCCACCGTTAAAATACTTTTTACATATTTCATTTGCGGGAAATTCGCCTTTCGAACGTAATGAGAGCTTTACTTTACCCTTACGCTCAACTATAAATGCTGTCAGTTTCACGCCCTCTATAGAAAGACCATAATTTACTATGCCTTCCGTATCTCCGGTTTCAACATGGTAATGCTCCAATTCATTCTTGTTGTCCGAGATCAGCGAAGTATTAAACTCATGGAGAATTTCAAGTTTGTTGCTAATACAGTACCCGGTAAAGCGAAGCCTTTCTTCAGAAATATTGCTGTAAACAAGGTCATGGATTGCAGCGTTATTAGCTCCCTGGTCGATCAGATCGGCAACGATCCTATGGACGGCCGAAGTAGTATTTGGCAATTTAAAGGAGGCTGAATCGGTCATGATACCTGTATACAGGCAAGTAGCCACGTCCTTGTTGATCAGTTCCTTGTGATGTAACTGATGAACAATAAAATCATAAACCAATTGTGCACTTGCACAAGCGTTGATATCCCAATGACGATAATTATCAAAATCTTCGGG
>Ga0164297_10001453_pt1 | contig 25107 bp, 39 predicted proteins | sample GEODES058metaG_FD_113539 | JGI IMG/M metagenome (GOLD analysis project Ga0164297, IMG submission 113539) | Dystrophic lake water microbial communities from Trout Bog Lake, Wisconsin, USA - GEODES058 metaG | ecosystem: Environmental > Aquatic > Freshwater > Lake | place: USA: Trout Bog Lake... | reverse complement strand
TATCGGACCTCGTAGTTGTGCTTTGTGTATAAGGTTATTATACCACTTGCTATATTTGCTTTCTACAAATTTTACGGGCCAATTTATCATCGATGTTAAGCAGAATTAGAACGGTACACCCATGTAACGTCCTTCACCTTGAATACTATAAAATAGTTCTGCTATTTTAATCTTGCTCATATAATTTAGACCATTGTTTGAGTTTATCTTTTTTTGCCAATGCGGCTTTTTCTAATTGTACAGAATCAAGTACGCCTTGGTCAACTAAAATATCAATCATGGCCAATACATCGCCGATTTCTTTTTCAAGGTTATCGCGTTGTGTACCTTGTCCATTTAGATATTCATTTTCTAAACCAAATCGTCGACACTTGCTGACGTTTTGTATTACTTCGGCACACTCTTCTTGTAGTATACCTAATGCTTCTGCTGTTTTTTCATTCATTTGTTAGTTCCAGTGTCTAATAACCCCTGCGATAATAAAGCAGTTAGTTATGATATATGTTAACACAATTACAGTACGAATACAAGCAACACGATCAGCTTCAGCATCGGTGTTGCCTGCTTTTTCACCCAGGGCCTTGGCCCAGATACGCCAAACTTTATGCGAATAAATCTTCATTCCACTCGCGATGGCCTTCACGGAATGCCATATTGCTTTGCGTTTCTCTAACTTCCACGCGATAGCACCAAAGTCTATCTGCTTCTGATTGCCCCCACATATCCGGGATATAAACACCATTAACATATTTGTATAATTGATCTGCTAGTGCTTCACAGCCTAATGCTGGAAGGATAGTTAGTTTAGCTAACTTACGACGTTCCATTTCTTTATAAAACTCTAGTTCTGGATCATCTGCGGCTACCAGTGTAGTGTGGTCAAATTGACTTTCAAGGATACCCTTGAGTTCTTTAAGTCCACCGTAGTCTGCCGCCCAGTTACGTACATCCAGGCTGTCTGTGCCAAAGTAAAATTTCATACTAAATGAATAGCCGTGATTTAAATTACAATGACTATCAGCTCGCCATTGGCGGTAAGCGCAGGGAAATGCGTCGTGATACTCTTTGGTACTTGTGTATTTGTACTGTCTTGGTTGATTTGCCATATTGATTCTCCTATGTTATTATAGCATAGGCCTGCAGAATTTGTATAGCGGGATGAATGCCAGAAAGGCCGCTGTGTTGGGATAATACTATTTAGTATCGTCTGTTTTTGCTTTTGGTGCTTCTGGTTTTGGAACCACTGCCGGCGGCGGTGCGGGTATTTGCTTTAGGTATGGATCAATGACATAAGCATTTGCCCCATACCACCCAATTGCTGACAGGAAACCTCCACCTACAAGTGCTAGTGCTAGTAACATCTTATTGCTCAACGGCCCAAAGACCGTTGTCCTCTTCTACAAAATTATTATCCCAGGTAGTCTTACTAACAAATGCTCTGTTACGTTTGTTAGCTTCGTCATTGATATTGCCAATTGGCTTTTCGCCAAATTGTTCGCGATAGTTATTAATCAATTCACTTTCCATCGACTCAACTTCTTTAAATGGATCAAATGATTGAAAGTTGTATTTGGTAACGTCCCACACAATCATTTTTAACTGACGATGATCTATGTCAATACCGTACAATTTTTTAAAATCACGTTCGATAGTTAACCAGTCTGATCCGCTTGAGCCGTCGATTCTAATACCGTCGCCCCAACTATAGCAATGAGCAATTTGACGATAAGCACGTTCGCCCCATACCCTAGATTTACTTTTTGGTGCGCTCATACCAAACTTGATAATAATACCTTTGAACATTAAACAATATACATACTTGTCAATTTGGTATTTTTTAAAAAACGCACAGATTTCAGCTGGTACGTTAAGAGGACCAATATCAATAGTGTATTTTGGAAATGATGACCAATCGTATTTACAATTCATTTTAGCGCCACCATTCTTCCCAAGGAAACACACACCAAATAGGTTCTTCAAGTTTATTGATATGTAAGCCTACATAGTCTACATCTTTAAAATTGCTTGCGGCATTGTCGATCAACACAGCAACACGAACATTATTGCCCCAAATGTTATCCCAGCGTGGATCATTGGGTAAACAACCACTAGGCCAATCTTCACGAATCCAGTTAAGTGTAGCACCGGTATCGTTGATGTCATCGACGATAAGAATGTTCTTACCACGTTGACTACGTGGCGGATCTCCGTCTACAGTAGGATCATTATAGCCAAACGCATCTTCGGCCATCCAGCAGTTTGATTCTGGACCTAACTCGCTGTCACGTAGACTAACACTAAGAGTATGCATAGGCACTTCTAGATAGTGGCTCAACATTGTAGCCGGAATCAACCCCCCACGAGTAAGCCCTACAATATAATCAGGTTTCCAACCGTCGGCATTCATACAACGAATAATATCGTGTAACCAACCTTTGATAGTTGAATCTTTGTAGTAAACTTGTCTAGACATAGTATTCTGCTTCTCGTAAATTGTGTGTTTGAATTTGATCTAAAAACTTTATTAAAAACATACTTGCGACACTGGCATCTGCTCCATCAAAACGTATCAAAGTTAATCCGGTACCATCCTGCATTTTATAACTTGCTTTGGCTTTACCGTATTGTACTTGATTTGTAAAATGTTCGCGACCTCTATTATCCCACCATTGTACTCTGGTAGCCGATCCACCAATCATATTAAACCATTCTCCCATTTCGTCTGTAAGCGTTGGAACCATAAAACGGATCTCATAGGCTACCCGACATCCTGGGGGAAGTTTTTGCATTACTTAAATAACCTTGACCCTAAATATTCTTCGTGCGGTACCCAACCTTGGCGAGTTAAGAATCCCCACTCTTTACGTTTACGCATAGGCATAAACAAAGTCCAGGTTTCGACCTCGGGAACAATTTCAATGCGATGGTAACTGTTGGCGCCACAGATACGAAAGTGCCCGGCACCACGCCAGTGCGCTATTTCCCCAAACTTTTCTCCACGATTGTTGATTTGTGGAATCCATTCCCAATAACCACCTTTTAAAATAATAGTGGCATAGTTCCAAGGGTGATCGTGTGGAACATCTGGATCCGACTTTAGGAATTTATGTAAGAATATGTTAAATGGAAACCAGGTGCGATCTTTAAGAAACACATAGTAACGTTCTAGATATGGCTCTTCGTTTACACGATCCATAATAATACGTCGACGTCCAATACTTTCTAACCATTTGAGTAACATTATTTCTCCAACTTTGTTAAACGAAAACTAAGTTCTCTATCCTCTGCGACCATTTGATTTCTCATCGATTGAAGCAAAAGATAAGCACGATTAATACGAATGTGAGCATAAATGATAGCGGCAACTACAGCGGTAAGGGTAAGTCCCCATCCGGCCACAATACCAATTATCCAGGACCATAGTCCGGTGATTTCGTTAGTTAATGCTGTTAGTGTTTGAGCAATCATTCGACATCCGTTAGAGTTAGTACCATCTTAAGTTGTTCTTGAGCTTCTTCATATCGGGCAAGTGCATCAGCTACAGTAATATTGGTAGCCGCAATTTCTTTGATTTTGGCTTCTTCGTTCATTTTCTTTTGCGCCCACTCTAACGCACTAACAGCCGTTCCATTTAAGCCAACAGTGGGATAATTCATTTGTATTTGGGTCCACATATTACCGTCGTAGACTTCCATATTAGTACCGTTAAAACGTACCTGTCCGGAGGCAGGGTTGTTTGAACTCATATTTACATATTGGCTACTTGCGTAACCGCCTTGTACCTCTATATAAGGTCCGGCATTAATAGTTTTGATCATTCTTTTAACTTCGTCATTGTAATAATCTTGCCTAGCTCGCGATCAAAGTCTGCGTCGTCAGCAATGATATATAGACTTTCTGAGCTAATTTGACTAGCAACTGATACAATACTACCGCCATTGGCTGGTGTAATTTTAAGTGTTAGTGTTTGTCCTGTGATAGGACCTTGTGTGGTTGGCCCAAGGGTAAGGCCACCTATGCCATTGTAGCCATTGCCACCGATTTGGTATGTACTTGTCATTTTATATTCCTGCGGGTTATCTTGTGTTAGTGTTAGTTTACCTGCGCCGAGCCAATTAAAAATTCGTATACGCCAACTTTTTGGTATCATACTCTTAACAGTTCCAGGCTAACAATTTGACCAATGCGGTCGGCAATATCGTCACCATCGGGGATGACGTGAGTAACATTATTAGTACGATCTGTTTTGCGATCATAATGGCGAATCTGTACTACAGTACCGCCACGTGCTGGCATAACATTGAAGGATAAGCCTTCCATTTCAACTGCACTGGCGCCTCGAGATACAGCTACCGGTTCGTTGATATAGATATCTTGTGCGCTGTTAACCCAGCGGCGTAGTTTAAGTTTTAACCAATTCATTTTCCTGCGTACTCCTGTTGTAGTTTAATATTATCAAAGAACTCTTTTTTAGTATTCATATCAGTTTGGAAAGCACCTGTTAACACAGTAGTTTGTGTTAACGAGCTAGCGGCCATAATACCACGATTTTCGCAACAACCGTGAGTAGCTTGGATATAAACTGCTACATTCTTTGATCCTGTTGCGTTACTGATTTCTCTTGCGATATCGTTGCAGAGTTCTTCTTGTAGTGTTCCACGACGAGCACACCACTGAGCAATCCTAGTATACTTAGATAGCCCAATAAGACGATCGGCAGCAATAATGCCAATATAAGCCACTCCAACAACAGGCTGGTGATGATGACTACACATACTACGTAACTCGCTTCTGACAACCAACATACCTTTGTATCCATCATCCACCTCGTTAGGAAAACTTGTTGCGTCCGGAGCAGGTTCATAACGACCTGCCATAATTTCGTTAAAGTACATTTTAGCTAGACGTTTAGCAGTACCTTGACTGTTAGGATCGTTTTCACGGTCAATCAGCAAGCGATCTAATACCATTTCAAATGCTTCTGTTGCTTCGGATATTAGAATCTTTTTATCTTGCTCGCTTACATAGTCGCTGATGTTGTCTCCTGCCCAAAAACGCTTGCCTTCACGTTTCATTCGAAAGCGGATAACGTCAGCTAGGTTAGCTTCTTCGTAACCTTTGTCGCTCATATGATTGGCTCCCGTTATTACAGCATCTTCATATCCGGGATGATACGGTGCTTGTTGTACTAGTAAATCTGCTATTTTTTGTTCTTCTGGTGATGCGTATTTAGGCATTCAATTTCTCCGAGTTAGTGTCGTGGATGACCATATTGTATTGTACTATAAATGTTGTGTAATATCAATAGGTATTTTTAAATCATGTTACCGATTATTGCGTTCATTACTGCTGGATCTACTGAAGTAGGCACAGGAGTTAAGTTAAAATCTATTTCTCGTAAATCTGGATATTGTACATACTCTGGTGTATGATTTATAGTTGGTAATTTTTGTATTCCAAATAAACAGGTTTCTAGTGTAGGGCAATAGTGATATCCTTGTATAAAGTTCTGCTGTTTGATCCAAGGATCAATACGCAAATCTCTACCATCGCTACGCATCATACTAAGTGTTTGGTAAGACTTTTCATCGTCTAAGAGTATAGCACCTGCCCGGCCCAATGTCATTGGTTTACCGTTGCCAAAACTTAAACATTGTAAACGCCCTGGTTGATACATACCACGTTCTAGTCTACGAGCACTATCCATAATGCGTGTTCCGTAAAACTCGTATTCGCCAATCCACGGATCGTCCATATAGGTATACTTTACACCTAGTTGATTAAGCATCTGCGGAATACTGAGGTATGTAAATGCTGTAAGTCTACATTGACGTATTTGATCTAGTCTAAAACATAATTCTAGTGCGTGTGTACAACTATCAGTTACTACCGCATAAGGAGCACCAGTATATTCAGCTAGATCACGTTCAAACTCAAATAGTATATCGTATCTCATTCTGACAAGTGATCCTGTTTAATTTCGCGTACTGGGCATTCTAATCGTTCAGCAATTGCATTTTTAATGCGTATGCGTTCATTGTTATGATCTCTAATAGCAATAGCACGTCTACCGATTTCTTCCAACGGCAGTTCAGCTTCACGGCCTGTTTTAAGTTCAGATTCTAAATCCCAGATAGTGTTATGTACAGCCACTAGATTCATATAAAGATCTTCAACGTCTTCTATGTTATATTTTATGGCCTGATTCATATACCAGGTTAGTTCTTCAGCATTGGCGCCGTGGGTGCGTTTAAATTTTACTTCGGCAATGGCCAAACGATCAATTAATTCAATTACAGGGAATTTTATCATTTACGAACATACCACTTATAGGCAGAGTCAATAATAGTTTTAATATTACTGTGTTGCGGAGTCCACCCAAGTTCTTCTCGGGCACGACTCGAATCAGCTACTAGCTCTGCTGGATCGCCTGCTCTCGGTAGACCGTAGTTAACAAAACTAATTCCGTATTTGTCAAATACATAGTCTACAATTTGTTTATTGCTTACACCTACGTTAGTACCTAGATTAAATGTTTCGGCAATGTTTCCGCTAATACGTCCTTGCCTTTTGCGAATAACGTAACCTGCCGCACGTACATGAGCTAGGGCAATATCCCATACGTGAACATAATCTCTAATACAAGTTCCATCTTCGGTCTCAAAATCGCTACCGTTGATAGTAACACCCGTTCCAGCAATAGCGGCTTCTAGTACACGAGCAACAATATGTGTAGCTTCAGGTTCTTGGCCAAGATCATATGTGCCAGGCATAGCACCTGCCGCATTAAAGTAACGGAAGCATACAGTATCAATTCCGTAGGCACGACTATAATCTTGTAGTATAAGCTCGCAGGTGGCCTTAGTACTACCATAAGGGCTTAAAGGTTTTACTTCGTCGTATTCTTTGATAGGCAAGCAGTCCGGTTCGCCGTATACACTTGCGCTTGAACTAAACATAATAATAGGTTTTTTGTCTAGGTTCTTAACCAAGTTCATCAACCCTACAGTTTTAACTACATTGTTTTCGTAGTATTCTGCAGGATTTGTCATACTAGGACCAACTAAACTAGTGCCAGCACAATGGACGATAATGTCCGGAGCCACATCATAGATAGTAGCAAGACTAGCATCACTAATAAAGTCTCCAATAAAGTATCCATCGATATCCTTTAATGTATGTTCACGTTTAACACGGTCGATAATGTAAACTTCGTCGCCGTTCATCTTAAATGCACGGGCTACGTGGCTACCAATATAACCACATCCGCCGGTAACCACAATTTTCATTCTGGTTTTCCGCCTGTACACGATCCGCCATCAAACCAAAGTCCCATGGCTTCTTGACGATATTTTTCTAATTCTACTCGATCTGCCCAATCTTTTAATTCTTGATCATTGCGAGCGTGGCTACCATCGCAATAGGGTTGGTGTAGGCTTTTGCCACAGCCACACCGGGCGCGACCGTCATCAATTGCTTGCCTATCTTCTGTTGTAAATGTTGTCATAGTGAATATTGTTCCATTAATTGAATAGCCCAATCAAATGCTACGTTAGCTTCAACGGCCATTGTATCATCAAGTTTAGCACGAATAGCATTTTTTAACAAGTCTGCATTGGCAAAATCTAATGCTGTATGCGGTGCGTCGATTACCTTTTTAATCATCTGCCCGCCAAACAAATCGCCCATATGCCAGGTATATAAATGTGCCATTATACGTTCTGGATAGTCCTTAATACTAATTAGATATTGTACGTAATCGTGTGCCACCGGATTTAAACTATCGAGTGTTGGATTCATTTCTTTAGCATCGTTTAGTAATAGTCTAGCACGTTCAATTCCTGCTAGGTCAGTTAATAGTCCGGCTTCTCTAGCAATATTTTCGATAGCATTATATATTGATGCCTTTTGGAATGTAAAGTCGGCCCATATATCCAATGGTAGTGTGCCGGCAAATACTGCTTTCATAAAAGCAGTTTGTTCAGCACGATCGTGGCTGTCTTTAGTTAGGTCTTTTAAACTCATTTAATCCTCTTGTATATGATCGGGTTTAGGTCCAAATTGGTCTAGATATTTTGTTTTATAATCTTGTTGGCTTTGTTCGCTATTGTATTTAGACGCACTATTACTGGTCAGTGCTAAAATAATTGGATGATTTAATTTTTTCATTATACGATAGCTGACTTCTTCTAGCACAGCTTCAACATCGGCGCCTTGTGCTAGTTTCATTAACGCACGACCATATTCGTATTGCTCAACACGTTTAGCCCAATTTTCGTAGGTTTCGTTAGGTAGTTGGTTCATACGGCTCGGTTAACCCACGCCACTGTACGACATCAACATTGTTGGCCCAACCAATGCCTTTGGTCCACTCACAGAAAAAACTCCAAGGCCAATGCGTTGATTCAACTTCATACAGGCCATTGTACCTTGGTTTATATTGTTTAGAGAACCAGTCGGTTACAGTCATTAAAAAGGCCAACTAGCTTCTTTTTCTTGTTCTTTGGCTAATACAATTCGTTCCAGTGACACAACTGGATCCCAGGGTTTACAGTATTTGTCACGGTTAGCAAGACCTTCTTTAGAGTCTGGGTCGTAGCTAATCCATTCTAGATGGTCGTAACCGCTATGGCATTCTGGACATTGGTATCCGTCGTCAGTGTCTTCCATATCATCACGATTGCCAATCCAATGACAGTTTTTACATTCTGCTTCTGGGGGCGCCGGGGGTTGATTAACCCAACTGCTAGTGTCCCAGTTATAACCCGACCAGGTATCAACACCAGTAATAACAGTAGGCTTACCGTAGTTGTATTCTACAAAGTTTTCGCCGTCCCAGTATAGTGTGCCATAGGTTGTGCCATAGTTACTCCAGATAGCATTGTACCAACCTACGTGTACTGGTTTGTGTTTTTTAAATTTAAATTTAGGAGACCTTTCCCAGTCGTCTGGACTAGGACCAGTCGCTGGCACATCATATGATTCTTCTGGATCATACGCTTCTTCGTCACCGCCTAATAGCCACTTGCTTTCGCCCCATTTACCTGTAGTGCTAATATCATTATTGTCAATATCGTCACCGTCGTAGACAACGCCGTGGCATAGATGCCAACCATCGGCGTCACTGTATGTTAGTTTTAATTTTTTAGGATCAAACGGTTCTTTGAGTTCAATCTCTCCACCAAACAGCAGGCCTTTTTCTCCTTGGGCTCCCCAGAACGCAACCCCACCATCGGGAATTTCATCAACATAAAACTCTTCATCTTCTTCGACTTCAACACCTTCAGCTTCTAGCTCAGCACGAGTTAGTTGGCACTCCCATACTACATTGCCTTTTTCATCAAAGACCTGAACACTATTACCATCATCCATTGTAGCACCACTGGCGTGAATTAAGTCATCGCATTCGTATGGACTTCCTGGTGGGAAAGGTTGCATATCATCAGGAACATCTAATTCGTTGTCCCAATCGCCATTGTACTCGTCTAAGTCAATATTATTTGCCTTAAAGTAATCATAGACTTTGCGATCAACACGCCCACAATAGACTTCTCCTCCGTAGTTACCTAATTCAATACGATAGGTTTGAGGAGTCCATTTAAGAACAGCAATTAGTTCTTCTGCTGTAATTTCTTTAGTTTTTGCTTGGTTTCCCATAATTCGCCTCTTAGTTTAGTTTCTAACAATCGGTACTGTTGTACTTCGGATAACAAGGTTTGGTTTAATGTTACTTGGTAGTCGTGTTCTCGACGTTCTTTATCAGTCATTGCAACTTCTTGCACTATCTCTTTAGGTGCAGATGTACGGCCTGCTAAAAAGCAAACAATACCAACAATGATGTAAAGTACGATATCCATTTATCTATTTAGAGTTGACCAAGTCAACCATTCCTTAAAGCAATTATACACTTCTGTGATTTCTTTGTCATCCTGTTCGAGTCGAACACCACGGACGTAAAAGCCATCTTCGGCGATCTTAAGCATTTCGGTGCCACCCGACGATAGCACAATGTTATTTTCGGGTGGTGCAGTCATTGATATAACTGGTTGTGCTTCACGTTGTTCAGTAAACGCCCAATGATCACCTGTGGCCATTTTAGTATTTGCTTTCGTGTGTATGTTTACGATAATCAGTGCTCATACGACGCCAACTTTCGCCCGAACCTTCCAGAATATCAACAATTCGATCAATAGTGCCGTTGGTCCAATCACTGATCTTGCCCATATTCTTATGTGGGTTTTGTAGTAGTGGGAATAACTTATTAATTGCGTCATCCATTGACCAAGGAATATACAGTCGATCTAGGTCGTTAGCAAAAGTTTCAGGGAAACTGCGATAAGCAGGATATAACACGTTACTTCCCAAAGTATCAGCTTCCGAGACTGTGTTTGATACCCAATCTTGGAGAGCACAATTGAACAACACACGAGTATCATTAAGCAAAGCATAGTAATCATTTTTTTCTAAGTCCTCATAAACAGTTAGTAGTCCACGGGCCTGTAGATCACGGGTACGAGCCATATAGCTGTCGTTATTGGATTTAAGTTTGGCCCCGCTAAAGATACAGAACTCTACACCCATATGCGGATATCTACGATTCCATTCTTCAATTAAATCCATATAAAAATCTGGTTGCTTCTCTTGATCCCACCGTGCCGCAAAGCCTACACGCATCTTACGTTCTGCGAACGGTTTAAGTTCGCCTTCAACACGACTGCGTACTTCCTCCTTGCCAAATGCTAGGCCGCTGATATTGTAGATGGGAGCCTCCCACCCAGCAACCTTCATATGCATCGCCATCTCTTCATTGCTGGCTAGTACGATATCAGCAAACTGATCAACCATACGTTCGTAAGTAGCCATCCACTTAGACATACCCCATACGTGTACGAAATCGTCAGGGTCGATAGTCTGTGCCAAACAACGAACGGCAATGCGAGGACGCATATGAACAGGCACTTGATTGATAATATAAGGTAAGCTCTCGATACCTGGCTGAAACATATCTTCAAAGTAGATAATATCTTCATTTGTAACTTCTCCTGCTTTCATCTTCTTAACAAGATTCATTAGTTGGCTCATACCAAAGTAAGTACGACCGTGGGCGTCTAATACCTGCCCGGTTACAATGGCCTGATCGTTACTGAGTGTTTCACCTGTAACAATTTCATAGTTAATACCACGTTGTTCAAACACACGCACGTTCCACTCTTGTAATTGTAGTGTGTAACGTGCTTTGTAGGGCTCTAGGCCCATATACCATAATTTTCTCATTCTTCTACCTTGTCAATTCCGTAAAGATTCATTGGTCCAATTTTTCCGTACACTGAAAAACGAATAGCTTCACTTAATGTCTTAAAGTATTTAGACACTAAGCTATCGCCGGACATATAATATTTTACTCTATACATTTTTCTTTTTAAAATTTTCTACATCAACAACAGCAGAACGTAAAGTCTCCGCATAGTTAAGAGCCTGTTGTTGTGTTAAAATTAAACTGGTCTCGTATTCGACATAACCTCGAGTAAGCAAACGCCACATAGTTTGCCAACGATTCAACTTCCACCATTGACTCTTAACTTTTGTATAGACAGTAACACTAATCTTATTAGTGTCGTCTGCTTCTACCCACAGATTGTGTGAGTGATTAAGATCTTGGCACTCACAGACAATCTGGTATGACTTAGCATCACCCCACTCGCCTTGTTTTAAGATACCTTCAGCAGGTTGCTGTGGTGCCAGTTTCATTGTTGTTCTCTCGGGCGCCAGTTAGTATCACGTGGTCGGAAGTCCTTGCGTTCACGCTTAGGAGTACGCCATTGGTCCCAAGGTTCACGACCTTTAGTCATTTTAATGTACTCGCCATATGGAGTACGCTCGTTATACAGATTGCGCTCATCATACGGGTATCCGTAATCAATACAAAACTGTTTGTAAACTTCCAAATCTTCAAAGATCTGGGCCACTTCGGGTTTCATACGAAGATACTTATTGAGCCATTCTGGTTTGGCCATGATATTTCCTTTTAAATAACGATTAATTGACTTGGACGGGTAAGGTTATAAGAAATTGAACATCCGTTTTCACCGTCCTCGGATACTTCAATTGTTACAGCACGATTTGGATACCGTGCGGCAATTTGGTCGTATAAATCATCTGCGATCATTTCGCAAGACTTATAGTTGAGTTCTAGAACTCGATTTTCATTATAGGGACCGGTCCCACTGTAAAGGTTCTCGAGCCAGCGTTTGAACTGGATGAACTCGATGTCCCGGTCATTATGGAAGACATCGATTGACACCCTAAAATGGAAAATGTGACGATGAGGGCTAGCAAGAAACGAAACATCGTATTCATCACCTGTTGCTAGTTGTGGGTCAGTTGCCGCGGCTGGATAGCAGTGGACACCTTCACGTTGGAAGGTAACCCAAATTTGTCGTTGTGCGGCTGTTTTAATACGCTCAATTTGTTCACGTTCTGCTTGAATCATTTAATCACTTCGTCTTGTGTATATTTAGACCAATCCGTAAATACTTTACGGTCCCGTAATTCGTGTAAACTATGACACCAGACTCCTGGGTTTGTAGCACGGAAGTCTTTGTCGTCTAGCTTAATTATAGCATTATATCCCATTAGTTGTATATAGGGCAATTTAACCGAAATCATCGGAATAAAGTTATTGTACTCAACCAAACAGCTTTCGGCTAGGCCTTCGGTACAAGTAACATCCAAATCCAAAGTACACAGAAATCCTTTTTGTAAACAATCTGTGATCATAGATTCCCATTCACGCCAGTTGTCACCATCATCTGTATCTAATTTAGGAAAACTTTGGTTAGCACCAAAATACAAATGCGTACAGTCGTTATTGGCCGCTAGAGTCATAATAATTTGACTGTCCTGTATGCCTACCACAAACAAAGTTCTGCGCCCAAAAGCTGGGCTATGTTCTACTTCGTCGCCGATAAAAAAACTAATATCGTTGTGTCCTGGTCTATCCATTCTTTGCTTTCTTGCTGTTTTCAAATGCTAGTGTTTCTTTAAGTTTAACAATATCGTCTTTAAGATGCAACCTTTGTTTTTTCAATTTGTTTAACAATTCATCTTGGAAAGCTCCGGTACTTTCGAGTCCGTTGATTTTCTTATCCAATTTGGCGTGTTCGTCTTCTAAGTGTTTAATACGGGCAGTAATAGTCATTCGTTCTCCAATGCTTCTAATTTTGATTCATCAAACTCGGGCTCATCTTCTTCAACAACATTATCTTCAAACTCAAATAGATCATCAAAGTTAGTAAACGAATTCATAGCACGTTTACCTTTAAATCCACGAGTGCCAACAATCTCCATCCAATAAATGTTGTATTCGTCAATGATAGCATCAGCAGTAGCTCGATCTGGGGCGGCAAATATTGCTTCTACTATATCTTCAAATTTATCTTGGCCTGGCGCACTATACGTCATCATTGCCGGACGAGTGCCAGTATCAAAACGCCTATTGGCTTCCTGTACTGCGGTTAAGTGCATCCATACATTATGACCCATTAACAATGCGTAACTAAAACTGTCCCAAGAAGTTTTACCTTCTTTGCCATTCTTGTTTAGGTCTCCAGGTTTGTAATAGCAAATATCTTTCATCTTCAGCATATCAGATATAGGACTATCTTCCCATCGTGGGTAGATACCATCTGCTACTACACCATCACTCCATTTACGTGTATCTAGTGCGTATTTCTTATCGTCGGCACTAGGAGCCATACGATATGACCATTTGTCATTGTCTTTAAAGACATTTTCAAAATAGACCTGTCCGTTAGCAGTAGCTAAAAATGGACTGGCGCAATCAAAACTAATTGTAAATGATGGGTTCACATATTTACGAATTGCTCTTTGAATAGTAGTCAATAATACTGCCCACTCTAGTTTACTTGTGCCCAAGAAATGCATCCAATCGTGTACACCTTCTTGTAGTAAATTATCATAGCGTAAGGCTACCAAACGCTTAAGGATTAGGTGTACGTCACACATATTCTGACCGCCCATTGCCCATCCATCAAAGTGAGTGTCAGGATACTTCGAAGGATCACAATACTTTTTCATTGTTTGATACCAGTTCTCGGCATTCTTATGATTGTCGCCTTGTAGAACATTTAGAATACGTGTACCACCGTTCTTAACACCCTTACGGTGCTTCATGAAATATTCGTTATTGTATTTGGTGGCTTCTACTGCTTCATTTAACGTAGTAATTTGGCACTTAGCACTGGCGTTCTCATCGTGAATAACCCAAGTAGGAATATCTAATGTCATACAGTAGTTACTGATTGTGTCAAGCCAGGTTAATACGGCCTTGCGTTTAGCTTCAGCCTTAGGACATCCGCTATTGGCCTTCCAATCACCTTCCCATAACCCTTTGGCTATCTGGAAACCTCCAGAATCGCCTAGGATTAGTGTGTTGGGATCGCGATTGCGAACCATATCCTCTGACCAGTCTTGCTTATTAAGGTCGAGGTTGGCGTGTCCACCGGAGTACAGTGACCATTTATATGGAAACAGGGCTTTCTGGTCATTGAGCCAATTAAGCTGTTCCATATCTGTTATACCCTGCGGAAAACGTGCAGGATCAACATAATTTTCGTTACGCTGTTTACCTATAAATGTAGCATAGAATCCACTGATAGCTGGTAAAAATATAGCGTAATCGTTTTGTTTATCTGTTAATCTATCTTGAGCCATAATATTTTACTGAGTTAATTAAATCATAATCTGCGGCAAAATGCCGTTTAACATTGTCTAAGTATTTAGAATTTTGTATTGTTGCTTTAAATAATTCTTTAAAATTATGTCTAATAGGATCGTTTTCACTTACGTGTTGGTACTCGTATCTATGATATCTATTAGCCATACCCCGTTCGTCTAAAAATGTACTAAAGTCTTCTCTGTAGTATTGGTCGCATCTAAAAAATACACAACGATCTGTGTCCAGGCCTTGTAAGAATTTTACTTGTTGTTCTGTGTGATCGTCAAATGTTATAGTATCAAATATTATATCAAATACGTGTTCAGTCCATTCCCCGTTGCCAAAGTTGGGATGATATAGTGTTAGATATTCGGCGATGCCACTAAGCCAACGATCTACTGGATCACGCAATACCACAATAGCAGTTTTATCAAGCTGGTCAGTGTGATAGTTGTAAAACTCCCACCCCCAATCTAATAAATTAGGTTTAGTCCACGAACTAGCATTTTTAGGAATGTTTACATACATAAGGTCACTGTCGGGGCGACTCATACATTCCCCAAACACATGACCTTTATGTGCCCACTTGTCTAAATTGCTAGAATTGATTATCACTTAGTCTGCGAAGGTAGCATATAACGATAAACAGCAATACCTGAATCTACAGTAATTTCAGCAACGTTCTCATCGCTGATCTTAAATGTTTTATCTCCAGGCAAGCTCAAAATGCTAATAACAACATTAACTGGCCAATATAGTTGTTTAGTTAACGCACCGCCACAGCCTTGAGCAAAAGTAAAGTCGCCAGCATGACTGCTATGGTCACCAAAGTAAAACTTTAGATCTCCGTTGTCAACCTTAGTTGAAAAGAATGTAGCATCGCTGTGTGCCTGTGCCTGGAATTTAAGTTTCTGTATGCTTACTACAGTTGGAGTAATTTCTACACCCCACTTGACCTGTTTCTTCATTGAAACACTCTTAAGTTGGTCATTGATAATAGCCGAACCCATAAAACGATAATTGTTTTTAAAGTCGCCATCTTTGTTTACAAAAGTAATTCCACTAGGTTCTCCGTCCTGTTGGGTTACTGTAATTTTAGCATCTTCCTTATAGACTGGAAGATTAAGGATAGTGTTTAGTCTATCTAAGTTTGGCATACCAAATGTGCCAACAAAGTCAGCTACTGGTGCTTTGAATTCGGCATTTAGGATAACTGTTCGGTTATCTTGATCAAACGCATTAATTGTAGTGCTAGTTTGATCGCCAGTAATCTTAATTAAATTAAGTACTCCAAGGCCTTGAGTGTGTTGTACGATATCGAGTAAGTGGTCACGCATTTATATTCTCCATTAATGTTAGTATTGTATAGATGTATTTAGAAAAAGTCAAAGGTTAAATCTTTTTATTTCGCCCATTGCTTGGTGGGCTTTTACTGTTTTTAATTCTCCGGGTTTACGAACTTCTAACCAACTAATGGCCATTTCTCTAGCCTGATCACTGACTACTTCAAACCCTAAACTTTCGCATAAGGGTATTAGTAATGATTTTGGCATATAGCTCATAAAGAAGTTTTCGGTGTAGCCAGCACCAGCTGGACGATCACCATCGTTAAAGCTAAACAAGAACACACCACCCGGACGTAGTAGTTCAAATGCCTGTTTAAGATATTCTTTAAACGTATCCATACTTCGATAGTTTAAAAAATTCCAGCACAGGATAAAGCTAAATTGGTTTTTTGGTAGTACACTTAGATCGTGATCGGGTGTTAGGTACACACGAATACGACGTCGATACTCTTCGGTAAAGGAAGCTGTGGCGCTATCTGTAAATTCTCTATAGTGATCCACAATGTACAATGGATCAGCACTGACCATATACTGTGTCCATTCACCGTCGCGACATCCAATTTCCAAGGCTGGGTATTGCCAACTGGTGTGTATTCGAATTCGATTTAGAATTTCGCTGTGTATTTCATCACTGAGTGGTAGTACACGTATCTTACGAATATTTTCAACAGCATCGTACTTGAGTTCTAACTTATAATTTTCACCAAAAAACTTTTGACCTTCTTGGCTAATTTTAAAATTTAGTTCAGCGATCATGGCATCGTACATATCGCGATTATAAGACAATGCGTCTTTGACAGTTTGTAAATGATCAATTACCTTGCTGATTTCACCAACAAAATAATCAGGTTGACTGGTACTACGGATAGCTTTAATTTCGTTATCTAACGATATAAGTTCATTACTAGCTGGCTCAATTGTATAAGCCTGCCGTAGTCTATCTCGAAGTTCTACTAGTTCGCTAAATTTCATTCAAATGTAAATAAATCATCAAAACTTGTTTTAATATCAGTATTTTCTTCAATCTTCCAGTCTAGCACACCTAATAGGTTTTCGACCTTTTGATCTACAATAGTCATTTCCATACTCGAATCATCAAATGGTAATTCTTTAAACCATTTAGGTATATGTAATTCATCTGTTGGATAGCCTACACTAGTAAGTCCAAGTGGATTATCTTTGAGCTTACATACAATAGTTTTCATACCGTCTACAATACTGGTACTATAGTTATCGCCGTGCATCTTCTTAAGACGATTCCAGTTCATTGCCGCACGAACGTGTCCAGGCATATTGGCTTTGCCTAGACGTTCTTCTTCGGCTGTGTACTTGGTTAAGTTGTTTACACGTTTAGGTGTACCCTTTTCCCAGGCTGGTCGTCCAGCAAATAGTATTTTAAAGTCTTTGACCTTGGCGATAACGTCATCTCTAGTAGCACCAGTTAAGACATCCATTAACAGTTCACTCAAGAAGTCTTGTACTACCTTAGGGGTATCTGAACGCTTAAGGTCAAGACCCATGGCTTTCATCTTACCTGGCTTGCCGTGTGTGTCTAAACGCACACCTTCCATATCAAAGATTAATACCCCATAGCGTTTTTTCTTAATAAACAACCCCTTAGACGCAATAAGTTCGCGACCCGCCGCAATAATAGCACCCATCTCACGCGGACAATGACAAGCACGTTCCATAAATGCCGGGAATGAGTCATTAACCGAGTCGGCAATAGTATCATATAGTTGTACACAGATTTCTCTGTTCCATTCCATATTACCCTTGGCTACTTCCTCTTTAATTTGCGGCCAGGCTGAGAAATAGACCGAGTCCGTGTCCCCGTAGATGATTGCGTCTCCGATATGATCGTACTTCCCCGTAATTGCTTCATTAACGTGCGAGTCCATGTGCTTCGCGATAATACGACCCGTAAGCGTCGTACTTTGCCCAATCCTTTGGTCGAAGAACCTACAGCCCGGATTAAGGATCGCGCCATAGAGCGAATTGAGGTTAATTTTTTTGACGAGTTGCCTCTTGTCCCAGAACGCTTGATCTTCCTTAGATGTTGCGGCTTTCTTTTTAGCTTGCATTTCTTTACGTTCGGCATACCATCTCTCCAATAAGCCCGGGATAATACCCTTTATATCAAATCTAAATATAGTACCATTGGCACTGATAGTCCAAGGTTGGTTGCTGTCAAATATCAGCTTCCATACATTGGCCGCACTCAGTACATCACTGGATCCATCTTGCCAGTCAATGGTAATTTCTGTACCAACTTCCATATTCATTACTGCCTGATACTCTAGTGTACCAAACATATTTTCCCACGCATCCGCAAAACTTGATCCCCCGGCGATCTTTTCACGGATATAGTGATCGGTCATTGTCGTTCTAAGTTGTCCGACGATTGTTTCGGGCCCCATGTTAAGAGCACGGATCGCCGACGGGTAGAGCGAATTGATATCGATCGCTCCGATGTATTCGTGCATACCTCTTTTGGGATAAGCAACATAGGCACCTGCGGCTTGCGTTTCTCCTTGATCATCTCTACTCCTTCGGTTAGGTACAATCATATTACGACTGTGGGCTTCATTAATAATAGCTTGTTCAGTAACTGCTACAGCACCCATTGTAGTCTGTAGCAATACTGTGTTGTCGTGTGCTAGTTCGTTAGCTAAATCTAAGAATCTTAGTTTCTGATCCAGTCTAGATAACAACATAGTATCTTGTCGGTTATACTCAATAAACTTTGGAAAGTCTTTGTTGTAAAGTTGATCTAATGTACCTTCGTACGGCGTTTTACTATCGCCTAATTCGTATTCAGCAATTGCATCTAGGCTATAACTGTGACGTTCTTCATAGGTATATTTTCTATACAACTGCATATAGTCCATATGTACGCGACCAATTAAATCAAATGTTAATTGTTCTGCGCCAAAACGTTCAAAGGTACGTTGCTTAGGAAATTGTCCCCACAGGCATAAACGGCGAGTATCGTCTTTGCTTAATACTCGATGAATACGCATAACAGTATAGGGAATATCGAAACCTTCCGAGTTCCATCCAGACATAATGTCTGCGTCTTGTATTAAATCCAAGAACGTGTTAAGCATATCTTCTTCACGTTCAAACAAATAACAGTTTTCAAATCCTTGACAGATTTCTTCGGCAGTAGCCCAGCTATAGCTCTTAGGTGGCACAACCATAGTCACAAGTTTATCCATCCAGTCTAAGTAGACAGATATACTTGTAATAGCGTTGAAAGGATCTTCGGGTTTTGAATAGCCACGTTCGGGGTCGAAGTCGACCTCAATATCGAAAAAGGCTGTTTGTAGTTTAGGTGATGTAGCACCCAGGTAGTTATCTTCTAAGCAACGGAATATGGGATTGATGTCTGATTCCCACAGGCGTTTATTGCTGTTGACTCTTAGTTCTTTGTGAAACTCTTTACCGTTTTTAGTGCTGAATCGTGACACGGGTGTGTCATAGATAGTGCGGAACTTACCACGCGGATCATCATAATAGAATACATAGTTAGCTGGGTAGTCGCGAAATACACGTTCGTTATTAACACGTTCTACTACATGAATCCGGTCTTTGTCTCTGTCAAAGAGAGCGTCAATATAACTCATAATTCTCCTGATGCCACTTTTAGCTGGCACAACTCTGCTTGTTCGTAAAGTGAACGACTCTTTATAATATTTACTCTCGCTAGTATAACAGTTAAATATTTGTATGTCAAAAGTTATTTCTTTCGGGGCTAGTATTACATACGGGTCTGAACTTCCTGATCAATCCTATACCTGGTCAAGTATTATAGCACAGCGTTTAGGATTAAGCTACGAGTGTTTAGCCAAAGAGAATGCCGCCAATTCTAGTATTGCCAGAGCAATTATAAGTAATATGGATCATTATAACAATGATCTAATTCTAGCTATGTGGACCAGTTGTACACGTTATGAATTTAGATCTGGAGACCGGTGGGAAAACATAAGTCCGTGGAGTAATCAAATTGGTTTTGTGCGGGATTGGTATAGAGGTCCTGGTGGGTTAGAATATACAGAAGTTGTAACTACCATGAAAGAAATTATTTTGGCTGGTCAGTTTCTTGATCGGATGGAACTTCCCTATTTGTTTGTTATGGATAATGATGAACTAAGAACTAGTCATACGTGGATGTTGCCCGATGAATACATACAAACCCTAAAAGTCATGATGCCTTGGGATCATATTATGTGGTTTGATAATACGGGGTTTCTTGACTGGTGCCGTAAAAACAACTACAGTTTTATAAACACACATCCTGGCATAGACGCACACTCAGCGGCAGCCGATTATATACTAGCCAATCGTTCTTTTAACATATTAAACACTAGCCGATTACCACCGGCACTATAGTGATTTGTATTACCTGGCTCAATCTTAGCAAGTTCTTCAAAATTAAGCATTTTATGAAAGTTAAACAGGCCTTCCCAGTCGCCGTGAGTTATATGAATACTTTCGTTTGATTGTGTTGATACTACCATATGTAAATCTCTACAGATTTGTGTATGAACATATCTAGCATAATCTAAGTCATAGTATTTTTCAAAATACTCAACTATCGCCGTTAATCCATGAGCACGACAATCTTCGTAGATAAAATCACTGTTGTGGTGTAATTTGTCTTGGTTATGTATGGGATGGAAATTAGTGTGTATACGATACGGGCTAGTGTGGCTAACTATAACAACATCAAAGTCTTTGAGTTCTTGCTTTCTTAACTGTTGAAATATTTTATATTCGCCACACCCCGCTTCGGCTACATTAGTTACTTCGTGCTCATTAGCCAGCATATTGGGCCAACCGTGTGCTTCTGGATATTTTATTGACCAATCAGCGGCAAAACTATCACCGGCAATAAGTATTTTCAAGCTAGCCACATCCTGATTACTGCTATAGTATCAATAGTACTTAATAGCAAATAGTTAGCCATCATACCAAACGACCTGCGAGTCCAGGCCGCCCAGCAATAGATAACACAACCTGTAATCCAGGCTGGATACATCATGGCTAATGGTGGGTTTGGTACAGTTAACATCATACCTATACTACACCCAATACTGACAAACCACGCCAGTATCTCAAGGCAAAAGCGTAATGGCCATTCTTTATAGTCGGCTTTGGCAAAATGCCATGTACTACCAAACCAACCAAAGAAAATATCAATCAAAGCGTTTTACCTACTGTTTCTAGAATTGTATTCAATTCTTCGTGATCGGCATTAGTGTCTGTTAGTTTAGACTTTTGTGCGATTTTAATTGCCTTTTTAAGAATAGCTGGTTTAATTTCTAATTCTTCGGCAATGGCTTTTACTGTGTCATTTAGGCCAGCAGTAAGGTCTTCAACTTCTTGAAGTACAGCAACACCTTCGTTGATGATTTGTGTGAGTTTGGCTTTTTGTTCGCCGCTAAACATACGTGATGACATTTGGATCTCCTGTTGTGATTGATTAATTATATACTACTTATTTGATAAAAGCAAGAGTGTTTTGGAATTAATGCTCACTTCAAGAATACATTCCGGGGCACGACTCCCATATACTCTAGCCCAGCAGCCGGGCAACCCTGAAGTAACCATAAGGTCCTAAGGTAGGGTGTTCTTTTTAAACTGGTGAAAATGGATTTTTTGGTGTGTCGAATCCATCATCTTCGGGATATACTGGATATTCGTTCATTCGCAATTCCAACGACGACGTGCTTTACAGATAGCTTTGTCTGGAGTTTTAGCACACGAGATATTGTGCATTTTCATTTGACCGCGACTGCGTGAGCAATAGCTCTTACGACGTTTGCTGGCTTTACTGCCTTTTTTAAGTTTGCTGGGTTTAGTAGTTACAGCAGTCTTTAACTTTGAACCAGGATGTTCTCTACGATACGCCTTAACTGCTTTTGTACTCATACCATCTGTCTTGTCTTTTTTATTGACTTTTTGCCAATCTTCCATGACTGGTGTTGTAGTAGCAAACACATACAGCTCATCGTCATCCAAGCTCTCTAAGTCTTCCCAGATCACTTCTGTATCTACACCGTTGCTTGCAGCCAAGTCTTCAATGACGGATTCAATCAGATCAAACTCTTCTGATAGTGTGCCTTTGGCCCAGCCTGTCTCATCATACGCATCCGCAACTGGTAATGCTACAGTTTGTCCTGAACGATTCGTCAGAACAATGTTGTCAATTTCGTCATCAAAGTCGATAGTCCAGCCTTTGGTTTGAAGTTGTGCTTGGATATACTTTACTAAATTTTCAGCACCTTGCCCATAGCCCTGATCAGTAACTGCCTGCAGGGTGTTGGTATCATCGTTGGCCCAAAACCATTCATTAGCTAGGTGTAGGATATCTGCAGGAAGTGACGGTTGTGCTTGTGTCACAGGACGACGGAATGGAACAACTTCACCTTCTGTTACGCCCGGACTGGTCTTGATCAGTTGATCTCGTATGTAGTAGGTTGGTAAATCACTCAATTTAGATAACTGTTTAACATCGTAGTTTGTAAGATCGTTACGAGTTATACCTTGTTGAGCACAATATTTTTCTACAATGTCATTAATATCTTTAACGGAACCTTCAGCCACACTTTCATTAGGCACACAGTTATTAACTCGAACACCACCTTTGATCTTCGTGCCTTCTTTGTGCTTGCCTTTCCAGCACTTAGCGTCTAAGCGTTGTTTGACTGCTTCTGTTATGAATTCATCTGCTCTCATTTTTTCTTTCCCGATTTCATATTAGCGCACCAGTGATACATCTTAGCACGTTCGCCTGAAGCGTTTTTAGCTTTTTTACGTAGGCTAGTTACATTTCCTTTACAACTAGCACCAGCACGTTTTACACGTCCAGGACGACTTTTACCTTTAACCTTACCGTCGGCAAAATTTTCATTTACTTCCATTGGATTAAGTTCATTGTACTTACGCATCAACACACCAGCAAGCGCATTAGCTTCGTTTTCTTCTGGACTACCAGTGTCACCACTGGTTATATCTAGACGATCCTCAATGTCTTGTTTGTGATGTACTAGCTCGTGTGCTAGTGTGCGTAGTGTGTCTTTTGGATGACGTCCACGTGCTACTACATATACTACATCTTCTTCTGGAACATAACGTCCAAATGTTGTGCCACCTGCATCAGGAACCTGATTAACTACACGTATAGTCGGTAATCGTTTGAGCCCTAATTCTTTTTGTGCCAATGGTAAAAAGTCAACAAGGGTCTGACGTACACTTTCATTTATGTGTGTTTTTAAAAACGTGTCAGCAAACTCTTTACATAATTTTTGTATCTTTTGATTTTCGGTGATACTGTATCCAGATGCCTGAGTTGGATCTTGATAACCGCAATACACATCTTCAATTCCTAGATCTTCTATCATATCTTCACAGCTACCGCCATAACGATCCTTCATTGATTCACTACAAGGACTTAGTGTAGTAACAATACTACAACCTTTGGGAATTGGGCCGTACTTATTAGTGTATTGATCAATAGCCGAACGTTCTGCGTGGCACCAATTATCATTGACGCTGATGCTGGTACTGGCTACTACACGACCTTTGGGATCAACCACTGCCGCGGCAACCATCCCATACTGATCTGGGTCTAGTTCTTGACCCTTGACTATTAGGTCGCAGAGAATAGTCAACAGAGTATCAAACTCTGTGTCTACATATGGTACCGGGGTTTCGTTAAGAAAATCTGCTTTTTTCATCTTGCTGTCGCACGTAGCTGCCAACTATGTTTACGGTGAGCATCCATGCGTTCAGCTAAGAAATTACTGAATCCGTGCTCGCCAACTGCTTCCGCAATATCGTACACACGTTTTAAAATCTTTACCATCATGTCGCTGTCGACTAATAGTTCAGCAACCATTTCTTCTGGTGGTAATACTTCACGCTCATCATTGATACCACTGAGCATATTAAAGCGACTGTTACTACCTGGAGCATAGGCATCTAAACTACGAATCTTTTCAGCAAAGTCGTCAATGCTTCCATATACTTCTTCGTAGATTGTTCCAAACAAATCGTGTAGTTCGCGGAAGTGTATACCTTCTACGTTCCAATGAAAGAAGTGTGCTTTTAAATAAAATGTAAATTCGCTAGCAAATGCTATTTTTGCGGCTTTTTGTAGTTCGTCCATAGTATTACTTATCTTTAATTACGTCTTTTAATTCGTCTAGTAGGCTGTAGGCTTTACGGCGACGCTCTTCTTTTAACTTAGCCCAGTAATCTACACTTTCGTTGTGTTTTTTCATATCGTTGGCAAATTGTTTATTAGTTGCTTGAACAATACCTTTGAAACGTTTATTACCACGTTCATAATCACCACGTTTATCTGCGGCACTGGCATCTTTGCTGGCGGCAGTTTTATATTGTGCTAATTTTTCTGTTGATAACTCATTTACCTTATTGCCGCCAAGATTCTTTTCAATCTCACCACGCATCAAACGCATACGTTCTTCCCACGGTAAATGTGCTATGCTCTTTTCAAATTCTCTACGTGTTTGTTCACGTTCGTGGCTAGCACGAGCAAACTTTTCTTTGCCCCAAGGTTTTTTCTCTACGCTTTCTTTAGCCCACTGATCGTGCTCGCTTGACCAGGAGCTTTGGCCGTCGTGCCAAGAATCCTCGTTCATTGGGAAGAAACCGTTTTTACCTAAATGGTGAGCCTGCATCCATACTTTTAAGAATGGATATTTTTTCTTAATGCTACGAGCATGGCGTTCAGCATCATCCATACTACATTGTTTAGTAACAATACATTTTGGCTTAGGATCTTTAGAACCTTGTGTCCAAATGCTGTATGTACCGTTGTCTTCGTGTTCTAGGCCTGCGTTGCGTTCTTGGTCGCGGAATTCGCGATCACCCTCCGCCACACCTTGCTGTTTTTTCTTTTGAGCGTCACGAGTTTGTTGTGCTAATTGTTTAACGGCTTTGCCGGGTTGGCGAGGCTTCTTGCCAGACTTAGCCCAAGCATCATAATCAAAC
>Ga0164297_10001452_pt1 | contig 25142 bp, 23 predicted proteins | sample GEODES058metaG_FD_113539 | JGI IMG/M metagenome (GOLD analysis project Ga0164297, IMG submission 113539) | Dystrophic lake water microbial communities from Trout Bog Lake, Wisconsin, USA - GEODES058 metaG | ecosystem: Environmental > Aquatic > Freshwater > Lake | place: USA: Trout Bog Lake... | reverse complement strand
GTGTTATCATGGGTCCCGAGGCACTCGGAGCCTATATGGCCGGCGTCACCGTCAGCGGCGTACTCTGGGCTATCTTCCAGAACAATGCAGGTGGAGCGTGGGACAACGCCAAGAAGTCCTTCGAGCAGGGGGTTGAGATCGAGGTTAATGGCAAGAAGGAGACGTTCTACAAGAAGTCTGAGCCTCACAAGGCAGCCGTCGTTGGTGACACTGTCGGTGATCCGTTCAAGGATACCTCAGGCCCTTCGATGAACATCCTTATCAAGCTCTCCTCGCTGGTCGGCCTGACGATTGCTCCGCTCATCGCGGTGAACGGCCACGAGGCCACGGCGATTGTGCGCTGGATCCAGAGCTTCTTCGCCTAAGAGAAACCTTTCACATCAAGGCGTCGCTCCTCACGGAGCGGCGCCTTTTTTATTGGAAGGGAGTCTCGCGCGGAGACGCAGAGGCGCGGAGAGGGGAAGGGGATAGAGAGATGGTAAGACTGAAGACTGTTAGACTGAATGCTTTTGGACTATTAGGCTGCAGGAAAGCCCTGTCGCTCCTTTCTATGAAAACTGATGCTCCAGCAATAGCGAAGACCGAGATGACGCTCATTCGCGCAAGCGGCGAGCGAGTTTTGATTATTGCCGAGATTGGTCTACCATTCCAAACAGCCGACGGTTTCTGGCAAACTCCGGTCGCACTTCATGGCTTGGACGGGCGGCTCAGCGACATTTGCGGAGAGGATTCAATGCAGTCACTTTCCCTCGCCGTCAAGATGGTGCATCGCCGGTTGGCTTCCGTCATTGAGTCTGGCGGGCAGTTGCTTGACTCCGAGGGTAGCGAATTCCCCTTGGAGGCTTATTTTGCACGTAATTGACCAACAATTTTAGGGGGCGATTCAGTTTTTTGCCAAAACAGCCCGGCTGAAACCGGTGTATGGATTTTGGATGCGGAGCAAGGCGACCAAGGGAAGCCGTAGTTGGACCTACGGCGACTGCAGGTCAACGCCGCTCCGCGCCGAAAGCCACTACCGGTCGCACTCGCCGAAGACCATGTCGATGGAACCCAGGATCGTGACCACATCCCCCACCATGTGACCGGGGAGTAGTTTTGGCACGATACTTAGATTTACGAAGGACGGGGCGCGGATATGGAGTCGGTTAGGAACGCCTCCGCCAAGACTGTTAATATAGAATCCGAGTTCGCCCTTGGGGTTCTCGCAGCTCGAGTAGACCTCGCCGGCGGGAGCATCAATTCCCTCAGTGGTGATGATAAAGTGATGGATGAGCTGCTCCATTTTCTGGAGGACTTGCTCCTTTTCAGGAAGGGTGCTTTTTCCATCAACCACATTGATTGGGCCACTTGGAATGGTATCGATGGCTTGGCGGAGAATTTTAAGACTCTGACGCATCTCCTCGATACGAACGAGGTAGCGGTCATAACAGTCGCCTACGGAGCCGACAGGAATATCAAAATCGTACTTTTCGTAGTCGAGATAGGGGTGAGCCTTGCGGACATCGTAATCGACACCGGAGCCGCGGAGCATCGGGCCGGTAAGACCATAGGCAATGGCATCCTCCTTGGAGATGATGCCGACATTACGCGTGCGGTCGATGAAGATCGGGTTGCGGGTGAGGAGATTGGAGATCTCGTTCAGGGCGATCGGAAAAGAATCGAGAAAGGTGCGGAGTTGAGCCGGAAATGCCTCGGGAAGATCGCGCACCTGACCACCGACACGGGTGTAGCTGGTGGTGAAGCGTGCGCCGGTGAGTAACTCGCAAAGATTGTAGATCTTTTCGCGTTCCGTGAAGGTGTAGAGGAAGACCGATATTGCCCCGATGTCCATGGAACTGGCTCCAATACCAAGCAAGTGTGCCGAGATGCGGGCAAGTTCGCAGCAGATGACTCGGATGGCCTTGCCGCGCGCGGGAAGTTCCCAGCCCATGAGCTTTTCAACGGCCAAGGCGTAGGCGACGTTGTTTGCCAAGGGGGCCAGATAATCGAGTCGATCCGTGTAGGGAACGAACTGGTTGTACTGCATGTTCTCGGCGATCTTTTCATCGCCGCGGTGCAGATATCCGACTTCAGGTTTTGCCTTTACGATCAGCTCACCATCCAGATCCAGAACGATGCGGAAAACCCCGTGTGTGGAAGGGTGGGAAGGGCCGAAATTCAGTGACATGGTTTCTCCCAGCAGTTCGCTTGCGGGGAGATGTGTTGCATTCTCCTTGATGGCCTGCTGGGTGCGACCCAAGGCGTCGGGTGCTTCGTAAATGGTGCTCGTAGTCACAGATGGTCATTTAAGCCGATGAGAGGATCACTTTCCAGCTCTCTTTGGTAGATTTCCGGGATCTCCTGCCCCATAGCCAGATTTTGACTAGTTTCTTTGGGATCGAGTGATCGAAGAAAGAGTTGGAAACTTCATAAAATCGGCGATGGTCTTCCAATCTTGAGCACTTTTTGTCCCTATCGGCAGAATATACCCCGCCTGCTCGATCATCATCAGCCTGACATGAGGAATGAGCGAGGTCAGCCTTAGCACGGACTCGTACGGGGAATGGATGTCGTGCTCCCCAACTAGGATGAGGGTTGGGGCTGTCACCGAATCCTTTGGAATGATAGGTATGTCTTTCAGTTGGGCGTTGTCATTGATAATGCCGGCTTCCCGTGGCGAGAGGGGGGTGATGCTTTTAGCAAGTTCCGTGAGGAAAATTCGCTGATTCGGTGAGGTCATTGCTTCAACCGCCAGCGCATTACAGCCACTTGGTTTGAGGGATGATCCAACTCTCATCATGTCTGTAAAAACAGAATAAGGATCGAGTTTGATTCGTAGCATCATGAGCCAGCATCCCCAGTCTCCTGTGAGATTGTGGAAGATTTGGTAGCCTACGGAAGCGATGGGAGTGTATCCAAGGCTTTCGGCAACAGGGGAGAGCAAGACAAGAGAGCCGACCCTTCCGGGATGACGGATCGAGAGTTGAATGGCGCAGGGAGTTCCCTCCGAAACAGCAAGTACAGCGCAGGAGTTGATATGAAGTGATTCCAATAGCGAGTCGATTGCATCAGCTTGATCTTGTGCCGTTAGACCGGTGAGAAGAGGAGTTCGGAGGTACCCTGGACGAGAGATTGAAATGATGCGAAAGCCACGTCGGGCTAGCTCTTGACCATAAACCAGACCTTGGTCATACCCTCCCGGAGATCCGTGAATCACCAGCGCAACCGTACCATTACCCCGGTCCGCGAATTCCATCACACCCTGTGGAGTGAGTATCAGACTGCTACCTGCCTCCAATTCTTTGAGGCGATTGCTCTTCCAAAGTAAAAAGAGTGCCGCTAACGCCAGAAGGAGGAGAGAGAGCGATGCCCACATCGTCAAAAGCCAGTAACCGTATCCTTTCCTCCGATGGTGGTGGGAAGACATAGGATTGAATGGTTGATATGAAGGCACCACGCAAGAAGTAGGGGCACCTGGATTTGAACCAGGGACCAACCAGTTATGAGCCGGCTGCTCTAACCGCTGAGCTATACCCCCGTGAAGAATTAAACTATGCCTGAATGGCATCAGAGGTCATCTTCAAAATCCATTACGAGACTCTCTTCCGAGAACCTCGTCTGGGATTGCCAATTAACGGATCGGTTCTCCTGTCGGAAGCAAACCGGTCGCTGGGAAAACAAGGGAGGAAGTTTGTGGGAAGTTCTGCGGGGCGGGATCCAGTCGCAGGGAGACGGGTTGCACGCTCTGAATCGTGACCGGCGTCTGGTAAGTGGGGGTGGCCGGGGTGTAGGAGACGGTATAGGCCCTTGGATTATCCTGACGCGGGGTCTCCCTGATAATGGCAATGCTGGCAAGTACCGCCACCGCTGCAGCAACGGCGAATGCCATGGCCGGCACGCGAAATTCCGAAAATTTGTCCGCCAGACGCTCCTTCATGAGTCCACGAATAGAGGTATTCAGTGGTTCAGCCCGCTGGCGCTTATGAAACTCCTTGAGGAAATCCTCATAGTAACCATCGGGAGGCTGCTCATATCGCTTTAGCCTGATGACCCTGCGTGTGGGCCTGAGGCTCATGTGGGGGTTTTTCTTCATGGCTTACGGGCTTGGTAATTCCATCTTAATTCCTCTTAAACTCATGAAGGGAGTTTTGCAACTGACGGTGCGCGTAAAACAAACGCGACCGGACGGTTCCTTCGGAGACCTTGAGGATTTTGGCAATTTCAGCATGAGGTATTCCCTGAATATCGAACATGGTAACGACGATTCTATGGTCGTGAGACAGCCTGGACATGGCCGCGTTCAATTTTTTTTGCAATTCGTGCACGGAGACCTCCTTGGTCGGATCACCATTGCTTGTGGCCGCAATAAAGTCGGGGTCGTTTTCGATATTGCTATCCGGGTCATTCAGGCTGGGATGCTGTCTGCGATTGCGCTTCTTCAGGAAGTTGATGGTCATGTTGACCGCGATCGAATGAAACCAGGTGTAGATGCTTGAATTTCCCCGAAAGTTACGGATGGAGCGGTAAGCTTTTGAAAAAATGTCCTGAAGCAGGTCGTTCGTGTCCTCGTGATTGGAGGTCATGTGGTAGACCAGTCCGTAAAGGCGGGGTGAATACTTGACGATCAGCTCGTCAAAAGCCCCCGGATCACCCCCTTGGGTGCGTGCGACCAATTCATGGTCATTGTTGAGGAGGGGTTCCGGTTGTTCGAGCGGCATACAGGGCTTCTTTCTTTAACAGGTGAGCGGAATTCTTGGAATCATCCAACTTGTTTTTCACGGACTGCTCCCCTATAAAAAACACTCCATGACCAGTCAGGCCAACTCACCGAAAAAATCCCCAGCCTGCTGCATTCCTCTCTTTTCGAGTCCGATCGGACGCAAGTGGATCGTGGCCATCACCGGTATCGTTCTGGTGCTCTTTGTGATCGGTCACCTCTTGGGGAATATGACCATTTTTGTCGGACCGGATGCGATGAACGCCTATGCGGCCTTCCTCAAGAGTACCGGGGAAATACTCTGGGTGGTCCGCATCGTCCTACTCGCCTGCGTCGTTCTCCATATCTGGTTCACCATCACTCTCTGGCGTGAGAATTTGAAAGCCCGCCCCCAGCAATATGCCGTGAAGAGCAACTTGGGCACCACCGTCTATGCGCGGTTGATGCGCCTCTCGGGCCTGACCGTTCTCGCCTTTGTCATCTATCACCTGGCCCAGTTCACCTGGGAGGCTTTCAATCCGGAATACAAGAGCTGGTTTGATGCACAGGGGCGCCATGATGTGTACCGGATGGTGGTTACCGCTTTCTCATGCCCTTTTGTCAGTGCCTTTTACATTCTGGCGGTTGGACTGCTTGGGATGCATCTCAGTCATGGAATCGCCAGCCTATTCCAGACGCTCGGCATTACGACTGAGAAATTACGTCCGGTTTTTGAAACGAGTGGCAAGATCATCGCCTGGATTATTTTCCTGGGTTTTGCATCCATCCCGACTTCCGTTCTTTTAGGCTTGGTCAAGGTCCCATCCAGCCTCCCTGCCTGCCCGTTCTGTCACTGAACAATTTTTCCATACCTATGATTCTTGATGCCAAAATTCCCGAGGGTCCCATCGAAAAGAAGTGGACCAACTTCAAGAACAACGCGAAGCTGATCAGCTCAGCGAACAAAAGGAAGTTCAAGGTCATCGTGGTGGGGACCGGACTTGCCGGCTCCTCCGCTTCCGCCACACTTGCCGAGCTCGGTTATCAGGTGGAGACCTTTTGTTTTCATGATAGCGCCCGCCGCGCCCACTCGATCGCCGCTCAGGGTGGTATCAATGCCGCCAAGAACTACCAGAACGATGGTGACAGCGTATGGCGACTCTTCTATGACACGATCAAGGGTGGAGACTTCCGCGCCCGCGAAGCCAATGTCTATCGTCTTGCCGAGGTAAGCGGAAACATCATCGATCAGTGTGTTTCCCAGGGCGTTCCCTTTGCCCGCGAATATGGCGGCCAACTTACGAACCGCTCCTTCGGTGGAGCCCAGGTTTCCCGCACGTTTTATGCGAAGGGGCAGACCGGACAGCAACTTTTGCTCGGTGCCTACTCCGCGTTGAGTGCGCAAATAGGCCTCGGTCGGGTCAAAATGCACGAGAACTCCGAGATGCTCGACCTCGTGCTTGTCGACGGCCATGCCAAGGGGATCGTTGTTCGCGATCTCATCACCGGTGAGATCACCACCCATGCGGCCGATACCGTCCTTCTCTGCACCGGCGGTTACAGTAACGTTTACTACCTCTCCACGAATGCGCGTGGCTCGAATGTCACCGCTACCTGGCGTGCCTACAAGCGCGGCGCCGCCTTCGCCAATCCCTGCTACACCCAGATCCATCCCACCTGCATTCCTGTGGCCGGTGATTACCAGTCGAAGCTTACCCTCATGTCCGAGTCGCTCCGTAACGACGGACGTGTCTGGGTCCCCAAGAAGAAGGGTGATACCCGTCTTCCCCAGGAGATTCCCGAGGAGGAGCGCGATTACTATCTTGAGAGGAAATATCCCAGCTACGGCAACCTCGCTCCCCGTGACATTGCCTCCCGCAGCGCGAAGGAAGTCTGCGACGAGGGACGCGGTGTTGGTCCCGGCGGACTCGGTGTCTACCTCGACTTCTCCGCCGCCATCGCCCGCCTGGGAGAGAAGACCATCCGCGAGCGCTACGGCAACCTATTCGAGATGTATCATAACATCACCGGTGAGAGTGCCTATGAGCGCCCGATGCGCATTTATCCTGCGGTCCACTACACCATGGGCGGACTCTGGGTGGACTACAACCTGATGAGCACCATTCCCGGCCTCCATGTACTCGGGGAGGCTAATTTCTCGGATCACGGTGCCAATCGTCTCGGAGCCTCGGCCCTGATGCAGGGTCTCTCCGATGGCTACTTTGTCATTCCGAACACCTTGGGAGAGTATCTTTCCACCCAGTTCGGAAAGAAGGTTTCCACCGACATGCCGGAGTTCAAAAAGACCGAGGAAGAAGTACGTGCTCGTGTGGAGAAGCTCCTGGCAGTGAAGGGCAATGTCCCTGTCGACGAGTTCCATCGTCAACTCGGACTCATCATCTGGAATGAGTGCGGCATGGCCCGAAGCGAGGCCGGACTCAAGAAGGCGATAGCCGATGTCCGCGCCCTGCGCGAGCGCTTCTGGAAAGAAGTCGCTATTCCCGGAACCGGTGCTGAGTTGAACCAGTCACTAGAGCGAGCCGGTCGTGTGGCCGACTTCCTCGAATTTGGCGAACTGATGTGTATCGACGCACTCACTCGTGAGGAATCGTGCGGCGGTCACTTCCGTGTCGAACACCAGACTCCGGAGGGTGAGGCACTGCGGCATGACGACAAATTCGCCGAGGTCTACGCCTGGATGTTCCAGGGTGAGGCAAGCCAGCCAGAACTCGTCAGGGAGCCTCTACACTACGAGGCCGTCCACCTCGCCACACGCAGCTACAAGTAATCGCCGATAACCCTACGATTTACGATCATGAGCACCATGAATTTTCATCTCAGACTCTGGAAGCAGAAGTCCGCCGCGGACAAGGGAGAGTTTATCAAGATTCACGCCACGGAAATCCCCTCGGAGTGCTCTTTCTTGGAGATGCTCGATATCGTGAACAACCGCCTGACCAGGGAGGGCAAGGAGCCTGTCTCCTTTGCCAGCGATTGCCGCGAGGGAATTTGCGGAACCTGCCATATGGTGATCAACGGCGTTCCCCAGGGACCGGGTCGCGGAGCTGCCTGTCAGGTTTACATGCGCAAGTTTGAGAATGGGCAGACCATCACCGTGGAGCCCTTCCGCGTGGGCGCCTTCCCGATCGTAAAGGATTTGGTGGTCAACCGGAGTGCCTACGACCGGATCATTCGCTCGGGTGGCTTCATCAGCGAGCACACCGGTGGTGCCCCCGATGCCTCCACGACACTCATTCCCAAGCCTGTTGCAGATGCTGCAATGGATGCCGCCGCCTGCATCGGTTGCGGAGCCTGTGCTGCCGCCTGTCCGAACAGTTCGCCGATGCTCTTCGTCGGAGCCAAGGTCACGCACCTCGGACTTCTGCCCCAAGGGCAGTCTGAGCGCAAGAGTCGCGCCCGTAACATGGTGCGCACCATGCAGGAGGAAGGATTTGGCAACTGCTCCAACTACTACGCGTGTGAGGCTGTCTGTCCCGCCAATGTCCCTGCCAGCGTGATCGCGATGCTTAACAGGGAGTACATCCGCGGAGAGGTCAGCGAAACTGTCGGTGCCATCGACTAGTCACCGAGTCATGGTCAAAGTGGTACGGGAACGAACTTCACACTGACGGCTTTTTCTCCCGGTTTGGGATCATCGTTCACGGTGACCTGGAGATAGCCGTAGGTATTCTGCAGGTGATCTAGACGCTGGAGGTCGTAGCCATCATGATTCCCGAAGTAAGTCATGTCGGGATAGAAGGGTGCTCCGGCGGTTCCCGCGACGATCTGATTGAGGGCGTAGTCAGCAGGCCAGCGCCAATGCCTGATCTGCATCCAGTCGTAGAAGTGATCGTGACCAACGAAAAAATATTCACACCCGTAAGAGCGAAGTAGTTCGAGGAACTTGTCACGATCGGTGGGATGAGCGGCCATGTTCTCCGAGTCGGGATGCATTCCCGAGGTAAAAGCCATCTCATGAGCATAGACAAAGATGTTCTTCACTCCTTTGCCCTTAAGGTCTTTGAGTGAAGCCTCAAGTCCCGTTAAATCAACCTTGTGGGGAGCCGCCGGGTTGTATTGGTCCAGGGCAATGACTGCGGTCTCCGGATGGCCCGGGGCGATATAGGAGTAGCTGAACCCCTTCTGACCGGGTAAGTAGCTGACCTGTTTTGCAGTGAGACCAGGCTCAAAAGCGGCCAACCATGCCGTTCCTTCGGTATCTCCACGGGTCTCGTGATTACCTCTGACGGGAAGAATCGAGAGTTCAGGGGTGTTGGAAGAAACCAGTTTTTTCCATGATTCAAACTGTTCCCCGATCTTCTGCGGAATGCGCATGTTCTCCCCGTAAACCAGATCACCGGTGAAGAGAAGGAACGCCGGCTTATCTGCAGAGATTGCCTGCAAGAGTTTCGAGAGAGCCTCGGTATGGATGCCAGAGGGATCGATTTTTTCCGATCGGACATCGGTACGGTCATCGCCCGCCACAGCAAAGGACCAAGAGGCGCCCTGCAGTTGCGTGAGGCTCAGCAGAGCAACCGCCGTAAAAATGCCGTGTAAGATTCTCATGGGTTTGTTCATGGCACAGTTCGGTGAATCAGTAAAAGTAATCTTCCGGTTAGGACTTTTTGTCGCCCCTCAAAGGGAGTATGTTTTTCTGAAAAGAATGCTTTGTCTTCGTGAAAAGGTGATCAGGCGCTTCTGGGGAAGCAATGCCTCAATGAGTCCCGCCTCGTTGGTTTTTAGCAAAAGGACATTTTTCATATTCAGCAATTGATCTCGGGATGCCCGAAAGAAATATGATTCATCGAGATTCATTAGAAGTTGCTTTAGCGGTTTGTTGATCTTACCGCTGCGGTTTGACCAGAACACGTGGGTCGTGTTTCCCGTTGTTTCAAAAAGGTCGATGCTTTCTACGGGGAGAAGGATGCATTCATTCTCAAGTTTCAGCAGGATCTTGTCTCCTAGGGTCAGTTTGGGAACGGGTTTTGAAGAGAAAGGAAGGCGCGAGAGGGCTCTGGCTAGGCGCTTTTTACTAAAGGGCTTCAGGAGATAATCAATGGCTTCCTCATCGAAGGCCTTCGCGGCGAATTGCTCGTAGGCTGTCGTGAAGATGACAGGAGGACGCTCCTGTCCAAGCTTTCTGAGAATATCAAATCCGCTTCCATCCGGCATCTGAATGTCGAGGAAGATAAGATCAGGGAGGGTATCAGTTATCGAGGAAAGCGCCTCGGTAATGGAATCGGCTTCCACAACCGGGACATTGATTCCCAAGGCGCGAAGCATTCTTTTCAATTCAGCACGCGCGGGCAGCTCATCCTCGACCATCAGGATGGTGGCATTAGTTCTAAATTGGAGTTGCGGGGAATCGGGCATTACCTCTCGGAATTAATGGAAGTTAATCACGTTAAAGCAGATAAAACGAATCCGGTACGGGCAAGGAGATCTCTGCAACGACAATGTTCTCTTTTCCCTTCATGATTGTGAACGAAGCTTTGTCGCCGTAGAATCCCTTCAGTTCGTCTTTAATGGATTGAAGACCCAAACCCCTAAAACTCGTTTCCGATAGGGTACCCTGATTGATGACCCGGAGGGTAAGATGGCAATTCTCTAAGAGTCCTTCCATCACGATTGTCGATTGGGCGGTCTGTTTTTCAACACCATGCTTCACTGCATTTTCCACAAGTTGGTGGAAGAGCATGGGGGGCAATTCCAACAACTCGCATTTCTTGTCGATCCTGAATTCCCAAGAGAGACGCTCTCCGAACCTGATTTTCTGGAGATCAAGGTAGGCGCGAATGACAGCCAACTCCTCTTTCAAGGAAATTTGTTCCGATTGAGTGATGCGGAGTGACGAACGAAGAATCTCAGAGAGAGCGATGACGGCCTCGCCTGCCTTTGCCGAATCCTCGGAGGTGAGGGACTTGATCGTGTTGAGGCTATTAAAGAGAAAATGGGGGTTCAAGCTGGTGCGGATAGTTCTCAATTCGGATTCTTTTCGCACGGCGTCTAGTCGATGTCGTAAAGCGTTCTCTGAGTTCACCGCTCCCTCCTCCATGGCGGCCATAAGGATCAGGCAGGAGAGCGAGTAGATCGTGATGAATACTGTCATTTCGGCATAGGTTGCCATAGGGTCATAGCGGATAAGCGGTCCGAATCCGAAGGCTGTGAATCCCGTCGCCAGTGTTGTGACAAAGGCTATGGCAAATGTGACGTCCTTACGAAGGTTTACGGAAAGCCAGACAAGGATGGGGAACGAGAGATAGGCGAGGGGATAAAAAATGCTATGAGCCGTGAATCGATTCCAGAAACTAAGTAGGACGATGGCGCTGAGGATCAGAAACCAGAGCAGGCCCTTGAGGGGAAGTCTCAGTGAAAATCTATTATTCCAGCGTTCCGCAACACGAAGGGTCAACGGAGTGAAGACCATGATGCCCAAGACGTTTCCAGTCCAGAAAAGCAGACTTGAGAGCGGAATCCCGTCCGGTTTGACCGCTCCAATCTGAACCAGTCCCAGTGTGCAGATCATGGCGCTGACCATCGTTCCCCACGGCGATCCCGCAAGTATCAGAATCAGAATATCGCGAATCCTTGTCATGCTGTTCGAGAACCCGAACACTCGTGACATCAGAAACCATCCTATGAGTGACTCAAGCGTATTGGCCACAGAGCCGGCAATGGAGAAAACAAAGCTGTCCCCAAAGGTTTGAGTGGCTGCAATTGTGCCTAGGGTAATGGCTGGAAAGAGGCGCCATCCCCTTAGCAGAAGAAGCGCAAGGGCAAATCCGCTGGAGGGCCAGAGCGGAGCGGCGAGCGTGCCCGAAACCTTGTAAAATTCCTGACCGATCATGCATAGCGCAAAGATGCCGAAGCCTCCGAGGAGGCATTCCAAGGCATTGCGCAAACTTAAGAAGAGAATACCCGATCCGTCCCTACCCTTGTCCTTGAAAGAGTCGTCCCTCTCCCGTGGAAGGATGACTCCGCCGTTCATGGAAAAGCTACTTGGCTGAAAGGTACGGGATCGCGGCGACGCGTGCCTTCACATCCTCAAGTCCGTCGACCAGGTCGGCAATGGAGTCCCAACGGCCATTGATGAGCGGTTCGCGGGCATGTCCCGGGATACTGATCTTTGCCTCGAAATCGACATCATCCGTCGTGACCTTGTGTTCGGTGAGATCGACCGTCACTTGGATGGACGGGGTCTTTTCGATAAGGGCCGCAAGATCCGCGATGTCCTCTTTCGACATCGTGACGCAGGGAATACCGAGCGTCGTCGAGTTGCCGAAGAAGATCTCGGCGAAGCTCTCGGCAATGATCGCGCGAAAGCCGTAGCGGTAGAGGGCCTGCGGGGCATGCTCGCGGGAGCTACCGCAGCCAAAGTTTGACCCGGAGAGCAGGATGCTTGCTCCGGTGAAGCGGGCGTCATCCATCGGATGGAGGCGTCCAGCGGCCTTCTCGGCTGTTTTGGCATCCGCGAAGGCGAACTCGCCGAGTCCGTCGAAGGTGACGCACTTCATGAAGCGGGCAGGAATGATCCGGTCGGTATCGATGTCATCGCCGGGGATAAAGATTCCGCGACCGGTGACTTGGGTGATTTTTTCGAGAGCCATGGGTGGAAAAAAGTTAAACGTTAAAAGGTAATGCTTAAATATTAGTTGATACCGAAGACCTTGCGGGCGTCGCTGACCTCTCCGGTGAGTGCAGCCGCCGCGACCATGAGGGGACTCATGAGCATGGTGCGTCCGGTCGGACTGCCCTGACGTCCCTTGAAGTTACGGTTGCTGGAGCTGGCGCAGAGTTGATCTCCAACCAGTTTGTCCGGATTCATGCCGAGACACATGGAGCAACCAGCGCCACGCCATTCAAAGCCTGCCTCACGGAAGATCTCCGCGATTCCCATCTTCTCCGCGATCGAGGCCACCATTTGGGAGCCGGGAACCACGATGGCTTTCACATTCTGGGAAACCTTGCGGCCCTTGATGTGCTTTGCAACTTCCTGAAGGTCGGAAAGGCGGCCGTTGGTGCAACTGCCTAGGAAGGCAACATTGATCTTAATGCCTGCGGCAGGGGTGCCTGCGGGGAGTTTCATGTGCTCGATCGCTTCGGCAGCGGTGTCGCGGTCCTTCTCGGGGAGATCCTTCGGATCGGGGATCTTTTCATCGATGAAGATCGCCTGACCGGGAGTGATGCCCCAAGTGACGGTCGGGAGAATTTCCTCGGCCTTGAAGTTGACGATATCGTCGTAGACCGCATCCTTGTCCGAGGCCACCGCCTTCCATCGGGCGACGGCGGCATCCCACTCCGCTCCCTTTGGGGAGTAGGGGCGACCGCGCAGATACTCGAAGGTGGTCTCGTCGGGATTCACGTAACCGACGCGGGCTCCTCCCTCGATCGACATATTGCAGACGGTCATCCGCTCTTCCTGGGTGAAGGCGTCGAAGGTCGAGCCGCCATATTCGTAGGCGTATCCGATGCCGCCGTTGACTCCCAAATGACGAATGATGTGGAGGATGACATCCTTGGCATAGACGCCGGGGGCCAGCTTGCCATCCACATTGATGCGGCGGACCTTAGGCTTGCCGATCGCCATCGTCTGGGTGGCGAGGACGTCACGCACCTGGCTCGTTCCGATGCCGAAGGCAATCGCACCAAAGGCTCCGTGAGTCGAGGTGTGGGAGTCGCCACAGGCGATCGTGGTGCCGGGTTGGGTGATGCCCTGCTCGGGGCCGACGATGTGGACGATGCCTTGGTTTCCCGAGGGAAGGTCAAAGAATGTTACACCGGTCTCGGCGCAATTCTTGCGCAACTCCTTGACCATCGCGTCGGCGAGGGGATCGGAAAAGGGCTCGGCGCGCTGGTCAGTGGGCACGATGTGGTCGACGGTGGCAAAGGTGCGGTTCGGATAGAGAACCTTGAGTCCAAGATCTCGCACCATGCCGAAGGCCTGCGGACTCGTCACCTCATGGATGAGGTGCGTGCCGATCAAAAGTTGAGTCCTGCCGTCGGGGAGCGTGCGAACGGTGTGTTCCTCCCAGACCTTATCGAGAAGCGTTTTGCCCATAGGGGGCCTAATTTAGCGGATTGGAATCCCTAGGCAATCCTCTCTTTGGTTGATCAGTGAACTGGGAGGGCATAATCTTACGTGCATCATGTCAAAACCCACCATTTTCTATACCAAGACCGACGAGGCACCTGCCCTGGCCACCTATTCTTTTTTGCCGATCGTCCAGGCTTATACCAAACATGCCGGGATCGCGGTGGAACTCCGCGATATCTCTCTGGCCGGACGCATCATTGCAGCTTTCCCTGATTTTTTGACTGAAGATCAGAGAATCGATGACGCCCTTGCCGAGCTTGGTGCCCTTACCCTTCAACCCGAGGCCAACATCATCAAGCTACCCAACATCAGCGCCTCCATTCCCCAACTCAAGGCGGCGATCGCGGAATTGCAGTCCAAGGGATACAAACTCCCCGATTATCCGGATACTCCTGATACAGAGGCCGATCAGGAAATCCGGGCCCGTTACGACAAGATCAAGGGTAGTGCCGTTAACCCCGTTCTCCGAGAGGGGAATTCGGATCGCCGGGCTCCCAAGGCGGTGAAGGACTATGCGCGCAAGCATCCCCACTCCATGGGTGCCTGGTCAGCGGATTCCAAAACCAGCGTAGGCACCATGGGGAAGAATGACTTTTTCTCCAACGAGAAGTCGTTGACCGTTCCTGCTGCGACAGAGGTGAAAATCGAGTTTATCGGAGCCGACGGCTCCGCCAAGGTTCTCAAGGAGAAGACCCCGCTCAAGGCTGGGGAGATAATCGACAGCACGGTGATGAGCAAGAGGGCGCTTGTTGCCTTCCTCGGTGAGCAGATTGCCAAGGCGAAGGCTGCCGACGTCCTCTTCTCCCTTCATATGAAGGCAACGATGATGAAGGTCTCGGACCCGATTATTTTTGGTCATGCCGTTGAGGTCTTTTTCAAGGACCTGATTGCCAAGCATGCAGCGGTAATCAAGGAGTTGGGCGTCGATTTCAAGAACGGCTTCGGTGACCTTGTCGCCAAGATCCAGACTCTACCGGCCGATCAGAGGGCCGTGATCGAAGCCGATATCAAGGCTGCCTTTGCCAATGGACCCGCCGTCGCGATGGTTAATTCCGACAAGGGAATCACCAATCTCCATGTCCCGAGTGATGTCATTGTCGATGCCTCGATGCCTGCCATGATCCGCGCCGGAGGCAAGATGTGGGATGCAGCCGGTAACACACGGGACACGCTCGCCGTTATTCCCGACAGTTCCTACGCGGGGGTTTATCAGGCTGTCATCGATTTTTGCAAAAAGAACGGAGCCTTGGATCCCAAGACCATAGGCTCTGTCCCCAATGTAGGTCTGATGGCGCAGGCTGCTGAAGAATATGGTTCGCACAACAAGACCTTCGAGGTTCCCTCCGCGGGAGTGGTGCGTGTGACGGATGCCTTAGGTAAGGTTCTTCTGGAGAATGTCGTCGAGGGGGGGGATATCTGGCGCGCCTGCCAGACCAAGGATGCCCCCATCCAGGACTGGGTGAAGCTCGCCGTGAACCGAGCCCGCGCGACGGGGGACGCCGCCGTCTTCTGGCTGGACGAGAAACGCGCACATGACGCCCAGCTCATTGCCAAGGTGAAGACCTACCTTGCCGACCACGACACGGCCGGGCTTGATATCCGGATTCTTCCTCCTGCAGATGCCTGCACCTTCAGCCTCGAACGCATCGTCCAAGGCAAGGACACCATCTCAGTGACCGGAAATGTCCTGCGGGATTACCTCACCGATCTCTTCCCGATCCTTGAGGTCGGCACCAGCGCCAAGATGCTCTCCATCGTCCCCCTAATGAACGGCGGTGGCCTCTTTGAGACGGGTGCCGGCGGTTCCGCGCCTAAGCACGTGCAGCAGTTCCTGGAGGATAATTACCTCCGCTGGGATTCTCTCGGGGAATTCTTCGCGCTCACGCCCTCCTTTGAGCATGTCGCCGAGACGTTCGGGAATGCCAAGGCCAAGGTGCTGGCGGAGACCCTGGATGCCGCAACCGGAAAATTTCTGGAGAATGACAAGTCCCCGGGACGCAAGCTTGGCACTATCGATAACCGAGGCAGTCACTTCTACCTGGCTCTCTATTGGGCTCAGGCACTCGCCGCTCAGTCCGAAGATTCCGAACTGAAAGCCATCTTCACTCCGATTGCCGAAGAGCTAACCGCGAACGAGAAGAAGATCGTTGAGGAGTTAAATGCCGTGCAAGGGAAGCCAACCGATGTGGGAGGCTACTACATGCCTGATGATAGGAAGGCCGACGCCATCCTGCGCCCGAGTGCTACACTGAATGGCATCATCTCCAAACTCTGATGTCACATCCAGCATGCCCCGAGTGCACGATGGAGGAAGTGATCTCCCTCCCTGACAAGTGGGAGTGTGTCACCTGCGGATTCGAATGGCCCAAGGAGTCGGAGGTCGAAGTGGCTAATGGACCCCGCATCGTCAAGGATGCCCATGGCAATGTGCTCGCCGATGGTGACTGTGTCGTCCTGATCAAGGATCTGAAACTCGGCGGCACCCAGGTGCTAAAGGGAGGATCCAAGTCGAAGCCGATCAAGCTTGTCGACGGAGATCATGAAATTTCCTGCAAAGTCGACGGTATTGCAGTTGGACTGAAAGCGCAGTTCGTCAAGAAGGCGTGACCCTCACTGGAGCCAACCTCTTTGGTCAGATCGTGTTCGGGGCGATTGGGTTGGCCGCATTCATCTACGGGAAGAAGCAATCTTCCTTTAAGGCGATGCTGCTGGGGGTGGCTATCTCTGCCTACCCCTATTTTATTCCTGAAACCTGGATGCTTTACGCAATCGGGATCGTGCTGACATCCCTCCTTTTCGTCTGGAGGGACTGACTTTGGCGGAATTACTTGAAGAGTCCCTTGATAAAATTACCGAGTTCCTTGCCGCCATTCTGCTGAAGTTGAATAAGACCCTGCTTGGAGGCGGCCTTGATTCCTTCATCGATACCGGCGTTGATAAGTGGTGTCAGGATCTGCTCGGCAAGTTCTTTCTCTGAGATACCCTTTCCTGCGGAGCCAAGGTCATTCAGCCTAATCTCGGGTAGTGGCAGGGTCTGATGAACGCTCTGTCCGAAGGCACTCAGGCCAACATCTAGGCTGGCCCCGGAAATAACAACACTCTTGACGATGAATTTCCTTCCGGATGTTGAATTCTCTTGGTTTGTGGAGGAACTCTTGGACTGCTCTTCGGGACTTTCAGCTACCTTTTTCCTGGGAGTCTCGTAGGAGCGAATGTTGCGCATGATCTGCTGCAAGTTTGTTCCCGCAGGGGTGCCAATCAGAACGATGTGAGGATCACGTATTTGGATTGAGTTCACAACGATCGGATTATTCAAGATGCTCGCCTTGTCGACGCTGACCTGAATACTCCCGAGTTTCAGTGCGTAGGGAGCATTGTACTCCTTGGGATTTCCAACCTCAAAACCACTGAGACTGCCGTTTCCCGAGAAGGGGGAGAGATTTGCCGATGCTAGGGTGACCTCTGTTCTTGTGATGGCCGGCCCGACTGTTTCAATAGCCTTCTTTACCAGCGTGTTCAGTGAAAGGTAGAGGTAGATGAATCCTCCGATCACGATCACAATGATGAGAGCAAGGAGGGAGAGAAGGATTTTTTTCATCAGGTGCGGGTTGTGGCCTAGTTTTTAGCGGGTCTTTGGAATTGGAAGATTATTTTTTTAGAAAGCGATCAGGTTTGTCTGCGCTGGGACAGAGTGCCCTGAGTTCGCATTCGTCGCAGTCGGGATTCCGTGCCTTGCAGCGCCGGCGTCCGTGCCAGATCAGCCAGTGGGAGAGCAGGGTCCATTTCTCCTTTGGAAAGAGTTTCATGAGGTCCTGTTCCACTTTCACGGGATCAGTGTTTGTGGTTAGCCCCAAGCGAAGAGAGAGTCGGCCGACATGGGTGTCGACGACCACGCCTTCGTTGATATCAAAGGCATTTCCAAGGACCACGTTTGCGGTCTTGCGGCCGGCTCCGGGAATGGCCGAAAGTTCCGCCATGGTCTGGGGAACCATCCCCCCGTGTCGCTCGACAAGGGCCTCCCCCATCCCCCTGAGCGACTTGGCCTTGTTTCTATAGAATCCGGTGGAGCGAATGATCTCCTCAAGCTCAACCTGGGGAATTCCGGCATAATCCGCTGCACTCTTGCATCGCTTGAAAAGAGACTTGGTCACCATGTTCACACGCACATCGGTGCACTGTGCCGAGAGAATGGTGGCAACCAGAAGTTCAAGCGGACTCTTGAAATCAAGTTCACAATGGGCCTCTGGATAAATCTCCGGAAGCTCTTTCTCCAGAATTTCAGAACGTTGTTTTCGTGTCATGATCTGATGATGGCAATTCAGGTGCCGACCCTTCTGACCGAGAGGGAGTCAATCGAGAGATCGAGTGATTTTTCAGCGATCCGCAGGAATCCCTCCGAAGAATCGGTAAGAAGGATATCCAATCGTGAGTGATCGTTCTGATCGGGATTCGGGCCAAGCTGCGCCTTGACTGCCAAGGCGCAGTTTTCTGCGGAATCGACGAGCGCAACCCCGGGACCGCAGATCCTTCCGATCGCTTTTTTCAAGAGAGGGTAATGGGTGCATCCCAGTACGAGTGTATCGATCTCCTCGTGAAGCATGGGGGAGAGGTACCGACGAAGGGCCATCTCGGTGATCTCGTCCTCGAGTAATCCCTCCTCGATGAGGGGCACCAGCAGAGGGCAGGCCACGGCTCTGACAGATAGGTCCGGGTTGATCCTCGATATCGCTTTAGAATAGGCCTCGCTGGCAATGGTGGCGCGTGTTCCGATGATGCCGATCCTTCCGTTCCGTGTTGCCTTGACCGCCGCAGAGGCTCCCGGTTCGAGCACACCGATCATGGGTATGGAGTAATCCGAAGAGAGGGATGGCAGCGCCAAAGCCGATGCCGTGTTGCAGGCCACGACGATCATCTTGGCCCCCTCCGAGACCAAGAGGTCGGAGATTTCACGACCGTAGCGGGTTACTGTTTCCGAACTCTTCCCTCCGTAGGGAACCCGTGCCGTATCTCCGACATAGAGAATGCGTTCGTGTGGAAGTGCGCGCCTTAGTTCCGAGACAACGGTGAGCCCACCGATTCCGGAGTCGAAGACGCCGATGGGTGACGCCAAGGATATGTTGGATCCGGTCATGGTTTCTGGTTTTGGAACGGTATACTCACGATAAAAAGGACGAGGGAATGGGGAAGTTATCCTCGATGCTCTTCTGACCCCAGAAGTTCTTTTCAAGGGGAGCCTGGTAGCCATGGACTAAAACTTCAACCCGTAGGGAATGTGGTTCCTCATCGCTCCAATTGGCTGTGATCTGGAGATCCTCACCTTTGCTTATTTCAACGGCGGCCCGGTATTCACCAGGTGAAATTTGATCCTTTTCGGAGAGTAATTCTCTTCCGGATTGGATGATCTTGAAATGAACCGGAGCTGAGGCCGTATGCATGAGGAGAGTGGCTCTAAGAGTGGGTAACGTGGGTCTTTTCTCCGGGTCCTTTCCGGTAAACTCCCTAGTAGAAATCGATGTGCTGTAAGCGGTATCCGAGGGGATCTGCTTTGGTGGCTGATGGGATACTGTGCGGTATCCCACCCAAAATACCGTGGTGATCACGAGTAGCGTGAGAGCCAGTCGTATCAGTTGGTTTCCCTTCATGTGCGAAAACCGTACTCTATGAATCTGACAATCAAAGGGGAAGCCCGATACGTCGCCGGCCGTCCATCCAATGGAGGGCCCAAGGAGTCTGGCCGAAGGCTTGAATCCTGGAATTAAACCGGGAAATAAAAATCGTAGACCGCGAAGGCGATGAGCATGAGTCCAGTTGCACGCATTCCCATCGCGATCTTGGGATTTTTGTTCAGTAACAATCCACCTCCGATGCCAAAGGCGTGGAGAAGGGAAGTGGCCGCTACCATGCCGATGAAAAACATGATGGGAAGAGCACCTGAGGGCATTTCTGAACCATGCGCATATCCGTGGCAGAGTCCCGCGGCACCGACGCATGCTGCCGCGACAAGCGTCGAGGGGCGCCACGCCATGCCTAGGGCGACCCCAAGCAGGACGATCGATGCCAGAATCCCATGCTCCACAAGCAGTTGATGGACTCCGCAGAGTCCCACGGCCCCACCGAGCATCATCGATCCCACGAAGGTGCAAGGAAGGAGCCAGAGAACCCGCCCTCCGATCTGAACCGCCCAGAGACCGACCGCTACCATCACCAGGAGATGGTCAAGACCGGTCAGTGGATGAAGAAAACCGGCTTGGGTTGCTCCTGCTAGATCCTGTGAGTGAAATTGGGCGGGGTGGGCGGCAGCGGAAATTACCGATGCAAAGAGAGCAAGTAGGGGTAGGGAGCGCTTCATCATTCGAAGATTAAAGAGCTCTTAATCCTATTTCAAGCCGGAACAGGAGCGGCAAGTCCGCCTGTCGGGAAATCAGGCTCGATCGGCTTGCTCACTTCTGCGGAGGGAGTGTCCGATGGTGGGGGAGGCAATGGAGGGGGCTTCTGGGCAATCACGGGAGGATTGCGCATGTAGCCGAGATTGATGAGGTCCTCCACCTGAGAACCCTCAAGGGTCTCGAATTCCAACAATGCCTCGGCGATCAACTTCACCTTCTCTTTCTGTGCCTCAAGAATCTCGGTGGCCTGACGATACGCATCGTCAATGAGTCGCTTCACCTCGCCATCGATCTGTCTGGCGGTCTCCTCGCTATATTCACGGGCACGTCCTGCATCGCGACCCATGAAGACATATTCGTTCTCCTCGCTGAATCGAATCATGCCGAGACTACTCATGCCCCACTCGCAGACCATGCGGCGCGCGAGTTTGGTGGCCTGGGCGATATCGCCTGAGGCACCGTTCGATACATCACCGGTGAACATCTCCTCGGCAATACGACCACCCATTGTCATGATGAGCATGGCGAGGGCTTCCTTACGCTGGGTGGCATACTTGTCACCCTCTGGCAGATACATGGTGGCGCCGAGATACTGGCCACGGGGAATGATCGTCACCTTGTGGAGTGGATGGGTATGGTCGATGACCACGTTGAGGAGGGCATGGCCTGCTTCATGCCATGCGGTGGATGTTTTCTCCCGTTCGCTCATGGCCATACTGCGGCGCTCCTTGCCCCAGCGCACCTTGTCACGGGCCTCTTCAAGGTCTCCCTGCTCGATGGCTTTCTGACCTTTGCGGGCGGCCATGAGAGCGGCTTCGTTGAGGACGTTTGCAAGTTCTGCCCCGGAATATCCCGGTGTGCCCCTGGCGATCAGGCTGAGGTCGACTGATTCGGATAGCTTCACCTTTCTGGCATGCACGCGGAGGATCTCCTCGCGTCCCTTCACGTCGGGGAGACCAACGGTCACTTGCCGGTCGAAACGGCCGGGACGAAGCAGGGCGGGATCAAGGACGTCGGGTCGGTTCGTGGCGGCGATGATGATGACACCATCCTGGGCATCAAACCCGTCCATCTCGACAAGAAGTTGGTTAAGCGTCTGTTCGCGCTCGTCATGCCCTCCTCCGACTCCATGACCGCGGTGACGTCCTACGGCGTCGATTTCGTCGATGAAAATGAGGCAGGGGGCGTTTTTACGACCCTGTTCAAACATGTCCCTGACGCGTGAAGCACCAACGCCGACGAACATTTCCACGAAATCCGATCCGCTGATGTTGAAGAACGGCACATCCGCCTCTCCGGCGATGGCTCGGGCCAGTAGTGTCTTTCCTGTTCCGGGAGAGCCAACCATGAGGACACCCTTAGGGATTCTTCCGCCTAGTTTCTGGAATTTTTTCGGATCTTTCAGGAACTCCACGAGTTCCTGCACCTCATCCTTGGCCTCTTCGACGCCGGCCACGTCCTTGAACGTGATCTTGTTCTTCTCCTTGGCAAGCATCTTGGCCTTGCTCTTTCCGAAGTTCATGGCTCCCTTGCCGGCCATTTTGATCTGGGAGCGGAAGAAGAAGTAGAGAACAACCAGGAACAGGGCGATCGGCAGAATGTTGAGGATGGTCGAGGCGACCATATTCGACTCGGGACGTACATCCGGAGTGATACCGGCAGCGGCAAGTTCCTTCTCCAAGGTCGTTCCGTTGAAGGGCATGTAGACAGAGGTCTTGAATGGGGTCGGAATTTCCTCGGTGGCTGGAGGAACCGCTTTCTTCCTGTAGAATCCGGAGAGGTATTGGGTGTTGCGACCCTCCTCGATGACCAGTTCCAGAGGCTTCTCCTGGGTGGAAATGATTTTGCCCTCCTTTAAGAGGGTTTCGAACTTCGGCAGGGAGATCTCGTCGGTTGCTACAAGGCTGGAACCGCGAAACAGGAAGGCGCCGCCGATCAGCGCGAAGGCAATTGCAAAAAGAACCAATCCGCGCCAGTTGAACTGTGGCTCCTGAGGACCCAAGGGGCCTTTTGGTCGTTCGGGGCGCTTTTGTTTGGAACTGGTGTTCTCGGAATCGGGTGTCTCGTCTGGCATTGAAGGAAGCTCTTGACTACATCAGATAACACACCCAGCGGCCAATGCAAACTGCACGATACTCCTCCAGTTCCACAGGAGAGCATTTCTTAGAAGAAAAACCGGCCGCCCCGGCGCTGGTGGTCTCCATCCACGATGTCTCGACGGTGACCAGAAACCGGGTAGGGGAAATGATCCGAGATCTTTCCGACGAGGGTGCCTCCGTCACCTCACTACTGGTGATCCCTGATCATCACCATCGCGGGCAGATCGATCATGACCCCGAATTCGGTGGGTGGCTTAGGGCACTTGTTGCTGGTGGTCACGAGGCCGTGTTGCACGGCTTCCATCATCTCAGGACTAAAAAAGAGAACGAGGGCGTGGCGACCCGGTTGATCACGAGTTCTTACACAGCAGGAGAGGGGGAGTTTTACGACCTCTCCCGAGTCGAGGCAGCGGAATTGTTGCGTCGAGGCAGGGAAGCACTCACCCGGTGCGGCATTCTCCCGACTGGGTTCATCGCTCCCGCCTGGCTGCTTGGAAATGAAGCCGAGGCAGCGGTCAGGGAGGCCGGTTTTGAGTACACAACTCGGATCGGGGGGGTGATTGATTGTCAATCAGTCGAGAAGTTCTCCTCCCGGAGTCTGGTTTACAGCGTCAGGGCTCCATGGCGTCGCGGCATCAGTTTGCTCTGGAATGAGGGACTCTTCCGCGCAACCGGAGGCAATCCCTTGCTTCGTATCGGATTACACCCCCCGGATTGGGATTATCCCGCAATTCGTTATCATGCCCTCTCGTGCATACGCAGAGCGGTTCAAAACCGTGACGTCACAACCTATGCAAGATGGCTCGACCAATGGCGAGCAAGCGGGCATTAAATCGGGCGCAGAATTTCATGGCACGCGTCGATCTCCATCTCCACACCCGTCACAGTCTCCGCTCCCCGGAATGGCTGCTTCGCCGCCTGCAGGTGCCAGCAAGCGTCTCCGATCCCAAGGAGTTGCATGGGAAGTTGGTTTTGGCGGGGATGGATTTCTTTACCTTCACCGACGATGACTCGATCGAGGGGTGTCTTGAGATCGCTCACTTGCCGGGTGTTTTTATCAGCGAATCGGTAACGGCTGTTTTTCCGGAGGATGGTTGCAGGATCCCCATCCTGGTGTGGGGTATCACGGAATCCCAGCACCACGAGATCCAGAAGCTCAAGACGAACATCTACGAACTTCAGCAATATCTGGTCCAGCATGACATCGCGCACGGTGTTGCTGAATGTCTCTACGGCCTCTCGCACAAGTTGCGACCGGTTCACCTGATGAGATTGGCCCTGCTCTTCAGACATTTCGAGGAGATCAACGGCAGTGACGGTGCATTCCTTGCCAAAGTCACCCGGCATCTTTTTGAACTGACTCCGGCCGATATCGAGCGTTTTACGGCGATGACAGGGCTGATGCCGACGCATGAAGAGCCGTGGCGCAAGGTCTGGGTGGGAGGGTCGGACGATCATGGTGGGACCATCCCTGGCAAGGCCTACACGGAAACCCCCGAGGCTCGGGATATCGCTCAATTGCTCAGACATCTGAGGGAAGGACGTTGCGAGGCACGTGGTGACTCCGGAAATCCTCTTCGCGCTGCGCTCGACACATACCAGGTCGCATTTTCCTATGCGAAAAAGCGCCTTGAGGGACATGCCGCCTCGCCGACGATCCGGTTGGTGGAAAAAGCCTTTGCGCGTTTCATGGAGGGAAAGGATCCGACGGTCTTCTCGCCGGGTGAGAAATTCGCCTTCCTTGCCCAGGGAATCGCGAGCGGGAAGATCTTCGAACTCGCCAATCCGGGACCGCGCTCGCTTTGGAAAGAACTCTCCGGCGCGCTGAACGAGCCGGCAATGCGCGCCGAACTCACCAAGGAGTTGGAGGGCGTCAAGGATTCCAGCAGAAGGGCCTTCCTGATGGCGAACATGATGGCGAGTCGTCTTGCCTACCGTCTCACCATGCAATTCCTGGAGCAGTTGCTTGACGGGCGTTTTCTCGAAAGCATCCAGATGGTGGGGCCTGTCATCCCGCTGGTGGCCCTGCTCAGTCCCTATCTATACGCATTCCGCACCCCTCCCCGTCATCGGCTGAGGGAGGCCTCGCTCACCATGAGGGGGACGATTGCGCCGGAACTTGCCAACAACCGCCGGGCCTGGTTCACCGACACGCTCGATGACGTGAACGGTGTCTCCACGACCATTCAGAAAATGAGCGCGGCCATCGCCGCCAATGGCAAGGGAGTCGAGGTAATGGTCTCCCGAAATGAGGTTTCCGTTCCCGGAATTCCGCTTAAGAATTTCCCTCCGATCGGTGAGTTTGAACTGCCTGAATACGAACTCCAGAAACTCAGTTTTCCACCCCTGCTTCAGATCATCGACCATTTGAAGACCGGTAATTTCACCGAGGTGATCATCAGCACACCAGGTCCGGTGGGATTGGCCGCCCTGGCGGCCGCGCGCGTGCTGGGTCTTCCCACTGCCGGCATCTATCACACCGACTTTCCGGAATATGTCCGCATCCTCACCGAGGATGGCCTGATGGAGTCGCTGACCTGGAACTACATGCACTGGTTCTACGCGCAGCTTGATACGGTCTATGTGAATTCCGATCATTATCGTCAGTGCTGGATTGATCGTGGAATCGCCTCCGAGAAGCTCAAGATCCTGCCCCGAGGTCTTGATACGGGGCTCTTCCATCCGGAGAAAAAACAGACTGATTTTTGGAAAAAGCGCGGACTCCGTGACGGCGAGGTGGGTGCCCTCTATGTGGGGCGGGTATCGCGCGAGAAGAATCTCGACCTCTTTGCCGCCGCCTGCCGCCGGCTCCTTGCCGCCGGCGTGAAGATCCGCCCGCTGGTCGTCGGTGACGGTCCCTACGCGGCCATGATGAAAGAATTGCTGCC